>Ga0214544_1003056_pt1 | contig 34952 bp, 13 predicted proteins | sample CNSS3metaG_FD_160074 | JGI IMG/M metagenome (GOLD analysis project Ga0214544, IMG submission 160074) | Root nodule microbial communities from cowpea collected in UCLA plant growth center, Los Angeles, California, USA - CNSS3 | ecosystem: Host-associated > Plants > Roots > Nodule | place: USA...
GTTGAACCTTATTAAACAAGGCATCTGCTTCTTTCATTCTATTCCTTTTACCCAGAACATATATAAGTGATGTATACGTGACCAAAGTTGGCCGAATCCCTTTTCCCACCATTTCATCAAGAAGGCTGAAGGCTCTCTTTGCATCCCCGCATCTGCAATAACCATTAATCAATATGTTATAAGTAACAGCATCAGGCTTCATGCCTTTTTCTCGCATTTCATTTATCATATTATCAGCCTCCCCCATCCTTCCTTCCATAAACAGTGCATGGATAAACAAATTGTATGTAACCAAAGTTGTCGTTACACCTTTACTTATCATCTCATCCCTGCATGCAAAAGCCTTATCAAGATCGCCTTTGTTGCAATACCCATCAATCAACGCGTTATATGTTACTGCATTTGGAACCAAGCCAATTTCTAACATTTTACAAAGTAAACCAGAAGCCTCCTCGAGTCTTCTTTCTTTACACAACCCAGATATGAAAGAATTATACGTATAGCAATCAGGCTCAAGACCTTTATCTTTCATTGTTTGAAAGATCACACGGGCCATTTGGAACTTCCCTCTCAAACAGTGTCCATGTATAACAGTGTTATATGTGACAACATTAGGCTTCACCCCAAGAGCCTCCATGTACCCAATGAACTCCTTTGCCTTCTTCAACTTCCCTTCTTTACACAACACATTAACCATAATGTTGAAAGTGTACACACTAGACTTTATCTTCATCCTAAACATCTCAGCATACAAAACCCAAGCCATCTGAGTCCTGTTCAGTCTCAAAAACAGACTCAGCATCTGATTGCAAGTCTCAATGTTGGGCTCAACACCCTTTTCCTTCATCAAGTAGAAACACTCCAAGGACTCATTGGGCTTCTTGAGTTCACAATAGGCCCTGATCAGAAGGTCAAAGATGAGACTTGTCTTGGCATCCACGCGGTCGCGGGAAAGTTCCAACTCATGGAAAATTGTTCTATTGGTGGCAGTGGAAGATAGAATGATGCTCTGTAAGAGGTTGATGGAGGGTTTGGGAGATGGGAGGCGACAGAGGATGCAAGCAGCGAGCGAAGAGGTGGTTAAGTCGAGGGAATGAGGGTGGTCGTTGAGATGGGAGAGAAGCTGAAGGACGAGTCGGGGTTTGTGGCGGAGGGAGGTTAGAGCGGAAGAGAGAAGAGAGGGAGTGTAGTGTGGCGCAACCTGTTTGATGAAATGCCACTGAGAAGATTCGATGGAATTTAGGAGTTCGGATTCGGTGATTGGTGTGACGGTGGTGGGAAGGGAAAGAGAATTGAAAGTTCGGAGATTGAAGGGTTTGGCTTTGAAGATTTTAAGGAATTTCATAATGGGTGGTGAAATCTCAGCGGAAACTCAGAATTGAGAATTGAGATGAAGGGTTCGGAAATAAAGTAGGCGTAAAATAAAATTCAAGGCATTGCTGTAATATAGAAATTGAACTGCACAAGATTAATTGGTAAAGGAAGAGATATTAGGATGAGAAACAGTGAATCGATGAAGAGTAGAGTCCTTTGCCACGGTAACCAAACAATTTGCAGAAACCACTTGCAGCATTACAGAAACAGATGAGAAAACAAGAACAAGCCCTCACTTGCACCGCGTCTCGTCTTTGCAAGTAAAAAAAGAGGGAAATGTGAAAATGGTTGGGAAAAGGAAATCATAATAATAGAAGTTTATATAATTAATCAAACTTAAACAAATGTTTATAAAGGGCAAAATTACAAACGTGGATCACTTTCAAATTTATTTTATAAATATGGATCAAATGACTAAAATATTACATGGATCGGATGAAATTGTCACGATAGACATGAAGTCCTTAAGAATAGTAGTGTTTTCTTTTAAAATTTAAAAAAAAACGTTATAAATGGTAACCACTTCAAGTAGTAGAAGTTGTTAAAGATTAAAATCGATTTCAAGTAAAACTGTTTTGGATGCTAACGATTTTGGTTTTTAAATTTTTTTAGTAATATTTAAGCTTTTTTTATTACGTAGACGGTTTTGGTTTTTAAAATTTTTTTTAGTAATATTTAATCTTTGTTTTAATTTACAGGAGAGTTAATTGCTGATGATATTAGATGTTTGTAGTTGGCACGTTTTGGGCATAAGTATATATTATATTGTTAGAGTTTTTTAAAAAAAAAACTAAAAAATGTAATATTTTTTGTTATTTTGATAGAATATTATGCAAATTTCTAATTAAAAAATATAATAATTTCTTTTACCATACCCATTTTTACGTAATAGCAAAATAAGTCGTTATTCATATAATATAACTAGATTTGTTATATTAATTTTGTTTAATATTAGTTTATTATTTTATTTTTAATATATTCGTAAATTGATTAAATTTTAATTATTGCTAAAGTGATTCATAAATACGCCTGGGAATTAAAAAAACTTAAACATTAAAAATAAATTTAAAAACTAATATAAGTATTACATTTTTTAGTTTGAAACTCAAATAATATAATACTCCAAAATATATTAGTTTAGTAAAACGTGCCAACTACATTACTTTCCATTATTTTCTGAATGCTAACAAACTCATGGTTTAATTAGTTGGATCATGGTTTAATTAGTTTAATTAGTCGGATGGTACTTACTCTTATTAATATATGTCAGTTTGGTTCCGCTTGTAACAATGTGTTAATCGAGTTTCAATTTTTTAAAAAAATGTCTTCATCAGATTCCTTTTCAGACGAAAATGATTAAAGCCGTTAACTTAATTAATGACTTTTACCATTAAATTTTAATATAAATATCAATACTTAATTTTGCAAGTCATTTTAAATATGAATACCGTTGACGGTGTTAATAACTTTTTGCTGGAAATTATTTAATTGAGACATCTTCTCAAAAATTGAGACTCAATTGACACATTTTTTAAAAGCGGATAACACATTTGAAGAAAAGTGGATATCATCCGACTAATTAAGCCTAAACTCATAAAATATAAAGTTGTATGTAGTATTATTGTATGAATTTACCCTGTAATAAAAAAAAGCTGAAATATTTTAAAAAAAACAACCAAAACCGTTATGACTCGAAATAGTTTCACGTGAAGTCGATTCCTCTCTTATTTTTTTTTTTTCAAAATGGTGTCACTCCTAACAACTTCATCTTATATGTCCTTATCCATCATAATGTCTTCCTTCACCCATTTTGAGTAATATTTGAGACAACTGACCCAAATTTGTAAATTAAACTTCAAAATGACCTAAATTTGTAATTTTACTGTTTATAAAGTCTACTGGTTTTGAAACTTTTGTGATCACGGTTTAATTTAAAAATTAAATAGAAATGATAGTATTTTAAAACCTTTAATATTATATAAATATATAATATCAATAAATTTCAAATACTAATATGAATATATTGTATATGACAGTCAAATATATTAATATTAATACGATTGTTATATAAAATTTATACGAAATAATATAAAATTTATATATATTAAAGCGTGATTAATAACCAAACTAATAATTTTTTTTTTTTAAAAAGTGTTACTCTGAAGTAACATTTTTAGAAAATGTTCTGTAGAACAAGTTAGGTTCAACTGTAGTTATATTTATTTTAAAGAAAATGTCACGGTATTTTATATATCTTATTTAGAGTAACGTTCATTAGTGTAACATGTAACATTTTTTCTTAAAATAATTTGTAACTAAAAAGTATTAAACGGTGTTGTACCATTCAATTTTGGAGTTGGAGTTGAATAGAGTTTTAACCATTCAAATGCATTGAGTGTGAAGTGACGTGTGTATCCAACCAATGTAGACGGGCCGGCTTCCTGCAAGTAAAAAAAAAAAAAACCCTCTTTACATAACTTTTTTAAAATCTTAAATTTATTCATAATACTACGATGTGTTCACATTTTTTAATTTATAAAAAATTTAAATTAAGATCAATAATAAATATATAATTAATTTTTAATAGTTGTTAAATATAAAATTAAAAAAAAAACATATATAAAAAAAAATTTAAAATAATAATTTAAGACAAAAGAAAATTTTAGAATAAAGGTTAAAAGTAAATTATTTATAAAATAATTAATTTTTAAAATAATTAATTCCAAGATTCAAAAGAGGAAAAGATTATGTTGTTGTTAGTTGACAGGTTTTCAAAAATGGCTCACTTCATTCCTTGTTACGAAAGTTGTAAGATCCGAGAAATTTAATTAATTAAATAAATAATTAATCAATAAGTGCGGGTAGTGAGAACCTTTATGATAATTAATGCTAACTTTTATGATGTAGAAAAGTACTAACTTAAATGATTGAGAGTACTTGATTATGTTAAGAGAATTTGAGTTCAAGTCCTGTGTATGTCATTTGTGTGTTATTTTATTTGGTTATTATTTTAATAATAATATGCTTGATCATAATCCCCGCATTGACTAGGTATTAAGATGTACATATCCTCGCCATAATACTTGTCCCCTTTAAATTATTAAAATATTCTCAATTAATTAAGTAACCATATATATATATATATATATATATATATATATATATTATTTTTTATTTCTTCTAATTATTTGGTTTGTCATGAAACTCATTTGCATCTCAATTATATTTTTCATCTTATCATAACCTTTATGTAATTATGTTAAAAGAATGTATGTGAATTAAAAATAAATAAATTATGTCTCACATTTGAATCTTTTTATTATTTTTTAATATTTTTATTTATTGTATACTTTCCTTTCACATGAGAATGTTTAATACTCTCAATTTAAGTATTTAATAACACAAACCTTTTGTTTACTAGGTAATATAAAAAAAATTATTTACTTATTATTATTATTAGTTTTTCTTTCATTTGAAAAACTCTTTTGTTTCACTAAAATAACTTTTGTTATTTCTCAACCACTGAGTATATATGTTGATATTGTAAGGCCCGTTAAGATTGCTCCTTATCTTTCAGCCCTAAACTAAAAAGGTTGCCCTTGTAAGTGGGCCTAAGGGTTGGTCTAGTAGATAAAAATCAATCTTAGTTTCCCTAAGTCTCATTTTCCATTCATTTCAGAGAACCTAAGACTGCAGTCGTCAACCCCCTCCGCTAGGGTTTGCTTCCACTGTCACGTTAAGCTAAGAGGACTTGTACTCCATGTAAGTAACCTTCCAAACCGTGCTTGTAGCTCTGCTACGATTACGCTGAGTAACTCATTCTTCCCCTGTTTCTCTTTTCTTTCCAGTACCTTGAGTCGCCCCTTGTGTTGTAGTTCTCTGCTGTTTAGGGGTCGAGATCTCGTGCTTGTCATTTTCCAGGTAGGGAAGCTAAGACCTTACTCATATGTCCTGTTTCCTTCATTGTTTGGCTGTTATTTCGAGTTTGTGTGGTTGGTGTGTTGCTATTTTGGTTCTGAACGCTTGAAACTGTTGTATGAATATGTTGTTTGGGCTGGAGCGAGGAACTGTTGCAGGAAAACAGTGGCGAGACCTGTGAATCTCGCCCAAGCGGGCCAGTCTCGCCTAGGCGAGATGAACAAGGACTCACCCAAACCCTTTTTACGCGAAAGGTCGCCCAGGCGACCCACTCTTCTTTTTGAGAGAGCGAGTATCTCGCTCAGGCGAGAGGGGTCTCGCCTCAGCGAGATCCCGCGTTGATTTCTGGATGCCTTTTTTAGCCCTCGCCTGGGCGAAGGGGGCTCACCTGGGCGAAGGGGGCTCGCCTGAGCGAGCACGTCTCGCCTGAGCGAGACCCTTCAGCCTGAGCGAGGTGCTGGGCGAGATAGTGCTGTATTTAGATGCTTGTTTATTCTTGGATGTTTGATATTGGTTTGGGTATGAATGTTGTAATGAGAGACATGTATATAATGGAGTATTATGTATGCGTAGCATGATTCATGAATTGTAGATGATTGGTTTGGTATGAGAATTGGCATGTGAACTAAATGAGATGGGCATTATTAATGTGGCATGATAACGAGATGAGTTGAATTCTATGTACGTGGATTGGAATTAAAGTAACATGGTATTGATATGAGGTGAGGCCCTAGACTCATGGGGTGGTGATGACCAATGGTATGGATTCAAAATGTGATACGTATGAGGAATTAATTCCAGGGGTTGGTATGAAATTGTAAACATGATTTAATGTTCCCATACTGCTGATTTATGATTGTTGGTCCGTGTCAGCGTGTAATTCCTTGGGGTCTCTAGGTGAGACCTTCGGGGTTGTGCTTCAGTGGTCGGGACGTAATTCCATGGCCCTTGTTAGTGGGTGTCCATGGTGGTGCCCCATCTGTATAACTAGGTAAGGATTCAAGGTAAGGTTGCATCCTGACACTCTAAGGAGTCAGTTAGTCTCACCTAGAGCGGACTGGCTCCTGTGGTGAGAGTAGCAGAAGGCCTGAAATCTTCTGAGGGCTAACCTTGTGGTGAGGGAAATTGATTTATTGTAACACTGTAACACATAGCTCGGGGGTGAGCAGAGGTATCCACCACAAGTGCAAGCATCCGCTGAATCTGACCAAGTTATATGTATCTGGATGAGTCGAGTCGAGTCGTAGTGTATTGCCTGATGAGTCATAACATGCTTGGTTGAAGTGAGTGTATGATACTGTGAAATTATATCGGACTTGATGGATGAAATCTTTTGTGCTTTAGCTTACCCTACTTTTGTCGTTGTGTGTTCTGCTGTGTGGTACTCTCTCTTGCGATGATCATCAACTTGTTGGTGTGAGCAGATGCGAGGAACAACCGTTGACAACAGGGAGGTGATGATTCCGCTGCATGATCTGCATGGGCTGGAGCTTGGTTTTCCTTTAGGGCTTTGTCCTATGTATCACGTCATGCTTTACTTTCTCTACTAGTATGGATTAGACTTTTCAACTGTATTCTTTCGGCATCGTGGTGTGTCTAGTTTGTAGGGTTTGGGTTAAGGACCCCAAGACTGCTATATAGTATCATTTGTGTGTGGTGTTTCTTTAATTACGTTTATTAATTAAATGAGACGTTACAGATATTTGAAAAGTTTTCTTAGATCTTTAAGATATTTTTCAACTTATCATACCCTTAATTATACATTTATTTTCCTTTGTGCGATTTCTTTCAATAGTCTCTCAAATTATTTGTAAACATTTGTTAATTTTTTAATATTTTTATTTCTTGTTTATTTTTATTATGTAAAATACTATTTCGATATATTTTATCTAATTATTTTTTTTATAACTCATTATCAATCATACTGTAATTTTTTCACTATAATTGTATAAATAACTTTTATTTACTACAATATAAAAATTAATGTAATTGTCATGAATTTTTTTTATCACCATCTAACATAATTGAAGTTCAAAAGATACAAGATCTATGTTAAAATTTTATTATTATGATTATTATTTGTTATTTGTATCATTTTGATCAAGTAATGTATTATAACTTTGATTAGTGTATAAAAAAGAGATTCATTAGAATTTAAAAGATTGAAGTAAACAAACATTTAAAATATATTTTAATTTGAATATTTGTTTTCCTTTTATATTTTTTAAAAAATAATTCTAAATTTTATCAACTAGGTTTCATTAATGTTTGTAAATTTAATAAATGTGTTGGTTCTCATGAAATTTTATTTGGTATTATAATCTAAAATGTAAATAATTATAATTTATTTTAAACTTTTATTATGATTATTATTTGTTCTTTGTATCATTTTGATCAAATGATGTATTATAACTTTTATTAGTGTATAAAAAATAGATTTATTAGAATTTAAAAGATTAAGTAAACAAACATTTAAAATATATTTTAATTTGAATATTTGTTTTTCTTTTATATTTTTAAAAAAATATTTTTAAATTTTATCAACTATGTTTCATTAATATTTGCAAATTTAATAATTGTTTTGGTTCTCATGAAATTTTATTTGGTATTATAATCTAAAATGTAAACAATTATAATTTGTTTTAGGCTTAAATACCTTTTTTGTCCCCATTTTCGTAGTGTTTTGTTGCGGATGGTCCTCATTTTGACAAAATGTTTAAAATGGTCCTCATTTTTACCGAATGTTTAAAATAGTCCTCATTTTCGCAATTCGTGTTTTATTTGGTCCTTTTTTGTGACACTGTTTAAATCAGTAACAGAGCACTATACAGGTGACACTGTTTGTATTACGTTGCATTGGTGTGTGTTAGGTGTACTGTACAGGTGATCTGTTGTTGATTTAAACGGTGTCACAAAAAAGGACCAAATAAAACATGAATTGCGAAAATGAGGACCATTTTAAACATTCGATAAAAATGAGGACCATTTTAAACATTCTGTCAAAGTGAGGACCATCCGCAACAAACACTACGAAAATGAGGACGAAAAAGGTATTTAAGCCTTTATTTTAAAGTATTTGATATCGAAGAAACTACCATCCTTTTAGTATTGAATATTTGATAATATTATGTTTCATTTATCATAATTTTTTATTATTTTATAAATATTAATTAAAATTATGTATAAGTAGTAAGAAAATGGGTATGGGTATGGGTACGAGATTATACCCGTTACCCGGTGGGGATGCGGATGGGATAAAAGTTTGATACCCGTTGGGTTTAGATATGGGTATGGGGATGAATTTTTTTTACGGGGATGGGTATGGGATAGTGAAACCCGTACCCGCCCCGCCCCGTTGCTATCGCTAGTCATTTGTTACCAAAAATGACTAGATCAAACAAAAGTTAATGAAAATTGGAACCTGATTGATCAAAAAAAAATTATTAGGACTTAATTGAAATAACTCAACAAAAATAAAGACCAAATTAGTATTTAAGCCAAAAAAACTATATAAAAATACAAAAGAATGCTATAAAAGTACGGAAAGATGGAAATCATTGAATTGTTTGTTGTATGAGGGTTGTGCTTCTAAGGAAGAAGTGCAAATTCATACTAGTTTAGTATTATGCATCAACTAGGGATACATATGGGTTAGAAGTCATCCTAGAAGTCATATCTTTTGGATGATTGTACTGATATACTTTATACTGTGAATTATTTAATTTCTAAATATTAATTATGAAATATTTTTTTTAGTAGCTTTTGAGTATTAAAATGAAATGTTACAGACAAGATACGAAGATGCTAAAAGAAATAAGGTTAAAATACCTTTTTGGTCCAAATTTTCACCAAGTTTTGTCAAATAAGTTCTAATTTTGTTTTTGTGCTCAAATAGGTCCTATTTTTCATCATTTATGTTCAATTTGGTCCTTTTTTGCTAACACTGTTTAAATTATTAACGACCATGAATACTGACACGTGTCACTTCGTGGTTTTGTTTTTATTTTTAAATTTTTTTAAATGTTCACGTGTCAACCTAGCAGCGTACCACTTGTCAAAGTCAATATTTCATATTCAATTTGGTCTCTATATTCATTACTTTTGTTCAATTGAGTCCCAATATTTGTTAACATGAACCAATTTTGTCCCTTTTCAAATTAAAACCAAATTTAATTTTTATATTGAAATTCACATTTTTTTATTAAATGTTTTTATATAATATGTTAAAATTCACATCATTATAATTTTTATATAAAAATTAAATTTGGTCTCATCTTCGACAATGACAAAATTGGGAAAAATTGAACAAAAATAACAAGTATAGGGACCAAATTGAATATAAAACACCGACTTTGATACATGACACGTTATTGGGTTGATACATGTACATTTTAAAAAAAGGGTTAAATATGTTTTTGGCCTCTTAACTTTCGGTGAATTTTGGAATTAGTCCATTTCGAAACTTTAGACCAATTTAGTTCTTCATTTTTCGAAATACATGAATTTAGTCATTTTAATCAAATTTTGTTAAGTTTATTTGACATTTCAAGCACGTTTCATATTAGTATTTGACTTAACATTAAAGTAAAAATGTGTTAAACAATATAAACAACTCAAATACGACCCTGAAATGCGTACGAAACAGCAAATAAACCCAACAAAATTTGATTAAAATGACTAAATCCACGTATTTTGAGAGATGAATGACTAAATTGGTCTAAAGTTTCGAAATTGACTGATTCTAAAATTCAATGAAAGTTAAGGGACCAAAAACATATTCAACCCTTAAAAAATTAAAAAAATAAAAAAATAAAAAAATAAAAAAAATCACGAAATGACACGTGACAATTATTATTGACCGTTAATGATTTAAATGATGTTAGTAAAAATGACCAAATTGAATAAAATTGATTAAAATTAAGACCTATTTAAACAAAAAATAAAATTAGAACTTATTTAATAAAACTTGACAAAATTGGAAAAAAAAAATATTTTAACCTAGAAATAAATAGAAAGTTGTGGTATGCGATTTGTAGGTCTTCATGTGGAGGTAATTGTTCCCTGTATCCCTTCATTCCTAAAATTGACCATTTTACCTTGACTTCGAGATTATTAATTATGGAACAAACTTTTCAAAATAAGATTTTTAGAATTTTTGGAATAACATTTCCATGATGAAAATTTCCAAAATAGAATATACGGTTTGGTGGCGGTGACGATAACAGTAGAGACAACAATGATAAAAGTGGTTTGGTACAAATAGTGAAGGATATTTAAGTAATTTTCTTGTATTATGGTACATGAAGTAATTTGATGGGTGCAAGAAACAATTGTCTAAGGTGGAAAGGCAAACTCCGGGTCTATGTTGCTCAGAAATGGTTCCGTGTTTTAAGGACGATTTCAAACTACAAATAAAGTTTCCATTCACACTTTTGGGGAAGAAGAGATAACAAATTAAATTGTTTTCTAGATTTATCCTAGCATTGTTCAAGGAGACCAAAATCTCAAAGCAGGGGAGTTTTGAATATAAAATGTTGCAATTCACACATTTTTCAATCACTTTTTTATTATTATTATTATTATTTTTATTTTTTAGCATCTTTATATATATGGTTTCAAAATTCAAAAGATTTGAAGTTTTCATTTAAGTATATAATTTGACATGAGACTGATTATAACCATGATTATAAATTTATAAATAAAACATTTGTTAAAGCAGATTCAAACTTAAGTTCTTAAATATTATTACAATTCCTTTATGTGACCAAATTTTCAGTCAGCTATTTCAAAACTATATATGATATGGAAGTAGGTCATGATTGATATAGTCCTCCGATATGCCCATTTATATATAGAAATAGAAAAATAAAATAGATAAGTTACATGTTTGTATATATACAAAAAAACTAGATAATGTACAGGAAAAACAATTATGATAATACGAGAGTGAAAAAATAAATATAAAATTGAAATACAATTAATTTTTAATGACACAGATAATACAAAGACAAAAATATAATAGATTAAGCATGTTTTAATTATTTGAAGTTCTGATCAATTTACTTATAAGTCATATTAGATATTTGGCCTTCCAAACTAATACGTGATTAACATGTAAATTAACAATATATAACTATTAATGTGACGAAATAGAGAGAAAGCTTATCGAAATTGTCACAACTTGTTCTTAATTAGAATTCTTAAATTTCCTCGTTGCTCTACTTGAAAAAGATGACGTTTTAAAATTTGCGAAACGAGTTCATATAACATAAAAAATGAAATAAATCCTCTTTCTTATATGCATGATCATTACACATTCAAACATGAAAAGTATAAATACTTAATACATTGTTATTATATTCTCAAAACATTTTTTTAGAATGTCTATATTTAAAATAGAACAATTAAAGTACTGTAACCCATTTATACACGACATTTGCATACAGTAATTTTCATACATTAGTTTTAATCAGTTTTAATGAAGATAATTAGGGAACATACCAAATTAAGATACTCTTCCAAAAAATTCCTCTTATTGTTCCATTGGCTCCCTAAGACTAATACAACAAATCTAAGTCCAACTCCCTTTAATTCCCATTTTTGTTCTAGTTCCTTCAAGTTGACTATTGTGTCTCCGTGTTTTCTTGCCTCAACTTGACTAGGGTAGCCACATATGTCTTTAAGTTTACTATGCATGTCCCTGCTACTACTCACACCCTTCTTCCACCCAAATTGTTGTAGACCCCTTTCTAGCACAACTGCTTTCTATTTAAGACTTAGACCCAAGGCTATGGATGTTTTGACGATACAACACTATGATCTCATTGTCGGCGCAATATTGCTCTAGAAAGAGACAATGAGTTCATATTTATGCCTTCATTTGGTATTTAATACTGAATTTTTAATTGAATTTTGTTCTTAAAAAATTGATTTAATTGAGATTTCTTATAATTGGATTTATTGAGCATGAGATACAAACATATGTTAAAAATAACTTTTTAGTTGCATAAATGTTCTTTGGATATTTTGAGGTGTGTTAGTGTAGCTGTAGCTAAGTTGAGCTCATGAAGGTGTAGAAATAAATTGTTTAAAGCTTCATGACACCTTAAAGATAAATTCAAGAATAGGAAATTACAAAATCACAAAAATCCAAACTAAGCATTGCAAGAAAACGGCAAGAAAAACTTGAAAAGTGAAGAAGTTTGGCTAAGCCCAGAAGAGGGAACGAACAACAAAAATTGGACCTTGCGGTTTTCTGTATTTTTTTCTAGGAGAAAGGCTTTGATAATTCATAAATATTTATGATAAAAGATAATTTGGAAAAATATATCTTTAGATATTTATTTGATATTTTTAAATAATTATCTTATTTAATTATATCATAAAATATCAAAAGATAATAACTACTCAATCTTTTTTAAATATGGCAAGATCTTCTTGAATCTTTTTAGATCTCCACAACAAAATAATATATCTTGAAGATATTAGATTATTTAGAAGATAATTGGAGGAGATTATAAGAGGAACAAAATTAGAACTTGAACAAAAATTAAATTGCTGAATAATTAATTAAAGATTTTTTATTAATTATCTTTGATATATCTCAAATTATCAACAAAGGAAATCTTCTAAATATTTTAGAAATTGATAATTATTTGAGAGATATTATATCAAAAGATAAAAGATTTTAGCAACAAAAAATATAAGATTAATTTTAATTGAGAATTTACTTTGATTAAATTTAGAAACTTTCATGTGATTGAATAAATTTTTGCCAATGAGTGAGAATGTACTTTGATTAGAGGTGAAAACTTTAACTAGAATTAATCAAGAATGTACTTCGGTTAATTAGTTTTTTACTTGATTTTAGAGGTAAAAGAATGGACATGATTAAGGATAGTAATATTTAATTGAGAATGTACTTTGGTTAAATTTACTATGATTAATCTACAAAGTTCTTGCTTTTGACTGAGAATTTACTTTAGTTAAAGTGAGAACGCTAACAAATTAATTGAGAATTTACATTGATTAATTTGCAAATCTACAACAATAATTAGTTGAGCAATAACCTTTAGATTACCAATGATGAATCTATTTTGAAAAAACAATGTGTTTTCTGTAGGCAATGGTGGAGTGTATGGAAGAGCCGCAAACAGAGGATTATCTAAGACAACATTAGGTATGACAAGGTCTATGGTGGTGAAAGAAGTGTCAATGGATTCATACAAAAAGAAATATCCTTATGGAAGACAACATCTCGACTATTGAAGACTTGGTGAGTTTCGAGATCATATAACTTGTAAGCCTTTTGGCCAAGAGGATAACCAAGAAAAACACATTTTTGGGCATGAGGAGCAAACTTGTGAGAAACATGAACATTAGTAGCATAAGCAAAACATCCAAAAACTCGAATGTGTGAATAAGAAGAGATTTTACCATATAGACGTTTAAAAGGTGTCTGACGTGATAGAAAAGGCATAGACAACCTATTAATAATATGGACAATAGTGAAAACACATTATGCCCAAAAGTGTAAGGGAAGATGAGCTTGAAAACAAAGAACGCCTACTGACTCAAGGATATATCTATGTTTACGCTCGACAACTCCATTTTGTTGTGGTGTGTAAGTGCAAGAATGTTGGTAAGTTGTTCCTTGTTGGGTAAAAAAGTCTCGCATAGAAAAAAATTCCCTTTCATTGTCAACCCGAATATTGGCTATATTGGTATTAAAATGGGTTTTTACAAAAGAGTAGAAATGGGAAAGGAGATGTTAGGTTCCACTTTTATGATGCATGAAAAAAATTCAAGTGAAGCGAGAAAAATCATCCACAACAGTCAAAAAATACTATGCACCAAAAAGAGAAGGAAATTTATATGATCCCTAAATATCACAATGAAGTAATTCAAAAGGTTTAATGGAAAAAATTGAGTTATTTGGCAAAGGAAGGCGTTTCTGTTTTGCAAGATTACAAACATCACAAATTTTATTTGACTCTAAAGAGAGGTTTAACAAAGGAAGGCGTTTTTGTTTTGCAAGATTACAAACATCACAAATTTTATTTGACTCTAAAGAGAGGTTTAACAAAATTTTAGCCATGAAATCTAATCTAGATGGAGATGGATGTCCTAGTCGTCGATGCCACAAGGTAGTAGAAGTTTTTGAAGGAGGAGATGACTTGGTGACATGGGTTGCGAGTGATGGAATGGAAGTGCATGACTGAATTGATGTCATTACAACCAAGTATAAAGTTCACATTGTTGTTTGTCCAAACCAATTGTCATTCTAGTCATCAAATCCTGTAAAATACACTAGAAGAAAAAAAAGTTATTGAACAATTTAAATCTCTTGTGACTCGACTTACTGACATCAAATCAACTTTGCAAGATGGTACCCCAAACACATTTGTTATAGAAACAATTGGACTTAAAGGTAAAGTTCCAATAAAGATAGTACGAGCCTGGTTACCATTTGGCATAACAACTAGTGGTAAAGAAGTGTTTTCTTTACTGTTGACAAGCAAGGTTGGTGAAGAAATAATGTGATCGGCGGCCCCATTATCAATTATAAGTTTGGGTGGTGACAAACCTGAACGAACATTGCGTCGTTAACCTTAGGATTAGCTAACATAGATGATGCATTATCCTGCATAATAGACAACATCTGTTGAAGTTGTAGTTCAATTAATCCCTTCATTGTGGACTGCAACTATGGCATCACTAGAGTCAATGTGACATTATTTGCTAAAAATTGACTATTCCCATTGGGCTTAGAAGAAGCATTCTGGGTGACTTCATGCCTTGGGTGTTCAGGAGGATAACCGTGTAGTTTCCAACATGTTTCTTTTGTATGATGATCTCTATGACAATGAGAATAGTGCATCGACTTTGATTAGCTGAATTAAAACGAGAAGGAGTACCTTGGTTGCGTTGAACAACAAGGGTTGTTGGTTCATTCTTTTGAACAATCATGGTTGAAGATTCTATTGTGTCACATGTGGTGACCAAATGTCGTTGTTTTTCTTCTTGAATGATGGAAGAATAAACTTATGTAACATCAGACAATGGATTCATTAAGAGAAGTTGGCCACAAATAGCACTATAAGAGTCATTCAAGCTCATAAGAAAATGCATCAATTTGTGCCTTTTATTGTCTGCTCCACAAGTGCAGGTTGCATTACTATAAAAGCATAACTCATCCCATAATTTCTTTAACTTCGTGTAAACAGATGTGACTGTTATTTGATATTGAGCCAAGCAAGCAATGTACCCCTCAATATGAAAAATCTATGGTGCATGACTTTGAGAGAAGCAATTTTGAAGATCTTCCCAAACTTCATAAGTAGTGTTATAGAAAATAACACTATCTACAATATTAGGTGTCAAAGAATTAAAGATCCAAGATAATATCATGTCGTTGCATTTTTTCCATGCTGCATATTCTTCTAGTTTGTCTTTCGCAAAGGGTTCCTTGAGAGTTCCATCAATCAAACCCAATTTGAATTTTGCATTTAAAGAGATGACCATGACTCTACGCCAAGTCGAAAAGTTGTCTTCATCTAGAGGTTTTGAAACTAGGACATTACAAGATGGTTAGAATGATGAAGATAATAAGAACTATTGGAATTTGGTTATTTTCTGTCGTTAGCCATTGATACAAGGATAAGAAAAAAAAATGAATGATTGAGTAGAAGATTGTTCCTACTCCTAATACCATGTAAAGAAAACAAATAAAAAGAATTATCTGTTGTGTTTTATTGAAAGGAAAAACAGAAGTATATACAAGAGAGTATCTATAATTAATATATACAATCCCTACCATTATGATATTATTCCTATAATAATGTAAAAAACGTGAAAAACTGTTATTGTAATTTAGCTATTTTAATAATTAAAATATGTTCTCATGATTTAATTTCTAACAATCTTTAATATCATCTAATAATTAAAATTTTTTCTCATAATCTGGATATGATATATTTCTTTCTTTAACGTTGATGATATATGATATTTCAATTTTCAAAATTAATCTCTAATATAATCTTCACATATTCATCTTTTGATTTTCATTCAAATCTCCAATCCAATAATTTTTTCTTTTAATTCTTGATTCACACTAAAAGGTACTTGATATTGAAAATGTTGATATGATTATCCTTTAACGTTCATGCTTTTTTTTTTCACTAAATAAGTTAAGTTATAATAAACAAACTTAACTTTGTAGTCATAATGTACAAGGATCATTTTGATTTATGTTTTCAGTATTTTCAATTTTTTGTTATCATCAAAACCTTATTATGAATTTCATTTGATATATTTGTCTACTTTGGTTGGAAATGTATGGTTCTAACACTCGTATCATCATGACTCGAGTTGTTACCTAATCGTTATTATCCTTCTTGATAGTTACTTCACAATGTTTTAAAACATTCACTAGGGAAATGGAGCCAATTAAGGTTTGAGAATGTTATAGTAAAAATTTTGTGTTACATCCACAACCAAGCATTTAACTGTGCCAAACTAAAAATTTATTCTGCATTGACTTTCCTTTTCCTAAATAATATCTTATTTTTGTGGTTCCAAATATCCTAGATTATTGCTACCCATACTACCTTTTGTTTTGTTTTTCATTTCGTTTCAATTGATGGATGTTTTGGAAATTTATCCTAGGTTGGTTATCATGCATCGAGCTTAGTCCTACCCACCTGTCACATTATTCTCAAAACTGAATGATATATTCAACAACTGAAAAAAAATAGATGCATTACATTCTCCTCATTTTACTTACATAATACACATAAAGTACTACCAACCTTTACTCCTTTATGACCTAAAATTATCCTTTTGGTATCTTTTCAAATGTATTGTCCACAAAAAATGTTGTGGATATAGAAGAAAATTTAAACTCCATAAAAGTTAATCAAGTTTGTGTTGTAAGGCCCGGGAAAAATAAATAAATATTTATTTAATATATGCGATGACGAGAATCTCTAAGTTAATTAATGTGGAGAGAGAAGATAAAGAATAATACTAGTTCAAGTGATTGTGAGATTACTTATTTTATGAAAAGACTTGAGTTCAAGTCTTGTGTATGACATTGTGGTGTTAATTAATTATTTAATTTGTTTTGCATGGGGATAAGATCTCGTGACTTAATGTATAAGCAAATGTGTGCCTAAAACATTACAATACATGAATTGGTTGGTTGGTTGTGCTTTGACTTAGTATTTGTGAAGGTGTGGGTTTAAACCTTGGTGAACACAAAATAGTTATTCTTATTATTAATTTTATTTTATTTTACCATTATTATTATTATTATTATTTTATTTTACTATTATTATTACAATTACTATCATTTTTATTTTATTTATTTTGATTTTTATTATTTTATTATTTTTATTATTATTATTTTTTTATTATTATATTGTAATTTCATTTTATTTTATTTTATAATTATATTTATTAGTATTATTATTTTATTTTATTTTATTATTATTTTATTATGCTGTTTTTATTATCATTGTTTTGTTTTATTGATGATTTTAATATAATTATTATTGTTTTATTTTATCATTATTATTATTATTATTTTATTATTAATATTACTGTTTTATTATTAGTTTCATTTTATTTTATGATTTTTTTCATTTTCATTATTATTTTTATTTTTTAAAATTTCATTTTATTATTATTATAACTATTATTATTTATTATTATCATTATTATTTATTATTATTGCTTTATTTTATTTTTTAATTTTTAATTTTTTTATGTCATTATTATTATTTTATCGTTTTAGTATTATTGTTTTATTATTATTGTTTCATTTTATTTTATTATTATTTTTTTTTGTATTTTTGATTTTATTATTGTTATTATTATTATTGTTGTTGTTATTATTATCATTATTGTTATTGTTGTTGTTTTTTTTATTATTATCATTATTACTATTTTATTGCCCGTGCGATATTTTGGGATAATGGTTATGTGTTCTTCCTGGTTTGTATATTGTTTGGTTGTGCAAAATTATGTGTTGGGTATAACACTTTGTTTTGATAGTTTTATGTGGATTTATTGTGATTCTTCGGGATGTATAAAAACAAGAATATGATTGTGTTTAATGTATGACCATGTGATATTATGTAGTTGAGTTCAACTTAATGATATGAAGGTGTATTTACTTGTCATGGATGCATGTTTTTCGTGCACTGAGTCTCTTGTGTAAATAGGTCCATTGAAACCTATTCTAGAGTGTCAAATACCAGTAAATTACCAGTTACTGGTGTGGCGTTTGGCGTTTGGCAGAACGGTGTAAACCGCTAGGAGATAGACCACAAAGTGAACTCTAGAGTATAACCCGAGAGTTGGTGCTTGGCGATGGAAGTGGTTTCGCCAGGTAGTGTGTTGTAGAACTGGGCTTGGACCAAAATCCGGTGGGTTGGCGCCCGACGGCTCCAAGTGTTCTGCCAGGTGGTCTAAACCGCGAGTTAACCTAGCGACATGGATGTTGTGCTAGGCGGTTTTGGATGCAGTAATGGATTACGCGAGGGATTCTACATAGCTTTGGATGAAGGTCTGGATGCGATGCTTTGCTGGGGGCCCAGTTACGAGTGTAACTTGTATTGAGATAACATGTGGCCACTCGAGGTTGTAGCCTGGTGGTTTTGGAATTCTAGTGGAGTGTGCGAGATCGTGGCTCGTACGACGGGGTTCCGAAAAATTGCCCTCTTTAGTGTAACTGATTAAGTTTGGTAGTCCGGGGACAACTACGAACTGTAGTTCGTTTTGGGAAACTCCACTTGGTGTCGTGGATTGTGGCTGTGGCAATTTATTCCCGCGTGTGGACTATTAGGTGGTAACATGTAGTCGGAGGGGCGAGTAGACACTCGTGCAAAAAAGATCAATCAGTATACTCATCAAAGGGTGTAGAATCAAGAGGCATCCAGAGGAAGATATGAAAGTTTGGGTCCGAGATTTGAGTATAGTAGAAGTGTTAGGGGTTTTTAATTGTTATTATAATGTACCTTGTAATGCGTTTTTATTTTGAGCTCACCTTATCCGTGTGTGTTTGGCGATGATCATGTAACTCGTTACATGAGAGTAGAAGTTGATGCAGGTGAGCACAAGGATACTTAGAGCCGGAGTGGGGTCAGCATGAGAATTTTTACATGAAATTATTTTATGGGTTATTTTTGTAATCAGTTACTATAAATTGTTTTATATTTATAGGCGTTGAACGCATTTATGAATTTTGTCTTTTAGTGCTTTTAATAAAGTTTGAAATTTTCCTGCGTTTTGGGAAAGAGCTTTGGTTATTAAATACGTTTTATTTTAGCTTCATTTAATTTTATTTGAAATAGTAATATCCGACCAGGATGTTACATGTATTCTTCCCACTTGAATTATTTTGATATATATTATATGAAGGTCTTACTATAAACATTCCTTCCTCATCTTTTTTCCAAACCAAAGCGCCTTCACTTCCTTTTTCAAAATTTTCATTTGTTATAATTTGCATAAATTCCATTTGGTCCGATTCCTACACTACTATGTCCCTCATCCAAATCAAATTTCAAACCCATCTTCTATCTCTCCATCCACTCAACTATCGTATGATTTTTTACTTACGATTTGATATAGTGCACAATCGAGGAAATTTATAACTAAGTGGTATTTGTTCTACCAATTTATCCTCTTAGAACTTGATTTTAATTTTGTACTCCTTTTCTTCCTACAATAGTGTTATCAAACCATGTCTTGTTGTCCAAATTTTTTGAAAAACCTAAGTCACAAGGAGATAAGTCTCAAACATGGAACTTGTGACCCTTATTTAACATATCAGAAATACAACTTATTTATTACTATCCCTTAGATGAAAATCTAAACTCTTGGATATAATGTGTAAATATGGAATATATGTTTATATCCTAAGTATTTTGATCTCAAAAGGTCATTTTCCCTTTTATTTTTTTATTTGTTTTCAATATATGCTTATGATGATAATGTATATATATTTTCCTAAGCATTAGAGATGACAAAGTGGATCACAACCAGTGAGTCGATCCCTTAGCCAACCAAAATTTGGCAGGCTAGGTTGCAGTTTTCAATTCCACAGTCTGCTTTGATTCATCTTGTCTAGTTTGCTCAATTGGTGGACCAAAGACTAGATGCGGTGGACTAGCCCACTAACTTTTTTTTTTAATTAAAATTAATTTTTTTATATTATATTATTTTAAGTATGTAAATATGCATTAATATTATAACTTAAATCGTTAATACTTATAAATTGAATTTCAATTATTAATTATAATAGAGTAAAACATGTAAATATAATAACTATTTTAATTATTCAATTAGTAAAATTAATTAAGTAATTAAAAACTTATAAAATATTTATATAATGTGTATGTAATTATTTTAATTATTCAATTAGTAAAATTAATTAAGTAATTGAAAACTTATAAAATATTTATATAATGTATATGTAATGATTTTAATTATTTTAATTATTAAATTAGTAAAACTAGTTAAGTAATTAAAAACTTATAAATTATTTATATCGTGCGTGCGTGTGAGACTAGTCCGGTCCATCTTGATTTTGTTAGGCCAATGGGATTTTGAACCTTATCCACTTTTATGGGAGATAAATGTTTTAATTAATCTTAGGCCACTTGTACATTGAAGAGTATGCATTAGCTACACCATTATGTATGACTTTTCTATTTTATTGTCATGGTCCTGATAACAAATTACTTGATTTCATAGGCATATCATCATATAGAACTTTATTATAAAAATTTATACTAATAATGTTTCTAACTTAAATTCAACAAATATATATGAACACTAAAAAAAATTGTAACATGTAAATATAAATTAAAATTCTAACATTTAGTGAATCAAATTATATCACATTAGTTAATGCAATAATTATCATTCTAGAATTATATAATTATACCGATAAAAATTGTTATAAGTATAACGTTTTATATAATATTATAATATTGAACAAGCAGTATGATTTAATAATAATATAGTATGATTTAATAATAATATACAAAGTATACACTTACATACATTATTTGAAATATATATCGTAATCAAAATTGACATTATCATTTGGTGGATTATTAATTGAGAATTTCACCGTGAATTTAAGTTCGATATTGAATAGATATAAAAAAGTTGAACACCTATAATATAAATTCATTCTTTTGAGATTTAGAGTGGAAGTTAGAGTTAATCACTTATGCGGAATGGATTCAAATTTTATTAGTGTTGTGTCTCCGTGTTAAATTTATTTTTAAAAAACCTATTAGTGGTATTAATGGAACTTAAATTTAGTTTTAGGTTTGAGTGGTGACAATTCTTTTAAATAAATTGAGCTGAGATTTTATTGATGTTATGTCTTTCCAATAAATTTATAAAAAGATAAATTATTATCATATATAATTAAAAAAAATTAATTTCTATATATAATAACTATTTTAAAAATCATGTATAAAATTATTAGTACATAGTTCACAATATAACATTTTTAAACATTAGAATACATGCATAAGTTTAAAATAAATGTTTGAATAACTTTACTGAAAAATGATTTATTGAAATTCCGTTAATATCCCTGCATACACCACTAAAGTTAAACTCTTTAACGTATATAACAATTCATGCCAAACTATGTATATAACAATTTATGACAAACTATATATTTAATTACACATACCTTTTGTCTTTCCTTTAGCTGTTGTGAAAGAGATTATAGAAATAATTTGGCAATACAGTTTGGTTGCAGAAGACATTCCGGAAAATATGTCTGGTGTTCTTAAACATGGAAACAAAGAAAAAGATGGTGTAAAGGCAATGGGGTTCCCACTTTGCTACAACAAGGTACCATAATTGAACCCACTATCACCTTGTCTTAAGTGTAGTGTGTTTTCTATATGATATGATCCCCACTTGTTTAACCTTGTTAATGATGTTTATATAAAAATTACTACTAATTAAGCAGGTTAACCAAACTTTTCTGACAAAACAGTCCCTGACAATTCCAACTTTGTTCCAGCTGGTTTCACTGTTTTTGTCTGACGGCTGTCTTCCCAGTTATCAGTAATATATGATTGTTAAGTGATTGTGCTGTTTATTACTTTAAGAATTGTGCTTTTTCTAGTTTACTTTTATACAATATTAATTCCTCAGTGGTAGTAGTTTTCTTGTTCTTCTGATGCATGGGTTAATGAATTATAAATTATTGGGATATTAAGTTTATTAATATAATATTGTTAAAGTTAATTACTATTTAAGTGATTTTACACTTTGTAATTTCATTACACTTTTATCTTTTATCTTTAGAAAACGTTTCAAAGAATTATGAGAAAAAAGGTGTATTTAATACTTTTAGACGTGTCTTAAATTATGCTAGACTATTTGAATATAAATTTAGTGTTATTCTGTTAGATTAATTAGATGTGCACTTTAATAAATAATTAGTGTTATTCTGTTAGCTTAATTAGATTAGCATGGGGAGTAACAACATCGTTCCCAAGAAGAAGGGGGTGTCCACTGATCAACATAAAACACCTTAACCTGATGCCACGGAACCCAAGGTAATTTTTTTTAAAACTTTTTGGCTAATAAAAAAGTTTAATGCATGCAAAAAATAGTGTTATAAGTGAATAAATAATTTAATTTATAAGTTTAGCAGATATATATTTAAATATTTATGTACACAAACTTAGTAATTGGTGTCTCTTGATAAATATAACTAATTTTGTCTATAGATTAGTGTTATTTTGTTCTTATGAATTTTGTTACAATCAACTGAGTTAAAATTTTGTTAACAAACTTGGAATGAATATAAACCATAGGAACTATCTTTGGAAATTCCCAAAGTGAGACAAGTTCGGTCAACAAAAATAGGATAGAGTAGAAATTTTTAGTCGAAGAGAATATTTTTAAGTGCATTTGCCGACTCTAAAGTAGATGTGCGCTTTAATAGATATCCACTAAGATTATTTCAATTATTCGTTCATTAACATGGTGGATATAGGTTTAGGTCAATCATCACACATGTATTGTCCGCTTGGCGTATTAAGGGTAGAAGGAGAGAAGAGTATTTAAATTGTCTTTGGTCTCGATCAACTTTAAGTGATATATGACTATTGAGCATAATAGAAACATAAACCTCCAATCGAGGTTTAAAGGGAATGACAAATCATTCCCAATGAAGGGTTTAAGGGACTGATGGTTCATTGTAGAACCTTGTTATTGGTTCATAGTGGGTGCCAATGTTCTTATCCTATCCAAAGTGTGGACCTTTGTATAGGTGACAAGATCCTATTGGTGGTTTGAACGCTCCTGATTGCTGGAATCAAATCCCTTATTGTTCAAAGCGAAAGATCCACCTGCAAAAGACTCTTCGATGCTAAAGTCATTAAGAGAGTTTTGGATCTTTATGAATAAAAGATAGAGTATGAGATAATTTTCTGTCTTTCATTGTGAAATACTATGTGTATTTATAGGGTTTATGAGCCCTATAAGGTTTGTTGTAAGAACTGATAATATCAAAAGAATATCAAATAATATCAACAAATATAACGACTTCCATATATATAATAATTAGCGGGATAATAACAATAATCTGATACCTTACCTAATATACCAAATATTTTGTAAATATATGGTATTGAGAAATATAACAACGTAATCAAATTGTTGAGATTTGGTCACATATACGGTTAATATGTGAATATTTGCACTAACAAATGCACTAACAAATGTATCATAGAATGTATTCGAACCACTTTAGGTTAGTAAAGTTAAATGAGCCTTGTTGGGCCACATCACTTAGCATATTTGTTGGGTCGACTATGTATAGGTATGATGTTCTCTATTGAATAAAATTAAATATATTAAGATTTTCTAAATTTTGCACTATAGAACATAATCTAGTTTGATTATCAAAAAACACATTAAATTGTATTCAATCTTTAGTGTTTGTTCTAGTACAAAATAATTTGAGGGTTTAGGGACTAAAATCATAAAACAAGTTTAAAATTAAAAAGGAAAATCAAGAAGAGAAGAATAGATCAAATTGTTAAAAATTTAAATGATAAAATAAAACAAGATAGAGATATGGATAAAAAGAGATGATCAAGTCATACAATTCTTATAACAAACATTAATAACATAAGATAATGTAAATGAGGAAATGATAGAAACGATTGAGTTCAGTGAAGAATCTTTAAACCTTATAAATACCATGTTAAAATAGTATGGAGTGCTAAAAGATAGTATGGAGAAGAAGACGAAACACCGTTGTATGACCTTTAGTGTTTGTTGTTTGTTTCCCACATGCACTCAGGTGGTATTTATATGTAGAATAGAGACTTATAAATCAATTGTAATTAATCTGATTAAAAAATAATAATAACTAATAATCAATAAAATAAATGAAAAATTTTGTTCAGCATAAACAACATTTACCTCTAAAATTAATATTGCTTAAAACATTTGTAACAATACTATTTTATTTTAATAATTTTTATTTTTTAAATAATAATAATATTTGTTACAATCCCCCACATAATTTAAAAAAAAAACAAAAAATTATGTTATCTTTTAAAACAAAATATTGTATTTTAGCATAAGGAACTATCCGGTTTGAGCCTTACACCTAGTACTTATAAACTTCCACTTGATAAAATGCACATACTTAATTATCTTGAGCTACATCTCTTCTAACCTAGCTTTAGTAAATAACACATACAATATTAGTGTTCATTATAGGTTCTAATATGTGGCTGCACATTAAAACCTTGTGCATGTATCTTGTTTCATAAGTGTCACTTATAGAGGTGATGAGAATAACATAAGGTTTAGATATTGTTTTGTATGACATATAAAATTAAATAGATTTAGGAAGGCGTTAGTTTAAAACATAAAGGGATGAAAAGAATAAGTCAATTTTATCCTTTCAAAATTTCTATTAGCATATATCTTACCCTATTCTTCTTCTACTTTTCCTCATTGTCTCTACCCAAAAGAAAAATCCACATTCTATCTACCTATTCTTTGTAAATCTCAACCTTCAAACTAAACGACTATTGTAAAATTTGTTTGTGTGTAGTGAGAGATTTTTCTTGTGGCAGTTTCTTTTTCCTTATTTCTTTTATTTTCTTTATTTCTCCTTAAAATACCTCATGCATGGTTTATGGTTTACGATTATAGGAAAAATTAGAGTTTCTAGTTTAATTTTAAGGTTTTTGATGACTAAAAATTTGAGTTTTGAAGGTGATTAAGAAATCCCTTTGGTGTTTTAGTTACACCCTTTTCATATTAATTTTTTTTATTATTGCTAAAAGGAAAGTTTAAGGTAGATAATATAAACTTTAATTCAAAATATAAGATGAGTTTACAAATAAGACAGTAGTTGGATGGTAATTTTAACCTATGCATGTAAAAGAATTAAATGAATAAGTGAAGTGTGGAATTTGATAAATTGTGGAGTAAATTTTGTATGGTAGAATTTGGTAATTTGTTGAATAATGGAGTTTTGAATAGTTTTTTGTGACATGCATTTAGATTGAAATCAAAGATTTCGATGAGTTTGATTCTTTTGTGTTTTAGATAGTGTGATGTTGAGTATGGTGACCATTAAGGAAAAGAACATAGTAGATTTCACTAATAATCAAAAGGGATAAATATGTTTGTAGTCCCTAAATTTGTCCATGTCCAAAACTTGATATATTTTGATCCTCAAACATTAAAAATGAATGGATATAATTCTTTTAAACAGTGTTTTAGGGTGACATTTGAGCTAGAACTTGTCAAACGATGTAAAGAGCTCAAACGTTAGCTTGAAATGTCATTTGACATGCAAAAAAACTTTAACACAATTAAGATAGGAGGACTATATTTGTAGATTGCAAGAGGGGAACGGGTGCACAACGAAAATAAGAGGTAGCGGTTGGGCTGTTAGGTGATGGCGCACGATCACTGAAACCAGGGGACAACGCGTGAGTGGGAGAAAGAAGAGAGGAGTGGCTCGCGACTACTAGAAGAGGAAAGGCATCGTGCGAGTGGGAGAAGAAAGTGAGCGAGGGCACGGAAGCAAGTTGTTGGTGGATGATGTGATCATGAATAACTCCACGCCATCTTAAACCTCTAGGAGAATAACTCGAAGCATGAGTCTAGAGTGTGGGCTTTTGAGTCTTTTTTCCATTGAAGTACAATAAGGAATAATGTCAACACAAAAAGAGCAAACACTTATCGCATTTCAAAGACAATTGATGCAGGTTAAGCTAGTTTCTTAGGGCTCACACATGTTTCTAGAAGTGGGATCACACCATATGCATTGCACACATGGTTTAGAGTTTAGGGTTTAGATGAAAATTCGTGATTAACGGCACATGTTAAGTGTAAGACCTGGGGAAATTAAATAATTAAATAAATAATTATTTAATAAATACGGGTAGTAGTAGCCTTTATGACATTAAATGCTAATTTTCATGACATGGAAAAGTACTAGTTCGAGTGGTTGAGAGTACTTGATTGTGTTCAGAGGACTTGAATTTGAGTCCTATGTATGTCAATAGTGTAATTATTTGATTGTATTCTTTTATGATATATTTGAACATGATACATGATTATAAATTCCTAGATTTATAGGAATTATCAAGAAACATGAATTAGCTTAATGGTTGTGCATGAGCTTGGTAATTGCATGGTGATGAGTTCAAATCTTTGTTAAAATAAAATCATAATATATAATTTTTTTTATGCTTGGAGAACGAAATTGGGGAGATAAACATCCAGTGATAGGTTCCACGGATATGGACACATACAAAGAGCTTAATTAAAATTTATTAGCTATTAAGGTCTAATTAAGGTATTGATCGAAATTAATTTCATTTTAATTCACTTATTTTCGTTTAGGGTTGGTAATGTGAGGAAAACTAACCACCAAACTGTACTGAAACACTGCATTGAAAGTGAATTGAAGGGCTAAAGTGTGGGAGACTAGGGGAGGACAACTTAGACTAAGGAAACGACTAGAACGTTTTGGAGCGAGGAATTCAGGTTAAAGGAGTTCCATCTGTTGTTAAATTGTAATTTTCGCATGATCATGTATTGTATGAAATGTTTGAAGTGTATATCTCTGCCATGCTCGAGTTCTTTTCGCGTTTCTGGATTTTTTCAGAAACTGCCTTGCGGCACACGAACTGCCGCCAGGCGACTAAGTGTGTATGCGTGGGTGAGTTGAATGTGGAAAATTGCCTGTGAGTTAAACTTTATATGAAATTGGTATGAAATGAGATCCTAGCGACCGAAATAGAGATTAAACAGAACTAGTAACGAAAACCCTAGTCGCAAACCACTTAGCAACCGAATATATATTTGGTTGCTAAATAGTCACCGAAATTATAGTCGCTAATTGGTCACTAAAAGGATTGGTCGCGTTTTAAGAAAGTAAAAAATGGCATAGTAAAAGACGACACCTTTAGGAAGTGAAAGAGTGAACTAGGGTTTATGAGAGAGGAGAGACAATTAAGGTTGATTTAACATGTTCACTAACATTGTAATGGGCCAGCCAAATTAGCCCAATATCACACCACTTTGATTATTAAAATTTAATTATTATTAACATTAATATTTTAACTTTGTAAATATTAAATTTAAATAAATAGAAAAAAAATAATTTTACTGAATATATTAAATAATGATTGACAATAATATTATTTCCCAATTCATGCATTCATTAATAATTTTAAATAATTTAACAATAAATCATTTATTTATAATAGAAATTTTATATTATAAAAATATTAATAATTAACAATAATAAAAATCTTCTACCATAAAAGAAAAAGAATTCGTAATAAATATTTTCTATTGAAATTATTTTTGTAAATAAAATTTAAATGAGTTAATTAACTAACATCAAAATTGAATAAATAATAAATATCAATAATTATTTTTATACTATAAACAAAAAAATTGTATAATTAAAATTATTTTTATAAATAAAATTTAAAGGAATTAAATTTTAAAATGAAAATTATTATTATTATATTTTATTTTTTTTAAATATTGAATTCAAATTTACAGAATAAATTTCAAATAAATGCTGATTGAATGAATAATTAAATGCTGACTCAAATGAATGCTAATTTAAAATAAATGCTTATTCAAATAATTTCTATTTATAAAAATTATCATTGTTATTATTAACTAATGCTGATTGAATGACTAAATTAAAATTCAAATAATTGAATAAAAAATTTCCTATAAATGAATTAATTAATAAATACACACAAAAGTTAAAACAGTAATAAAATATCAATAATTAATAATTACTGACGAAAAACGTTTTACATTGTAACTAAGAAAGGAAATTTAGAATAAATATTTTTCTATAATTAAAATTATTTTCATCAATAAATTTAAATAAATTAAATAATTAATTAACACAAAAATTAAACGAGTAATTAATTAATTAACAAAAATAAAATAAAAGGATCAAAAGTTAACGGTAAAGAAAGTAAAAGAAAAATTAACTAAAATAAATATTTCTCTATACGTAAAATTATTTTTATAAATAAAATATAAATGGATGAATTATTTAATTAAAACAAAAGTTAAAATAAATGGATGAATTATAAATAAAATATAAATGGATGAATTATTTTGAGATCTGGATGTTTTTGGAGAAAGTGAAAAGTTTTGGAGGTAGGATTAATTTTTATTTTCATCTTCTTTTGTTTTAATTAGTTTTATTTATAAATTTACTTTTAATAAATAAAACAGTCTGCACTTAGGTGACAATGGTTATGGTGATTGCACTGATGTTAGTGATGGTGATGATGGTGGTGATGGTGGAGGCAATGGTTATGGTGATTGTGCTGATGTTAGTGATGGTGGTGATGGTGGAGGCGGGAAAAAAAAAACTTATGTGTAGTAATAAATTGTAAAAGTAAATAATTTAGTTATTTTATAATTTTTATTAAATATCAATTTAAATTTTTTATCATGTTAGTTTAATCTAATCAAATAATTTTATAAAAAAATATGTATACGACTAAAAATATTCGGTGGCTAAATATCATATTAAATATATTTTATAAAATAAAATTTATTTTGGTCGCTAAATCGGTGGTTAAAACATTACATATTAAAGAATGTTTAGCGACAAAAAATATTCGGTGGCTAAATATCATATTAAATAAATTTGATAAAAAAATTATTTTGGTCGCTAAATCGGTGGCTAAAACATTACATATTAAATAATGTTTAACAACAAAAATTATTCAGTGGCTAAATATCATATTAAATATATTTTATAAAATAAAATTTATTTTTGTCACTAAATCGATGGCTAAAACATTACATATTAAATAATAATTAGCGATCAAAAATATTTGGTGGCTAATTACCATATTAAATATATTTTATAGAATAAGATTTATTTTGGTCGCTAAATCGGTGGTTAAAACATAATATTTAGAGACTAAAAATAGTATGTCGCTGTTTTGGTCGCTATATGAATAAAAGTTATTGTACATTCATCCAATGGCTAAATCGGTGACTATTTGTGATTACTATGAATCAGTGGCTATTTCAGTCACAATTTGCGACTAAATTATTTTGGTGGCTAATATCGGTGGCTAAATTGCATTTTTCTAGTAGTGCTAATCAAAATTACATAAATCAAGAAAACAAACGATGAAAATTCAATTGATATTTTCATGTAGAGTTGATATGCAAAGAGTTACCTTAACTTATTATAAAATAGTTACATTAAATTAAGACTCAAGTGTTTATCTTTAGTGAAGTTTTGCTGACCCGTTTCTTTGGAAAAGTTTTTGAGTCTTCAACTTTTCAATAATGAGTAGGTAAAGGAAGAATGTGTGATGTAATTTCTGAATAATAAGTGTAACATCCCATTTAAATAATAACATAATTAAATGAAATCTTACATAAGATAATATAAAGATTAAATTTTAGGTATTTTAAATTTTTTTATATTATAGATATTAGATAATATATTATAAATATTAGATAATATATTATAAATTAATGATGATTAAATTAAATATTTTATTTTTTTATAAATATAATAATTAATGTTAATAAATAATAAAATATAAAATCAAACATAATAAAGAATAAAGAATAAAAAGATTTATCAAGATGTTTTTATTATTATTTTTCATTATGGTTTGAGCTTCTTATATATCCTTTTTATTTCTTATTCTCAAATTTTTTTCTTTTGTTTTTAAAGAGAAAAATATCTATTTTTTTGCTCTTATTTCTCTTCGTTCTCTTTCATTTACGAGGACGAAACGAATTAGGTAATTCTTTCATCTTACTTGATAGTGAAATATTAGTTTAATAATTTATTTAATAAATCTCTTTTATATTAATTTTTATTTTATGAACATAGAAGTAAAAGTATTTTACTGTGTGTTTTTTATAACCAGATTTTAACTGTGGTTCATTATATGACTTGAGTTTCTCACGAATTGTTCTCATCTCCCATTCTCACATATTTTCTTTTGTTTCTGAAGAGAAAAATATCTACTATTTTTGCTCTCATATATAAGTTGTTGTCATCCGTTCTCGAAAAAATAAAGGAGAAGGTAATTCTCTCTTGTATCACATGATAGTGAAATATTAGTTTAATAATTGTATATTAATATATTTAATGAGCTTGTATATTAATTTTTTATTTTATGAACATAAAAGAAAAAATATTGTACTGTGTGTTTTGTATAACTGGATCTTAAGTGTGGTTTGATTATCATCGAATTTTCTTTTGGTATTTACGTCTCTCAGTTTTTTATTAGATTATAAAAAAATATTTTTGTCTTTTTTTTAAATAGGTATACAAATTCAACTCTTCCGTATATTCATTTGTAGTCTTATTTCTTTTTTAGTTATCGTTATACTAAATTATATATTCATTTTTATTATATTAGTGACAATAATTAAATATATAAATTTTAAACGTATTATTTTGGCTCCCCCAACAATGTTGGTCAAGATCCGCCACTGTAAAGAGCCAAGTTGCGGAGTATAAGGTCACTCCTTACAGTTATCCAAGGTACTTAAAAGAAAATACTAAAGCTCACTACAATGCCTACAACTCAAAAGGAGTAAGAGATAGCCAATATTCAAAATAAAGCCTTAGGGACAATACAATACACGGGCCTTAGCCCTAAAGAAAAGCCTAAATAAAACGTGAAGTCCAGCCCAAGTAGACTATGTAGCGAAATCATCTCTCCCCTGTTGACCCAGAGTACCTCTCGCATATGCTCCCATCAATAAATTAATGATCATCACAAAGGTAGAAGAACAACATGCAAGGCAATCAAACAAGCAAAGGGTAAGCTAGAGCCAAAAAGATTTCATCATGCAATCAGATATACTTTCACAGTCCAATATACACACATCATCCAAGCATGTTATGACCTTCAAATCAATACACTAAGACTCGACTCGACTCATCCGGATACATATAACCTGGTCGGATTCAACGGATGCTTACACTCATAACATCTTACTTCCTTTGTTGGCTTCGTCCAAGGCAACAAAGTTCCCAACCGAGTTATTCCATTTCTAATTTAAAACTCTCAACTGATTCCATCGCCATATCGTTTTGGCGTCCTATCCTCATTTTTTTATCCCTTAACTTGTAACCATCATTCCACCAAACCACGGTACCATAACTTCCATTGACTCCAAATCTCTAGTTTGTTTTGCACCAAGCAACCCTACGATACACCTCAAACTAAGATTGCCCGATTTGGCTTTTTCTCAACCTCTTTGAGAAACTTGCCCTAGTCGAATAACTAGACCAAGGAAATCTCTTCACATCTCCTCCTCCCGACTTAGACACTTACTTCTCCGCCAACCCTTACCATGTCAAGCCCAGAATCTTGAATTCTCTTCTAGAAATAAACACCTACCCTTACTTCCTTACTTTAAGGTTGGTACCTTAACTTGAAAACATAATTCAACCACCTCTCATTTCCTTGGTTCAAATTCCTATGTGCAACCCTACACTTCCAACTCTGAATGATCATTGCACGCTTTCACCCGATACTCAGAAGAACGAAACCTTTGATGTTTTCAAAGAACTGGTCTTCGTAGTAATCTCTAGGTCTTGAATAAGATAGTTCTTCTCGTGCACCTCTTACCATTTCTAAGCATCATCTGCCACTATCCCGCTGCACTACTTTGATCCCTACCCAAGCTCACTCGTTTATTTACTCAAAATAATGATCCTTTCATGTCCGCCATGACAAGGAAGCAATCGTCGTTGAGAAACCTTCCTCGAGACCCCTATAAACTTGCAGAACCCTTTAAACTCCTCTTTGGATAGCCTTAGCGTTCCACTTTCTCAACAATGTATCCATCCTTTTAAAACCATATTCCTTATTAGCCACTCCAACCTTGGTCAATACTCTTCTTGAACGGCTTGACACACCACAACTTCTTTTCAAAGATTCACCAAACTTATAGTCATCCTAGTGATTATACTGATTTTATACCATTATGTCTCCAACAACTCTTTCACTTGTTTCTCTTACTCCACAATCCTAGCATAAAGCCTCCAATTAGAAACTATCAACACAAGTTTGACTTCAGACCCAAAAGCAAAAGGGGACTTCACCACTTCAAAGTGAAAGTTCTAATATTTACCTCAGAACAAATCTATAACTCTTCTACCACTGACATTCTTTGCATCTGTTTTTCGCTTGCCTTTATCATATAACTCTGATTCACATGACACCCTGCCCTCACCTTTCAGCTTGATCCACAATTATTACACCATCACTAACATATCTCTTCAAATCAAAGGATACTACTTCATTGGAGATCACTTCTCCTAAGAATGAGATTAAGAAAACAACCAATTCACTCTTGAGATTATGTTCCAACCTTGTAAAGGAAACAATTCAAATTGGATTTGAATTTAAATACTTTGATCACCGCGAAGGCACCACACACCCGAGCGAGTCTCCACTTGGTCACAATTGTAGCAAAACCATCATCTCAACCTCAGTCCCTTCTTAAAGGCAACCATGACTCCTTTACCATATTGGCGACATCAAGGATTACACAATCCCAAGAAAATCGGCTCTTAGTCCAAGCATCACTTCATAAGGTGCATCTCTGGATGAGATTTATTCGTGCTAACCACTTTAGCATCAACCATCGTAGACACCATATCAACTACTCAAAACTTTTCTTTTCACTCCCTCCATCATTGTGCTTCAACATCAGTTGGGTTGTCCTTCCATACGAGAATAACCTTTAAAGGTGTGTCCTTCCTTCTGGTGCGTGAAACCTTCCACTTTATACCCAAGGTCAAATGTCTTGCTCATGGAAACTACTTTTTCCTTGAAACATTCCACTAACAAAGGTTAAAAGACCCCTCTCCACCTGCTGACTGTTAATTCTAGTATGAACCTCTTATCCATCTCAGCCTCTAACTAGAGGTTTGTCATCTTTTCGCACTTCACAGTCTCTTCCCTTCTTAGCTTGCTTCATTGCTAAGCGATCTCTCCACTTTCTACAGCCTAGAATTTGCCATTTGTTCCTCTTCCACCACTCCAAGAAGCACTGGGTGTGACCATATGACTATATTCAATGACACTTCTCCTAAAATTGTATGCATTTGCATGACTCTGAATTTCAACATTGTCGGGATGTAGAATCGGGTTGATTTTTCCCAAACGATGTGGCACTTGTATGCACTGATACCTTTCAGTGTTCCTAATCTTTGGATTCAACTCCTTTTAGAAAACTTGTAGTATCGATTTCCGAGAGCCTATCCTTAAAGATCCCTCTGACCAAATGTTATTTTGTAAACTCTAGCATCTTCTCCGGTTTATCAACCCAAAACTTAGCTTTCCTTGCTCAATTATATACATCGTACATCGACTTTCTATCTCTGAGGCAAGACATTGTCTTAGAGACTCCATTCAACGCTTATAAAGGTGAGCAGACCAAGTTGACATTGAATCTGCGTTTTCTTATCTCCGTAGACATTAGACACAAAGCATAGAGGCGTAGCAAGACAAACTTGATCCTACAAAGCAACACTCTATCACTTATAGACAACCAACCCTCTTGTTTGTCACCCTTCTTTCACAAACCATTAGAATTAGGAAAGGAAAACAACCTTTGATCTAGTCATGAGTGTGCACCCTCATTACTTTACCAAGGCGTTTTCTGCTCTCAAAACTTTTGGTTTCACTGATAAACTTGACTAGACATGACTACTTACACTTGTGAGGCATGACAAACCCACAACCTCAGGTCATCCTAAGGACGAACTGCTCTGATACCATTAATGTAACATCCTATTTAAATAATAACATAATTAAATGAAATCTTACACCGGATAATATAAAGAGCCAAGTTCCGGAGTATAAGGTCACTCCTTACAGTTATCCAAGGTACTTAAAAGAAAATACTAAAGCTCACTACAATGCCTACAACCCAAAAGGAGTAAGAGATAGCCAGTATTCGAAATAAATCCTTAGGGACAATACAATACACGGGCCTTAGCCCTAAAGAAAAGCCCAAATAAAACGTGAAGTCCAGTCCAAGTAGACTATGCAGCGGAATCATCTCTCCCCTATTGACCACAA
>Ga0214544_1003060_pt1 | contig 34928 bp, 28 predicted proteins | sample CNSS3metaG_FD_160074 | JGI IMG/M metagenome (GOLD analysis project Ga0214544, IMG submission 160074) | Root nodule microbial communities from cowpea collected in UCLA plant growth center, Los Angeles, California, USA - CNSS3 | ecosystem: Host-associated > Plants > Roots > Nodule | place: USA...
ATAAAAAATAGATAAAAATAATTATTAATTTTAAAAAATTAATAAATAATAATATTGTAAAGGGTATATTTGGTATTATGAAATGTGGACACAAAAGAGGGAATCCTCTTTATATATTGTTATAGATTATATTTAAAAGTCAATTTAAAAGGAACAAAATTAATTATTTTAATAAAAATTAAAACTAAATTGAATAAAAATAACAAATATAAAACCTAAATTTAAAATATAAAACCTAAATTTAAAACCTAAATTGAAAAAAATTTTACACAACTGTAACTTCTCGTGGAACATTTTTTGACACGTGGAATCGTACAGTTAAAGACTTTATTTTCAAATGTTCCCAAAACCAATACATACATTCATTTGACAATACCAACAAGAAATCTTATACAAAACATAAAATAACTAAGCGTGATTTTAAAATTTTGAGGTTTATAAAGCTTATTGGATGCATCTTCGAGAAAAAATGTTAGTTAATCCTAAATATTTAAAGAAATAAATGCCTAGCTTATTCATTATACTTTCATGAATCTAAGATCGCATGGCTTCTTCCGGCTCAGTAGGCTGACGTACTTTTACTTAATGTAAAAAATGTTTAACCGTTAAACCATTGACAAAACTTTGATATAAATTAAACGCAGTTAAAACATCTCTCAGCAGAAAAGGGCTAAAACCCTATGACTGCTTCTGAAAATAGAAAACTCCGACTCTTACATAAAAAAGAAAACAAAAAATAGTACTCTCATGAACAGACAACAAAGAAAATTGACGGCCGACCATGAACCCTGTAAGGATAAACTACTATGAAGGAACAAGTTTTTTCTGTAACCAAAAGTAAGATCACATGTAGCAGAAATCACTTCTTCTTCTGAGCAGCCTTGGTGACCTTGGCTCCAGTTGGGTCTTTCTTCTCAACACTCTTGATGACTCCAACAGCCACCGTTTGACGCATGTCCCTCACGGCAAAACGACCAAGGGGAGGATACTCAGAGAAGGTTTCAACCACCATGGGCTTGGTTGGAATCATCTTAACGAAACCTGCATCACCATTCTTCAAAAATTTGGGCTCCTTCTCCAGCTCCTTACCTGATCGCCTGTCGATCTTGGTGACAAGCTCGGCGAACTTCACTGCAATGTGGGAAGTGTGGCAATCGAGCACTGGTGCATAGCCGTTTCCGATCTGGCCAGGATGGTTCATGATGATGACTTGGGATGTGAAGTTGGCAGCTTCCTTGGCAGGGTCATCCTTGGAGTTGGATGCAACGAAACCACGCTTGAGATCCTTCACAGCAACGTTCTTCACGTTGAAGCCAACATTGTCACCTGGTAGAGCCTCTTGGAGAGCCTCGTGGTGCATCTCAACAGACTTAACTTCAGTTGTCAAACCAGTGGGAGCAAAAGTCACCACCATACCAGGCTTCAAGACACCGGTCTCGACACGTCCAACTGGCACGGTACCAATACCACCAATCTTGTAAACATCCTGCAAGGGGAGCCTGAGTGGCTTGTCTGAGGGCCTCTTGGGCTCGTTGATTTGGTCAAGAGCCTCAAGGAGAGTTGGTCCCTTGTACCAGTCAAGGTTGGTGGACCTCTCAATCATGTTGTCACCCTCAAATCCAGAGATTGGAACAAATGGAATCTTGTCTGGGTTGTAACCAACCTTCTTCAAGTAGGAAGAAACTTCCTTCACGATTTCATCATACCTAGCCTTGGAGTACTTGGGAGTAGTGGCATCCATCTGCAACAATGATAATCCAAGGTTAACATCAAAATTTCTACAACAATCCAAAATAAATAATATAACAGACATCAAATCTTAGACAGAGAAGAAATAGATTTGTACTTTGTTACAGCAACAGATCATCTGCTTCACACCAAGGGTGAAAGCAAGAAGAGCATGCTCACGGGTTTGTCCATCCTTGGAAATACCGGCTTCAAAACCACCAGTGGTGGAATCAATGATAAGGACAGCACAATCAGCCTGGGAGGTTCCAGTGATCATGTTCTTGATAAAGTCACGATGTCCAGGGGCATCAATGACCGTGCAGTAGTACTTGGTGGTTTCGAATTTCCACAAAGCAATATCGATGGTAATTCCTCTTTCACGCTCGGCCTTAAGCTTGTCAAGCACCCAGGCATACTTGAATGACCTCTTGTTCATCTCAGCAGCTTCCTTCTCGAACCTTTCGATCACACGCTTGTCAATACCTCCAAGCTTGTAGATCAAATGACCAGTGGTAGTCGACTTCCCAGAGTCGACATGTCCAATGACCACAATGTTGATATGAACCTTTTCTTTACCCATGATGAGTTAAACTGAAACTAATTCAAAGAAACACAAGTCAGAACTCACAATCGCTAGAAAGTGAATTATCACGCAAAACAAATGACAAGGTAAAGTTCAACTTCACACATGTATTAATTAAAAGAAGAGTTGCGAAATATGAATCAACTTGCATCTACCAAGGCAGATTCATCACAACGTAAAAATCTTTTCAATCAAGAAGAAAAATAAACAAATCCTTAAGAACAAGTTTCAACTCGACATCTCCAGCTAATATAAGAAAATAAATTAAAAAAAAAAACAGTTAAGCGAAGCACAAACGTAAAGAACATAACGAAAAACCCTCCCAGCAAACCCACTCATACCCGAAAAGTTTCTATTGAGCAGAAACAAAAACAACTTTATAAAAAAAAAATCATGTTACAAAAAATTCACAAAAGGGCAACAACAAAAACTTCCGAGGATCCCAACATTCGCATAGAAATTAAAATATTATACAAGCTTCAGATTCAGACAACATAAATAAAATCATTAAAAATATCGACACTGTTGCATGAAAGCGAAAACCAGCCATATTAGTTCGGTAATAAGAGATCCACAATAAATCATTGAAAACATCTTAACTAAAAAGAAGAACAGATAAAATCGCGTAATTATGACACAAAAGCAATAGATCTGTGAACACAACGAGGTTCAAAACAGAAACGAGAACCTCTTCCGTTAATCGGTAGAAATCGTAGATAATCCACACAAAAAACGAACCACAAACACAGAACCGGAAATATAAAATTTAAAAACCAAATTAAAAAATATATATATACGAAGAATCATCATCGTAAACAAGAAACAGAGATGAACGGAATCAGCGAGACAAGAGAGCAGAGGCTGCTACCTTAGCGAGAAACGAAGGCCGATTGTTCGGAATCCTCAGCCGCAAAGATAGACTGAGAAACAGAGCGAGGAAGCACGGAGGAAGGGATAATGAAAACTAGGGTTCCAAGAGTTTTATATAGTTGGAGCTACTTTTCGTTTCCGATAATAACCTTAGGGTTTTATCCGGATTCCGTTTATGCCCCGGTTTGCTTATTTGAACGTTACTGTATGCCACTCGCGTGGAATGACCGCGTGGAGTTGACGCATATGGTTTCTCGATAGTCTTGTGCGGTTGATTTTCACGCGCTTTGTGTTTGCGCGGATGTCGGGGTTTGTGGGTTCGACATAGTCCAGTTGGCAAGGACGAAACAGGAAAGCTGCGCCACTATGACGACATCGTTTCAGCTAGGTGACTAGGTTAAGATACATGAACGACATCGTTTCAACATTTGCATTTGTTCATTATCAACGTTGAATAAAATCTCTCGCTACTAATAGTCTTTTCAGATAATTAATATCATGGCTTAGCAGCACATCTTATCCTCTTTTTTCGTAGATTTTAATTTCACAAATATTATCACCGGTTATATTTTAAATTTACTTATGTTTTGTTTTCTGTTCTAAATTTTAAAATATATTAAGCGTTATAATGAGTGAGATAAATAAATATGTACAAAATAAATTGTACATGTTAAAATTAAAGATTTTTTACATTTAGTCTTAATTATATATTTTGCAATTGAGATTTTATTTTCTTATATTTTAACGAACCTTTATGATGAAAGATGAAACTCTCGAAAGTTTAATTTGTTATTCTAATGAAAAGTTTGTGTGAGACAATAATCAATAATCAATTTCCAAAACCCTAACAAGCTAAACCTACTTTTCATCATTCATTGGTAAACTCTGAATCTTTTTCATTATCTTCCTCTCATGCTTCGTCTCAACCTTCGTCAACCATAAACACAAAGGCATCTTTACTTTCTTTACTTTGTCTTCAATGTTTATTCTTCTTTTGTTGTTTTCAATGAAGTGTTCGAAGAAGACAACAAAAAATGTATGAACTTTCCTTCTTATGTCAAATCTTTTCTTCTTCTACTAGATGTACATACTTTTGTACGACTTTGTTTCCTTGATAAATAAAGATTTTTTGGGCGATGGATCAATTGTTTGAAGAAGACAACAAAGGTACAAGTTTTTCTTCTTTTGTTAAATATTTTCTTCTTCTACCATATGTAAGTACTTTTGTATGTCTTTTTCTCTAATGAATGAAAGTTTTCTGGGAGATGGATGAACTGTTTGAAAAAGACAACAAAGGTACAAGCTTTTCATCTTCTCTCAAATATTTTCTTCTTATACAAGATAAGTACTTTTGTATGTCTTTTTCTCTAATGAATGAATGTTTTCTAGGAGATGGGTGATCTGTTTGAAGAAGACAACAAAGGTACAAGCTTTTCGTCTTCTCTCGAATATTTTCTTCTTCTACCAAATGTAAGTACTTTTGTATTTGTATGTTTTTTTCTCTAATGAATAAATGTTTTCTTTGAGATGAATGAACTCTTTGAAGAAGACAACAAAGCTACATTTTTTTCTTCTTCTCTCATATCTTTTCTGCTTTTACCAGATGTAAGTTGTAACATCCCGTCAGGATATTACTTATTTAAATAAATAAATAAATTAAAATCATAAAGAAATTGCATTTATGAATAAACCTCATTTCCCAAAAACGTGGGAAATTTAAACTTTTATTATCATATAATAAAAACATTGATCCATAGTTTATAAGACGGAAATAATAATCAACTGTCTCACAAAAGTTTACATATTATTTCAAAACCAAAAATAATAAAAACATAGATACAAAAATCATATGCTATCCCTCGCTCCGTATCTAAGCTTCACCGGCACCACCTGCATCAACATCATCTGCTCACGTGTACCGCGCACACGATCATCGCCAAACACAAGCAGATAGAGGGAGTTTAACAGATAAAACATATAAAATGGCATACACATATAAAGCAGGTATATATATGAACTACACAAACATTCCAGAGTGTTTCAATTCTTTAACTCTCATCACTAGGCCACCACCAGATTATTCGTGTTCTACCTCTCTTAGAGACTACTTCAAGGTAATTTGCTGCCAAACCTATCGGCCACAACCGATAGAGCACGTGCGAGAAACCATTGCTACGGATCACACACCGTAACGCCAGGTGGAGTTCCCAAATACAACATAAGTCATATTGTCCCAAGACTACCAAACTCATCAGCTATCTACTAAGGAGGGCAATCCATTTGCACCCATCCGTACTGGCCACAACCAGCACACTTACACCGGCAACACTCGCCAACCTGAGCTCAACTCAAGGGTTCCTCGTGTTCATCCGCCATACCGAGGGATGCCATTCCGAGCTCAACTCGAGGAATGCTACGTGCTTAACCCCTATCCCGAGCTCAACTCAAGAAACCCAGCAATCTCACCTTTGAAGCAACCCTAAAAGCCTTGTAGATCACGTCTAAAAAGTCCAACGACTTAGACTTTACATCAGCCAAATCGCCTAGCGGGGGACACGTACCGCTAGGCACTAGTAGCTTCCAAACCGCCTGGCAGGGGACACATACCGCCAGGCGCCAAGCGTCTCAAAACACTCAAACACAACAGCCACCGCCTGGAGGGTCAGCCCCCTACCGCCAGGTGCTAGCGCTCCAGAACCCCACTATTTCTATCTTAATCGCTTGGCGGGATCTTCCACTCCACCAGGCGCCACTCGCTCCAAGAACTCCCTGTTCTCCTAACTACCGCTTGGCGGACACCTCCATGTCGCCGGGCGCTACATCAGTAACTTCTGACAGTAAGAAATTTCAATCCCTTTGATGCGCTAACTGTTAGACTTGAGCCTATAATCTACACCATTTTCACCCCAACACAATTTGGTTCACCTATATTATAATTCACACCAGATAGGACTTTGGTCCAAAATCACCACACCGATTACAACCTAGATTTTTCCTCTTTATTCTGATTTAACAATATGAGTTAACCATTACAGGTTCACAACCTCACACCTCCTGCCTCAAAGACCTTCTTTCAAGCCCTGACGCTTTTATGTCAACTAGTGCCTTTGAATTATCTAATTTCAAACCTAGCCTTTCTGCTAAGTCCAGTGTGCCCAGCCTAAAGCTATAACCCTTGCACACTCAAATTTCTAAATCCCACAATGATCCACTTTATTCCATTCTTATGTTATCTAGTTATCCTCAATATCCAGGTTATCATTAACTAACCCGTTCAATTTCCAAAATCACACGAACCTGCACTATTCCACATGATTACAACAAGTACCCCTAACTGAGTTTCTGCCAATTGATTCCATGAGCAACAAATTCGTAATACATCAACCCTAAAGCCTCCCTACACTGTTTCATTCAATTTATACCTCCATTTATGTGAAATTCATTACTATATGATCTCAAATTCACCTTTCACTATTAAATTTGGCTTCCACCTCCATCGGAATCATCCAAAAATCATCATAACATCAAAATCGACATGCATTGGTTCGCGTCGTCTGGCGAATTATTCATCTCCGCCAGGCAGCTCATAAAAAATCCAGAATTTGGTATAGTCTCTTGCATCGCCTGGCGGCTGGGAGTGTGCCGCCAGACGGTTCCTCCCCAGGAACCCCAAAATTCTGTTAAAATACATATGCCGCCTGACGGCTATGAACAGCCCGCTAGGCGGTTTTTGGAAATTTTCCATAAATGCATAAATCCAACCAGAAACGAAAGATGTTCATACAAATCATAATATATCATGCAATCCAATCCCAAAACATATAATTCAACGTGAAAGCTCCTCTAACCTGGTTTTTCTTCGCTTAAAGCTTTGACGATTAAGAGTTCTCCCTACATCAATTGCCTCCTTAGCCTCCTCTCAATTCAGCCCCAAGAGTCTCACTCAAACCTCACAAAGTCTCAGATTATGTGCTCTTTCTGGGTATATTTTCAAGCCTTGCAAAACCCTCTCTATTAACCCACTTTTGCTTTTTAAAGGGTGCCTAAAAACTAGGTGAATTTCCTAGAACAAAAATTGAGTATTAAGTGGTGGTTAATGACATTTACCATCTCATTATGACTATTTTCTAGCCACCTCTCAGCTGCCATACTACTAGGGTTTTCCCTCAACCTTTCCTATTCAGACCAAAGCCAAAAATACCAAAAAAAATAAGGTTTTAATTTGAGTTCACCAAGGTTTGAACCCATCATCATTCTAATGCCAAATCAATGTTAAACCATCCAGCCAATTCATGTTTCTTGCTAACTAATACACTTCAAGCATTATATCATAGGAAACATGGTTAAACATATTTTCAAAACAATAATAATTAAATAACACATAATTGGCATACGTAGGACTCAAACCCAAGTCCTCTCACACAATTAAGTACTCTCAACCACTTGAGCTAGTACTTTTCCACATCACACCAATCAAAATTAATGTCATAAATGATCTTTCCACCCGTATTTATTAATTAATGATTTAATTAATTAATTAAATTTTGCGGGTCTTACATAAGTACTTTTGTATGGCTTTTTTTTTCTGTGATTAATGAAGGTTTTCTTTGAGATCAATGAACTATTTGAAGAAGATAACAAAGGTAAACATTTTTCTTCTTCTCTCGAATCTGTTGTTCTTCTACTAGATTTAAGTACTTTTGTATTGATTTTTTTTCCTCTAATGAATGAAAGTTTTCTTTGAGATGAATGAACTATTTAAAGAAGACAACAAATATATATATTTGAAATGAATGAATGAATTGTATGGTCATGCTAAATTTAATGATCAAATTTTTGGTAACTGATGACATTAAATAAAGATATATTTTAATTATATCTTTTTTAAACAACTAAAGATGATCACCTTTAAAATTTTTCGTCCTCAAAAAAGAGAACTTACTAGTGAATAGGTGAGGATAAGATTTCCTCATAAGATCCTCCATCTCCCACGTCATCTCCTGAGTTGTTTCATCCTAGAGAACCTTCACTATTCGGATCTCCTTCCCTCTGAGTTGCTTGACTTGAGAATCCAGGATTCTCACTAGTCCAACTCCAATTGTCAAGTCCTCTCGTATTTGGACATCATCTTCCTCCAGTACATGAGCAGGATCCGGTATGTACTTCCTCAACTGCGATACGTGGAAGACATTATGTAGGTTTGCCAAGTGTGGTGGCAAGGCAATCTCGTATGCTACTGGACCAATCTACCTTGTAATCTGATACGGACCAATGAATCGAGGAGTCAATTTTCTCGACTTTAGAGCTCGCCCAATACAAGTTGTGGAAGTTACTCTAAGAAATACGTGGTCGCCTGCCTCAAACTCAAGCGGCCTCCTCCTCTTATCTCCATAGGATTTCTGCCGACTCTGAGTTGCACGCATTCGATCCTGTATCATCTTCACCTTCTTGGTGGTCTGCTACAAGAACTCTGGCCCAAGCACTACTGACTCTCCGTCCTACTGCAAACACAATGGAGTTCGACATCTCTTACCATACAATGCCTCGTATGGTGCCATTCCAATACTGGAATGGTAGCTGTTATTATAAGTGAACTCAACCAATGGCAGCATATCACTCCACGTCCCCAAGTGATCCAGTACACAAGTCCTCAGTAAATCTTCCAGTGACTGGATAGTCCTCTCAGATTGCCCATCGGTCTGAGGGTGATAGGCTGAGCTCATTCTCAGTTGAGTGCCTAAAGCCTTCTGCAATGACTGCTAGAACCGTGATGTGAATCGAGGGTCCCTATCTGATACAATACTTGCCGGCACACCATGAAGTCTAACAATCTCCCTGACATATAACTCTGCCAGCTTGTCCAGGGACATCTTCTAATTTATGAGTAAGAAGTGCGCACCGTTCGTCAGCCTGTCTACAATAACCCAGATGGAGTCATGTCCTCTCACTGACCTCGACAGATGCGTAACAAAGTCCATGGAAATGCTGTCCCATTTCCACTGTAGAATATCCAGAGGCTCCAACATAACACCTGGCCTCTGATGCTCAATCTTCGCTTTCTGACATACCAAACAGGCAGCAACATAATCAGCCACGTCGGTCTTCATGCCTGTTCACCAGAAAGTAGCTTTCAAATCTTTGTACATCTTAGTCATACCTGGGTGTATGCTAAAATGACTCTTATGCCCTTCATCTAAGAGCATCTTCCTCAAGACCATACTGTTGGGAACACACACCCTCTCTTGGAAGCGTAGAATACCGTCTCTGCCCATCCTGAAGTCCTTCCTCTTTTCAGTTCCCAATTCATTAATGATTTGCTACAGTTCCTGATCATTACCCTGTTCCACACGAACCTCATCTAGGAACTCATTAGTGATCCTCAGCATGTTGCACCGTATATGACCTGCCCCCATATCTAGTCCCATATTCATGTCTCGTAGCTACTCTATCAGCTTCAATTCCTTAATCATCATGGCCGACACATGAACTCTCTTCCTACTCAGGGCATCTGCTACGACATTAGCTTTACCAGGGTGGTATAACAACTCAAAGTCGTAATCCTTCAAATATTCCATCTAACGCCTCTGCCTCATATTTAGCTCCTTCTGATCAAACAAATATTTTAAGCTTTTATGATCGTTGAATACTTGGAACTGCGCCCCATACAAATAATGCCTCCATGTCTTGAGGACAAACACCACTACCGCTAACTCCAAGTCGTGCGTCAAATAATTTTTCTCATGCACCTTCAACTGTCTCGATGCATAAGCCACAAGTCCTTTATCCTGCATCAACACACAACCCAACCCCTAATATGAGGCATCACAATATACCTCAAACATTTTAGTCGTGTCAGGGATCGCCAATACTTGTGCGGTAGTCAATCTTCTCTTCATCTCCTCAAAGCAAGCCTCACACTCATTTGTCCACGAAAAAGGCTGGTCCTTTCTGGTGAGCTGTGTCAGTGGACTCACCATCTTGGAGAAACCCTCCACGAATCGCCTGTAGTATCCTGCTAAACCTAGAAATCTCCGCACCTCTGTAACTGTTTGTGGCCTCTCCCACTTCACCATTGTCTCGATCTTGGCCGGATCAACTACTATGCCTTGGGCCGAGATCACATGACCCAGGAATTGTACCTCATCCAGCCAGAACTCCCATTTCGATAGCTTTCCATACAGCTAATGCTCCCTGAGAATCCCCAATACCACTCTTAGATGCTCTGCGTATTCTTCTATGCTCTCAGAGTAGATCAGGATATCGTCAATAAATACTACCACGGACTGATCTAAGTATGACCGGAAAATTCTATTCATATAATCCATGAATATGGCCGGCGCATTAGTCACCCCAAACGACATCACCACATACTCGTAATGACAATAGCGCGACCTAAACAGTGTCTTCTACACATCCTCCGATTTGACTAGGATCTGGTGATATCCAAACCTCAAGTCTATTTTTGAGAACACTGCAGCTCCCCTCAATTGATCCAATAGGTCGTCAATCCTCGGCAGTGGGTACTTATTCTTTATCGTTAACTTATTCAGCTGCTGGTAGTCAACACACAATCTAGAGCTGTCATCTTTCTTCTTCACCATTAACACAAGCGCCCCCCATGGTGATGCACTCGGGCGTATAAATTTCTTCTCAAGCAGATCTTCAATCTATTTCTTCAACTTAGATAACTCGACTAGTCCCATCCGATAGGATGCCATGGACACTGGACCGGCTCTAGGAATGAGATCAATGGTGAAATCCACATCCTTGCTCGGTGGCAATTTTGGAATTTCATTCGGGAAAACATCTGCATACTCCTCTACTACTGGAATCCTGCTGATTCTCTCTGCAGCACTCATTTTCTCGGTGTGAGCCACTATCATAAAACATGTAGCTCCAGCCTCAATCTCTTTCACAGCCTGATTAGAAGAGATAAGCTCCAACCCTGCTGTATTTGGGAACACTACCCTACGCCGTCCGCAATCGATTACAACATGGTTGCTCGATAGCCAGTCCATACCCAGAATCACATCTAGACCCTCCATGGGTAGGCAAATAAGGTTCACCTTGAATCTGTGGCCCGCCACCTCCATAGGGCATCCCACACAAACAAAGCTAGTGGATACCTTGCCTGACGCTGGTGTCGCGATTATTAACTCGCACCACAACTCTCGCATCACAAGTCTGAGCCTCCTCACACATTCATTAGATACGAATGAATGGGTAACTCCTAAATCATATAACACAACAACACTGTTACCAAAAAGCAAGCAAGTATCCTGCACCAGGTTACCTGACTGAGTCGCCTCTGTGGTCGTCAGTGCAAATACACGCCCTGGTGCTCTAGGCCTATCTCCCACTGATTTCTTGACTGGTGCACCTCCAACTGGTTTCTTGTTAGGACAATGTCTGGCATAGTGTCCCGTCTGATCACACACGTAGCACTTGCCAGTGCTACTACTGTCACCAATGCTGCTAGAGGGTTTTGGGTAATCCCTCCTCAAATGTTCACCACCACAATTGAAACACTGCAATTTTCTGGAAGAAGGTGGTGGTCTAGTATACGACTTCTTCTACTGGCGAGGGTCTGTCGTGGTCCTCTATGGTCGAGTCCCACTGTTGGGCCCCGTCTCAGCCATGCATCTGCCTCATCAGGGGTGGATTTACCAGAGAATGTTGAGGGCTTATGCCTCATAAAATCCTCCATTGTCACGGGGCGAACAGGTGCCACCACGGCTCTGGGCTGAGCGACAATAGGCTGCATCGCGTCCACCATGCGATGAATAGCTTGAGCGATCTCATCAGCTCCCGTAGTGTTTCTCCTCCTCCTATTAGCCATGGCCTAAGCACGCCAGATTTTTACAGCTGGTTAAATTACACAGCTCAAATTAGGATTTCACATCTAAACTGGTAAAACAATACAAACAATTAGTCACGCAAACGTAACACGATGAGCTCACTCCCCTTAAACCCCAAAAATCATTTTGAAAACAAAGTTCTGATACCAAATGTAACATCCTGTTAGGATATTACTGATTTAAATTAATTAATTAATTAAAATCATAAAGACATCGCATTTATGAATAAACCTTATTTCCCAAAAACGTGGGAAATTTAAACTTTTATTATCATATATTAAAAACATTGATCCATAGTTTATAAGACAGAAATAATAATCAACTGTCTCACAAAAGTTTACATATTATTTCAAAACCAAAAATAATAAAAACATAGATATAAAAATCCCATGCTATCCCTCGCTCCGTATCTAAGCTTCACCGGCACAACCTGCATTAACATTCTCTGCTCACGTGTACCGCGCACACGATGATCGCCAAACACAAGCAGATAGGGTGAGCTTAACAGATAAAACATATAAAATGGCACACACATATAAAGCAGGTATATAGATGAACTACACAAACATTCCAGAGTGTTTCAATTCTTTCGCTCTCATCACCGGGCCACCACCAGATTATTCGTGTTCTACCTCTCTTAGAGACTGCTTCAAGGTAATTTGCTGCCAAACCTATCGGCCACAACCGATAGAGCACGTGCGGGAAACCATTGCTACGGATCACACACCGTAACGCTAGGTGGAGTTCCCAAATACAACATAAGTCATATTTTCCAAAGACTACCAAACTCGTCAGCTATCTACTAAGGAGGGCAATCCATTTGGACCCATCCGTACTGGCCACAACCAGCACACTTACACCAGTAACACTCGCCAACCCGAGCTCAACTCAAGGGATCCTCGTGTTTATCCGCCATCCCGAGCTCAACTCGAGGGATGCCATTCCGAGCTCAACTCGAGGAATGCTACGTACTTAACCCTTATCTCGAGCTCAACTCAAGGGATACGTTCTGAGCTCAACTCAAGGAACCCAACAATCTCACCTTTAAAGCAACCCTAAAAGCCTTGTAGGTCACGTCTAAAAAGTCCAACGACTTAGACTTTACATCAGCCAAATCGCCTAGTGGGGGACACGTACCGCTAGGCGCTAGCAGCTTCCAAACCACCTAGCGGGGGACACGTACCGCTAGGTGCCAAGCGCTCAAAACACGCAAACACAGCAGCCACCACCAGGCACCAACGCTCCAGAACCCCATTATTTCTGCCTTAATCGCCTGGCGGGATCTCCCGCTCCGCCAGGTGCCACTCGCTCTAGGAACTCCCTGTTCTCCCAACTACCGCCTGACGGACGCCTCCATGTCGCCAGGCGCTACAACAGTAACTTCTGACAGTAAGAAATTTCAATCCTGTGATGCGCTGGGTGTCAGACTTGAGCCTATAATCTACACCATTTTCACCCCAACACAATTTGGTTCACCTATATTATAATTCACACCAGATAGGACTTTGGTCCAAAATCACCACACCGATTACAACCTCGATTTTTCCTCTCTAGTTTGATTTAACAATATGAGTTAACCATTATAGGTTGACAACCTCAGACCTCCTACCTCACAGACCTTCTTTCAAGCCCTAACACTTTTATGTCAACTAGTGCCTTTGAATTATCTGATTTCAAACCTAGCCTTTCTGCTAAGTCCAGTGTGCCCAGCCTAAAGCTATAACCCTTGCACACTCAAATTTCTAAATCCCACAATGATCCACTTTATTCCATTCTTATGTTATCTAGTTATCCTCACTATCCAGGTTATCATTAACTAACCCTTTCAATTTCCAAAATCACACGAACCTGCACTTTTCCACATGATAACAACAAGTACCCCTAACTGAGTTTCTGCCAATTGATTCCATGAGCAACAAATTCGTAATACATCAACCCTAAAGCCTCCCTACATTGTTTCATTCAATTTATACCCCCATTTATGTGAAATTCTTTACTATATGATCTCGAATTCACCTTTCACTATTAAATTTAGCTTCCACCTCCATCGAAATCATCCAAAAATCATCATAACATCAAAATTGACCTGTATCGGTTCGCGTCGCCTGGCAGATTATTCATCTCTGCCAGGCAACTCATAAAAAATCCAGAATTTGGTATAATCCCATGCGTCGCTTGGCGGCCGGGAGTGTGCCGCCAGGCGGTTCCTCCCTAGGAACCCCAAAACCTTGTTAAAATACATATGCCGCCTGACAGTTATGAACAGCCCGCCAGGCTGTTTCTGGAAATTTTCCAGAAATGCATAAATCCAACCAGAAACGAAAGATGTTGATACAGATCATAATATATCATGCAATCAAATCCCAAAACATATAATTCAACGTGAAAACTCCCCTAACCTGGTTTTCCTTCGCTTAAAGCTTTGACGATTAAGAGTTCTCCCTACACCAATTGCCTCCTTAGCCTCCTCTCAATTCAGCCCCAAGAGTCTCACTCAAACCTCACAAAGTCTCAGATTTCGTGCTCTTTCTAGGTATATTTTCCAGCCTTGCAAAACCCTCTCTATTAACCCACTTTTACTTTTTAAAGGGTGCCTAAAAACTAGGTGAATTTCCTAGAACGAAAATTGAGTATTAAGTGGTGGTTAATGACATTTACCATCTCATTATGGCTATTTTCCATCCACCTCTCAACTGCCATACTACTAGGGTTTTCCCTTAACCTTTCCTATTCAGACCAAAGCAAAAAATACCAAAAAAAATAAGGGGTTTTAATTTGAGTTCACCAAGGTTTGAACCCATCATCATTCTAATGCCAAATCAATGTTAAACCATCCAACCCATTCATGTTTCTTGCTAACTAATACACTTCAAGCATTATATCATAAGAAACATGGTTAAACATATTATCAAAACAATAATAATTAAATAACACACAATTGGCATACATAGGACTCAAACTCAAGTCCTCTCACACAATTAAGTACTCTCAACTACTTAAGCTACTACTTTTCCACGTCATACCAATCAAAATTAATGTAATAAATGATCTTCCCACCCGTATTTATTAATTAATGATTTAATTAATTAATTAAATTTTGCAAGTCTTACATAAGTACTTTTGTATGGCTCTTTTTTCTCTGATTAATGAAGGTTTTCTTTGAGATCAATGAACTATTTGATGAAGATTTAAGTACTTTTGTATTGATTTTTTTTTTCCTTTAATGAATGAAGGTTTTCTTTGAGATGAATGAACTATTTACAGAAGACAACAAATATATATATATATATATATATATATATTTGAAATGAATGAATGAATTGTATGGTCATGCTAAATTTTAATGATCAAATTTTTGGTAACTGATGACATTAAATAAAGATATATTTTAATTATATCTTTTTTAAACAACTAACTTATTGCAATTTTTAAGTAAAACACCATGTCTTAGAGAGTGTAAAACATTTCTTGTTGGAATTAAATTATTATTATTTATAAGATTTTATTTTAAATTTAATTCATGTAAGTGAATTTGTTTTAATAAATATTACAATTGGTATATATTTTTTGAGTTATATTATGTGGATAACTAACTTGGATATTGTAGTTATATTCAAAATTTATTTTTCAGTTTTAAATCAACTAAAACCAGCTCAACAAAATGTAAGATTAGCTCACTATAACATTCTAGTCGGATATTAATAATTTAAATAAACAAAAAATAATTAAATAAAATATAACTTATCATTTATAGAATTCTTTTTTTCCAAAACGTAGAAAAATTTAAAACTTTATTTATCACGTCGAAATGTGTAATGTCTCGCACTTACATTATTACCAAAACCATGTTCCAAAACCATTACAATTCAAGTTTGAAAATACTAAAAGGACAATAAAAAGTAAAAACAAAAGTTTTTAATCAAATCCCCACTAGCCCTAAGCATCCACGTCCTCACCTGTAACACCATTTGCTTATGTGTAACAAGTTACACGATCATCGCCAAATACAAATAGATATGGTGAGCCCAAAATAAGAGAAATAATACAATGTATCCCAAAACCCAATTATCAAGTTAAACTAACAACCCTTCTGAGGACTACCATCCTCAGACACAATCATAACCACCATTGTGCGCATCCCAATTCTACACACTTTGATGATATCCTCAAGATGATTCTTGTTGCCACAAGTTTCAACTCGTGGTTCCACCATCTACCAGCCACCACTTGTAGATCACACGGGAGAATTATCATTTTACGGGCTACAATTTGCAATACCGAGTGGAGCTCCCCAATATGAACTACAATTTGTATTTATCAGTGGACTACCAACCTCACCTGGCCATTACTAGTGAAGGGCAATCAAGTGAAACCAATCTGTACAAGCCACAACTCGCACGCTCACACCAGAATTCCAATTACCATTAGGCTTCAATCTAGAATAACCACGTGTTTAACTCCCCATTACAAGTTACAACTAGTAAAATAGGCCCCCAACAAGTCATCTCCTCAAGGCCTCCATCCAAAGTTGTGTAAAAAATCTTCCAACGTAACCCATCACTACACACGGTATCGTCTGGCGCAACTCCAGCATCGTCAGGCAAAATATCACTCTAAATCGCCTGGCGGGAACCACACGCCACCAAGCGCCACGCACTCCAGAAGTTCTTGTTTGACAGTTATCGCCTAGCGGGACGATCCTCACCTCCAAGCACCACACATACTAATGGCCACTATTTTGGCCGTTATCGTCTGATGCCTTGCCCCGCGCTGCTAGGCGTCATACTAGTAGCACTAGTGCTACTGGTTTTTAGGCACTTTAGACAGGTTCCAACGAACCCAATCACCCCACATGCAATCTAAAACACACAAAAAATGCTTATAATATTATAAAGACCTGACTCAATCATACTCAAATATGTCATCTTTATACCCATATGCATCCACAATCAATATCATGCCAAAAACTCGCTTTTCTAACAAAGCAATAGTCATGATCTTTGACAACCCTAACCAGAAATATAAACTAAACATTTAGCTCATGCCAAAACAAGAAATCCTATCACATAGTGCCTATAATACTCCCTTAACCCCAATCCCTATGTTAGTCCAATGTTTCTTTATGCATAGAATTCAGAACACCATCATTGATCCTTTTTCCAAAGTCTATCACATTTAAGCCAAAATCCGACCTCACAAAACCCCTAAGTCATGCCCATACTCAGTCAGCATCCAAAGGATTGTTGATCAGCGCCTATCGCCTAGCGGTAACATGAGTACCACCAGGTGGTGCATCCCATTTTGGAAAAATCTCATATTTTCCTTGCACCAATGCGAACCCTAATCCCCTAAATAATCATTCTAGTGATGCAACGTCCACCAATTTGTGCTCAATCACAAATATAGAGTTCATACCCAACCAATTTGCATTTAATTTCATAAAATCACTCACCAACCATAATTTGAAATCAAATTCATTCATCCTCAATCGCAATCATGAACTGTCACTCTAATTATGCAATTGTTCATACAATTATCATCAAGTAATACACTCCCCGACATTCAATCACATCACAATTCACACGGTCATTCATATGGATACAATTGGGCAATCTAGTTTGCGTCGTCTGGTAGACAGAACACAACTGACAGGCAATTCATAACAAAACCCAGAAAACTGGGTTCAAGACACATGCATCACCTAGCGGGTCTTCAAAGCCATTAGGCGGCTTTTGGAAAAATTATAGAAACTTGAAAATTATGCCTCTATACATCATACAATTATGCAATTGAAAATAAAACATAGATATCAGCTCCCTTAACCTGAGGGTTTTCCTTAGCTTAGCAAAAATAATAAACATGAAAAGAAACTACCTTGCGCCAGCCAAGGTTCGAACACACAACCACACACTTACGTGCTTAACAAAAAGAAGAAGGATAACTGCTTAACTAAAACCATATATTTAATCTATGTGCTTAACAAAAAGCAGAAGGATAAATGCTTAACCAAACCATATATTTAATCTACACGCTTAACAAAAGGCAAAAGGATAAATGCTTAACCAAAACCATATATTTAAGTTATGCGCTTAATAAGAGGCAGGAGGATAATTGCTTAACCAAAACCATATATTTAACCTACACGTTTAACAAAATGGAGAAGGATAACTGCTTAACCAAAACCATATATTTAAGCTACATGCTTAACAAAATATAGAAGGATAACTACTTAACCAAAATCATATATTTAAGCTACGAGCTTAACAAAAAGTAGAAGGATAAATGCTTAACCAAAACCATATATTTAAGCTACACACTTAACAAAAAGCATAAGGATAACTCTTTAATCAAAACCATATTTTTAAGCTACGCGTTTAACAAAAAGCACAAGGATAACTCTTTAACCAAAATCATATATTTAAGCGATGAGCTTAACAAAAAGCAAAAGTGTCAACCCCCAATTTCGTTTGGATGATAGTGATAAGAAATAAAAGGTGAAACTAATATGTAGAGAATACAAAAAAAAAAAACACAAAATGGAAAATGTAAAATAAAAGATACTTTTATTATTTTAAGAAATAATATATAGATATATTACATTTTTACCTTATTTAATTTGAATCTCATTATTTTATCTTATTTTATTTTATTTTTGTTATTATTATTATTATTATTATTATTTTATTTATCTCATTTTGATTTGATTTGATTTTGTTTTTGTTTTTTATTTTACTTTTTTTTTATTATTATTATTATTATTATTATCTCTTTCTATATTATTTCTTTTCTCTTCTTTCTTATTTTTGTTTGTATCCTTTTCTTATTTTTTTAGTTTTATATTACATATATATGTATTTTTTTTCTTTTCTTCTCTGATTTATTTTTACCCTTTTGTTTTATTCTATTTTCCTTTTATTTTATTTTTAACTCTTTTATTTATTTATTTATTTTATTTTTTGGTTTACTTTTATAATCTCGACTAATTTCAAGTGTAGGGGTAGTTAGCATAGAATTTATTGTGATTGTCATGTTCACGACTAGCTTTTTCTTTTTTTGGGGAGTAATCAGTTGGCTAAGGTCCTATTCTATTACTATTCATATACAAAAATGGAATATTGCACCAGTGGAAATTGTGGAAAGGGAGATAAGGTGGCTGACTCCATCTGTTGGAAATGATTAAAGAGGAAGATGACCAATGGCAGAAGAAAAATAAGAGGCAGGAAGCAACAACCATTCCCCTGGCCTGACCCTATATTCTAACGTTGGAGACTTAGAGTGCTTCAATTTTTGAATCTTGCCCAAGATCTTTAACAAAAAGGAAGAGATTTGAATAACAACATAATACATATCTCTAGGGAGGAGAACGAAGGGAAAGAAACAGGAGGACGCATATCTAAAAATAAAGAGAAGGAAATATTGGGAGAGAGGAACAAAAATCCAGCAGGAAGTACCACAAACACCAACAACAAGCAACACAAACACAAGGAGGCTACAAGAGGTAAGCACAACTAAATTCTTGAAATGTACAAATGAATGTGAAACTGTCTGGTCTTTGAATGAATGATGTTGTGTTGTGTTATGCTTGTCATTCTTGATTTGTTGTTGATTCATGATAATGATGTTGTGCTTGAGTTGTTGTTCCTTGAGCGTTTGAGAACATAACCCATGCTGACCATCGTTAATTTATGCACATCACATTCCATTGCTCACACCCACATTTTCGCCATCCAACCTCCAACACTAACCACCTTCACAATGTTGTCGACGAGTCAGTTTCGAACGAAATGTGACAGCATCGTTGGAGCTGCATCGACTGGAAGGGAAAGATGCAGCTATTCATTGTATTGGACCAGATGATTCGTGTGAGAAGAAAGATGGGACCGAAGGAGCACTTGCGAGCGAAAAGGAATGAAGTCGAAACATCATTGTGAACGTTGGTGGCCTTTAATGGTGGTTGTTGGCAAAAGCAAATGACAAGTTAAATGCAGAAGCAAGATTTTAATGATTATAAAGAAAGCCTAAAACCCATCTGGAAGTCAATATGAAGAACATGTGTTTTTATGTTTAAAGTTATCTTGTAAATTGTACTTAGAATAATTTAGAATCAACAACAAAGATCAAAATCCTGGTACTTCTCGAAAAACCAATGTGATAATTGATTATCACTTAGGATAATCGTTTATCCTGAGCTGAGTCCAAATTTTTAGATTAACACTGGAATAATCGATTATCACCTCTAATAATTTTGCTTAAAGTTTTGTTTTCAGAAAATACACTAGAATAATCGATTATCACTAATTTTTGACCTAATTTTCAGTTTGAACGTGACTGTTCAGTTTTTGACCTAATTTTTGGAACCCCTATTTAAGGAACATCAGAGTTACTTCGAACATACCTTTTTGAGAAGCTAGAGTGCTAGTGTTGTGACTGCAAAGAGAGTTCTCTGAGTGTTCTCAAAAGAGCTTTGAAAAACCTAGTGTGGGTAGAACGATAACTTTCCTGAGAGGGTTTTCTAGGAGATTGAGTGTTGTTGATGTTGCTAGGAAAGCTAAGGTCAAGATTCTCTGTGTGATTCAAAGAAAGGTGTTCATCTCTTGTGTCTTCAAGAGATGTGTTTTCTTTCCTTATTCTTTTGTTATCTGATTGTAATATGATATTTGTTAGTGATTGAGTTAATCTCTTTATTTGAAGAGATTAACAACTAGACGTAGGATCTTTTGATCTGAACCAGTATAAATACTTGTGTGCAATCTTCTTCTCTATCTCTATATTTTATCTACTATTGCTTTTAAAGGAATTGATATTTAAATTAATCGGTAAAATTTTGGAAAAATTTTAAATTATTAATTTTATTACTTAAAACCAATTCACCCACCTCTTGGTTTTTTCCAAACGCCAAACATTCTGCTGCACGATACCAACAGTGGCTAGCGTCGTCAACGTAGGTCCTTGGCTGGCCATAAAGGCAGCAACGTCGGCGATGGTGGCTCTAGAGGTGCAGCTAGTATGAGGTTCGACGAAAGCAACAACGAACACGCCTCTATTGGGTGGCTTTCATTTTTTATAGGAATGGGATAACTCTAGGGTTTTCTTTTTTTTTGTTGTTAGAAGAAGAAGATTGGCTTACCATCTCTTTGCCCCTTGCACCCCGTAGTTATTCCCTGCACCTTCTATTATTTCCCTTTGGGCTAGAATTGATTCTACTTAGTGCACCCCTTTGTTTTATGTGCTTATTTATTTTTATGTGCTTATTTATTTTTAATTAGCCCACATTTCACTACACACACCTCCCATTAACTAGTTCTTGCACCACCTTTTTACTATCTTTCACACCTATTTTTTTATTTATTTTTTGTTTCACTCTTTGGTTTGGACTTTTATTTTAAATTTAAAACACTTTTCACACTTTGACCTGATTTCCTTTTAATAACTCACATTCTCTCACACTAAACTTGTATTTTCATAAAATATAAACATTATAAAAAATGTAAAAAATACAAAAAAATGAAATCATTTTTCAAATAATTTTCTAAATATCTTTTAAAGAACTACGTAATCCTGATTTTTTACTGTAAATGAGAATATGTAGGACCAAGGTCAATCCTTGTCAGGCCCAAAAACCAAAAAAATATTTTTTTTCTTTTTAGTATTATTTGTCTCATTATTTTTGGGGAAAAAACATTTTGAAAATCACATCAACTTTGCATGTTTAATTAAAGGTACCGCCCTTAGGCGGGCCTGTAGGGTGCTAACACATTCCCTACGCGTAACCGACTCTTGAATCCAAAAATATGGGTTTTTCGCAGACTTGCTTTATCTTTATGGTTTTCCAAAAATACCTATGGTGGCGACTCCAAATCCCTTTTTAAAACCCATTTCTTTTTTGTTCGTCGTCCATCGCGATTTCGGTTGCGACAAGAACGATAACTACTTAACCAAAACCATATATTTAAGCTACGAGCTTAACAAAAACAAAAGATAACTACTTAACCAAAACCATATATTAAGCTACGAGCTTAACAAAAAGCAAGAGAACTACTTAACCAAAACCATATGTTTAAGCTACGAGCTTAACAAAAAGCAGAAGGACATCTGCTTAACCAAAACCATACATTTAAGCTATAAGCTTAACAAAAAGTAGAAGGACATTTGCTCAACCAAAATCATTCAACTGGGTTGTGATACTAACTGAAGTTTCTTCGACATGTTAATTTACTCAATCGAGTTTTCAAGGCAGAATGTTAGTATGATCAGTCCGCGAGGAAGTAGTCATTCTTTGAGGTCCACTCCTAACATACAAAAGGACGAGGACAAGTATGTTCGTTCTTAGTCTATGTATGAAAAGGTTTGTGAGAAAAAGGAAAAAACTATCCTCTGATACTAAGGGCTCGTCCTTTAGACAATTTATTTAGTGTGAGTACATTAGGAAAAAATTGGCCTCTGATACTAAGAGTTCATCTTTGGACAACCTTTTCAGTATAAAGACATTGAGAAAACATTAACTTCATGTACTAAGGGCTCGTCTTTTGGTCGACCCTTTTAAAATATAAATATATTAAGAAGAAAATAGCTTATAATACTAAAGGCTCGTTGTTTAGATGACCTATTCAGTGCAAATATATTAAGAAAAAAAAAATAGCTTCTAATACTAAGGGCTCATCTTATGGACAACCTATTCAGTGCAAATATATTAAGAAAAAATTAGTCTCTAATATTGAGGGCTCGTCTTGGGACGACCTCTTTGGGATAAATGTAACAAAAAATCAGCTTCTTATATTGAGAGCTCATCTTTCAAGCGACCTTTGTATGAACTTGTTAATGAAAATTTGGTTATTTTGTAAGGTCAAAGGTTTAGAAAACCATAAGCCAAGTTGGCGTAACGATTGATAATATTGCATCAAGCATGAAAAGTACGAAGGCGGTGTGTTTTAAGCATACCTAGGGGGAAGGGAGAAGATCAATAATGTTCGTAGAAGGAGAAAATTATGGAGGTAAGAAATAATGGTAAGAGGAAACAATTTGAAGTAATAAGAACGACTTAAAGAAGAGAGAGAAGAAAAAGACTCTAAGAAACTACACTACGCAAAGCCTGTTAGGGAAAATCACACCCGTTGAAAAACCTGTATAGACCTTTGATTCAAGACATGTGGCAAGGGTAGGTAAAACATAGTGAAAGGACGTGGGGAGTTGAAAACGACGAGTTTTCAAATAAAGCAACCTTCTCGTTTTTACTTTGGAGAGCTAAAAACTCAAAGGTTGGAGGGCTATGTACCATCCAGGATGACCTATAGTGACCAATCAAGCTATGAAGAAAATAAAATAGAATAGCATATCTCTAATAGGTCGAGTATGATGTAAGTCGTAAGGTGAGATATTTGTTAAAGATGCACCATATAAGTCGACTTGAAACAACAGGTCCAACATGCATTAACACTACACCATTTTTCACTTTAAGCAACGGGTAAAAAGTGTTGGCTAAAGTTAAAAAAGTGTGGCCTAAACTTTAGGCAACACTTTGGCAACAATTTTATAGGTGTGGAGGATATGGCTGTTGGCTTAGGTTATAGGCAACAATTTTTGTACTAAAGGCCACACAATTTACAAAACTGTTGCCTTATAGTGTTAGAATAGGCCACACATTGTAAATGTTGTCTATTCTTTATAGACAACACATTTTGAATGTCGTTTGTTTTTTATAGGCAACACATTTTGAATGTTGCTTATTGTTTTTAGACAACACATTTAAAATGTTGCTTCATGTTTAGACAACATGTTTTTAAATGTTATCATATGTAAATGTCATACCTCTTATCTATCCTTTAGAGAACACTTTTCTAATGTGGCTTGTTGTGTATAGACAATATATTTTAAATGTTGCTTATTGGTTTTAGACAACAAACTGAAAAGTTGCTTCATGTTTAGACAACGTATTTTAAATTGATTTAAAATATAAACGTACATTTAGCTCGATAGTTTTAAAATTATAATTATTCATTTAAGCAATTCTTATATTATTTTGTGTTAATGATTTATGTAACATAATAATAATTTTACAAAACATGTAATATATGTAATAACGGTAAGAGTTAAAAGTAACATATGTGTAGTCCAATGTATGCTAAAACTAAAAGTGTTGTAAGTATTAAAAATAAAAGTTAAAACATAACAAAAGAATTATAACATTTGCTATGCAAAATCTAGAGGTTCTTCAATCAATCATTCTTCCATTTGCTTTGCGGTATTTTCTTGAGGTTCTTGATCAACCTAAAAAAAATAAACAAAAATTGATCAAGCTTTTCAAAATATGATCTAATATGTAAATGAAATAAGATAAATACAAAGTACCCAAATTAAAACATTGAATGCAAATTGTTAGTTGTTGACATGAGAAGCCAAGGTGGTTTGCTTCTTGAAGATTTGATGAAGATTGAATGAAGCCCTTTTGAACCATCTTGAAGTCATTACCATTGAAATGAAGCCTACATTGATGAAAGAAAAGAGATTTGATGATAACTTTGTTGATCAAGGCTAGAACGTGTGTTGTCCATGTAGTACATCATTAACAAAGTGTATTTATAGTTTGTAATTCATGTTGTAGACCTTATTGCATTAATTAAATGTAGTTTGGTCTTTATTGTGTTTTTAATCTGTTGAATGGTTTTTCAACAAGTTAAAATGTCTCTTTTAATCTGTTGAATGGCTTTTTAACAGGTCAAAAGGTTGGCTAAAGTAGTCTTAAACTGCAACAAATTCAATTAGTTGATTTAGTTTTTAATCGACTGATTTCACTTAAGTCAAGTGAAATCAGTCGATTGATTTTAAAATCAACCTGTTGAATTTCGTAACAGTTTGACTATAAAAGTTGTGATTTTCGAAAGAGAGGTGAGTTGATCATTTTAGAGCACGAATTTGTTTTGGAAACTTGTGGAAACTCTCTCCTTTGTGATCATACGTGTTGCAGCTGTTGAAGATTGATCTTGTATCAATTCTTAGAGCTTTTGGCTTGGTTTAAAGCTTGGAGAAAGTGGTTTGTGGTAGGCAAGGTTGTGCTACCACTAAGGTTTGATCTTTCTCAAGCTTTGTGTGTGTGCTTGGTGGTTTTCTAGGTCTGCAAGAGGATTCTTGCTGTGCTGGTGTGATTCTTGTGTGATTCAAGAGTCTTTTGTGGTGTTTTTGCATATTTTGGAAGTGTAAGGGTGGATACTTTGTAAAACTTTTGAAATAGTGCAAAGTCAAGCTAAGGTTGCCTTGACAAACTGGATATAGCTCAGGTTTGAGTGAACCAGTATAAAAATCTTGTGGGGTCCTCTCTTCTCCAACCTTTCTCTCATGCATTTTCATTTTAAAGTTTAAAGAACTTGTGCTTTAATAATCCTTTTCATGTTCTTGCATGTTTTCATGGCATATGCAGCATTGAGCATGTTTGTATAATCATTTGGAACTAGTCTTGATCATTCTTGAGCATTGTTTCTGGTTTAAAATTCAAATTCACATTTCTGCATTTTTCCCAATATTTTAGTCGACTATTTTTCTGTTTCAATCGATTGATTATACCAGAACAGAATCTGTTTAGTAAAATCAATTTGTTAACTCTGTTTTTGATCGATTGAAGGTGTACAGTTCAGTACTGTTTGCATCCTAACTTGATGATCTATTTGATTAAATTAAAGGTGGTTTTTAGCTTGCAAAGATAGCCTAAATTTTTAACTAGCCAATTCAACCCCCCTTCTTGGCTTTTCAACCATTTCAAAACTAACATTAGCATGTTGTTATACCTGGTCAAAACAAGGAACATGAGTGGAAGCAGATGAATGTGGAGCAATGGCACTATTTTCTTTCCCAAAAGCTAATGACATCATATGTTCTATATCGTCCTCATTCAAATCAGGGTTTTGTTGCTTAAGTATGAGTGTCATCATTGTTTCAAACCTTCAATCCTTTTTGCCATCCCATCTATTTTCATATCATATCATTTTTTAATTGCAGCAATTTCTTGATTTCTTTTAAATAATGATGGGGTCACAATCCTTCCAAAACAATGAACCTGACCAAGCTTTTCTTTTCCAAACATTGATTCAAAAGTTTTTTCCACATTTTCAGTTGACGAGTTTTGCATAGATCCTTCTAGCTTAGACTGAAACATATGCATATGTATATACATCAAAGTTCATGATTAAAAAAATGAACTACTCAAACATATATCATAAATTAAAATAAACTTACAATAGTATCCAATGTTTCTTTGTCCATTGCTTTTTCGTTCCTACAAGGACGACCTTGGCGAGTTTTTATAAACATTTCAACTCTACTGACTTCTTCTCCATCTTTTTTTCCCAGCACTCTATATGTATTGAAAATTAAGCCTTCAACTAATGAGAATCTCATTCTAACAAGTAATATAACAAAATTCTCAAAGTCTCATTATAAATGACAATGCACTGGGAAATTTGTCACTTGCATCTTTAATTTTCATGAAATGAAAAAAAAATACAAGGAACATGAAATAACCAGTGATATAATCTTGTTTTTATGAAGGCGCAATCTAAATAATTGAGGCCTAGATCAAAATCAGTGAGGAAAAATAAATTATCTTTGGGAATGAGACCTTAATTAATATAATGAATAACTAGAATGGAAGCCTAATAATGATGAATAGAAAGGGCACAATAAAATGTTATATTGCAAAAGAAATAATATGTGCACGTGTGACCAAGGATTGGGACCATATTTAATTAAAGGCAATATTCATGATGTGCTGGTGTTAAAAATATATGCATAAGATGATATTTCTTATATTTCTTTCATGTATAATAAGTGTCTGACTAGTTTGCCAAACATGGCATGTCAGACTAATCACTTGAACAACAAATTATCTTAATGCTAGTAACTAGGAAATCTAAATAAGACAAATAACAGGTGCTATGTAAGAATATTAAGAGTAGACCCAAAACGTATTAGCAGAAACACTAAATCACAATTTTAGTCCTTTTTAGTCGATGAAGTCAAATAAATTTTCATCAAAATCATCTTGATTAAAGGTAATTTCCTCCCCTACACTGGAAAGCTTTTGACCTACTATCACATGCATGTCTTTCCTAGCCCAATTAAGCTCACCATCATTTCTTGTAGCATTTAGTTCAACACCATTTGATTGGTCAGATTGGTCACCCATGTTAAATAAATCTCTTGGAACCTTTTTCATAACATAATTTCTATTTATGTCTAAAGGGTCTTAGATATAAAAGCATTGTTGGACTTGAGAAGCTAGCACAAAAGGATCACTTTCATACACTTTTTTGTTGAAATATACACAAGTAAATCCATATTTGTCTTCCTCAGCTTCATACCAATCACATTTGAACATCACAAACTTTAAATTACTATAATAGTCCAACTCATTCCTCAGCTATGTTATGTATGCATTCAAATATTGGAGGAATGAGAACATCACCTATAACTAAAGAAGAATTATCTTGCTTAAGCGCCTCAACTTAAGGAACTTTACTGTGAAATGGAGATAACCCAAAGATAATGCAACATCTTGGATACAAGCTGCAATTGAGATAAAGAATTAGCCAGAAACATTCATTATTGGTATATATATGTTTACAAAACGGACACATTACAAAGCCAAAGCCAAAGCCAAGAAACAAGAACTATAAACTAATTTTTAATGATATATGTATGTTTAGTTATGTGCATAAAACATGTAAGGTATAAAGGAGAATGGAAGATAGTTTAATGTACAACAACCTACATCATTCCTTAAACTTAATCTTTTAGCATATTTTCTCTCTTTTTCAAGTCAATAATTAAAGTATTAAAATTAAAGTCAATAATTCTAAACACAATAATGTATTATAATATATTCAAATTATAATCATTATGGCATCCAACTTGTATTGGCGTAATAACGTATTACGAATTTTTAACTTCTTTTATTGGCTTGTAGGAGGTAATTACTTTACTATTTGTACTCCCTCTCATACCTTTGCTTCCCACTTTTAGTTCTTTTACCTTAAAGTTACCTATATTTGTACTCTCGCTCATACCTTAAATTTCTTTTACTATTGCCATTCATCATTAGCTAAAATGTAATTCTTTCCCAAATTCATTGACTATACATCAGCCCCACCACTATCATTCTCCAGTTCCATTTTAGTTTTTCTCATTTCCTTCTCAACTACTTTCTTAAAGCTTCTAAAACTACTACAGCAATACATGGTGCTCTAAAATAATATCCTACTAACAATTTCCTATCAATGATAAACTAACGAAACTAAGCTTACAACACTACAACAAGGTTTAATTAAAATAGAAAAAAATGAACATAAGCAACATTGAATCTTTGAGAATGCAAGTTATTCACAAAAACCATCAGTTAACACTGTTGACATTTAAAATCCTCTCAACTCGTATATATTCGCTGAACATGAAAACTTTGATAGCATATAAAGGTAAAATCACACACAAAATAGAAAAGAACAATTAGGGGATGAAGTCGAAGATATGATTTCCAATCTACACTTGAATCGAAACGAAATTAAAAATGTCAAAACCCTAGAAAATGGGTAAACACATACCTATAGCCGGAAAAACTTAGGGAATCATCAAACCAGCGAGTGTAGGTCTGAAATCACTAACGAACAGATCAAAATCACAACAAAAATTGAAGGTTCTTAATTTTCGCAGAGGAAACAGAGGTTTTAGGAATTTCAGAGAAATGTTGAACATACCGGAGGGAAAAGGGAGCAGAAACAAAAAGTGGTTGATAAGCGAAGACGTGGTGCAATGGTCATCAAAAGAAGACACTGAAGCACTAGTGTGGTGTTGATAAAAGGAGTCGCGATAATGAAATGTGAAGAAATGTACACTGTGAGCAGAGAACGAAATTGAAAAATTTTAATATTATCATAAACATAAAATTTCTATACATTATTATTATTATTAACGCAAAAAAAATGTTTACGTTTTACATAATTTTAAAGTAGTAAAATATTTACATTATTACATTAGTAAAAACTTAAAGTAAAAATTCAATATCGTTTTCCATGAAAAAAAAATTATGATATATTTACTGTATTGGACTATTTAGCAAAGATAAATATTATGTGTAAAAAATTTAAGACTTTTTGTGTAAGGTTATTTGTAAATTTAAGGCCACATTTTTTTATCACATATTTTAAAGACAATATTTTAAAAAGTATGGTATAAATTATCAATATTTTATGAAATGTGGTCTTTGGTAATTTTTAAACCACATCTATAAAAAAGTGTGGTCGTTGTTAATTTTTAAACCACAACTACAAAAAAGTGTGGTCTTTGATAAATTTTAAACCACCTCAATAAAATTGTTGTCTTTAATATATTTAAGCAACAGTTTTTTATGTGTTGGCAAGTTCATTGTTGCCTAAGGCAAAAAATGGTGTAGTGTAAATAAAGAAGAATATCTCCAAAGGGTCGAGCTAAGAAAAAAAGAAGTGAATCAGAGAAGCAAATCCCCAAAGGGTAGAGCTATGAAAGAATGAAGTGATTAGACAAACATATCTCCAAATGGCCAAGCTACGACAAAATGAGTTAGACATGAGTTATAGATTGACTTAATTATTTGGGATATTTTATTTTGTAACCCATATTTGTTAGTTATTATAAACTGATTTATGAGGAATTTATTAGCGATTGTTATTTTTCAGTAGTTGTTATCTTAAAAGATATTCTAAAGAGATAATCTAGTATATATTTTTAAATTTGCAACTGATTTGCTTATAAATAAAGCTCTCACTCCCACGGCCAAGGGACAAAACTATTTTGGCCTGAGTTGTTATTTGTTGATGTTGAAATACTTCTTTATTTTTGCTCTCTGTAAGACCCGTGAAATTTAATTAATTAATAAATGCGGGTGGTGGGAGCCTTTATGGAAAGTACTAGCTCAAGTGGTTGAGAGTACTTAATTGTGTGAGAGGACTTGTGTTCAAGTTCTATGTATGCCATTGTGTGTTATCTAATTTATAGTTATTTTTATAATTATGCTCGGCCATGTGGAGTGGTCATATAATTATAGGATTAGATAAATTATCATGAAACATGAATTGGTTGAGTGGTTATGCATTGAATTGAACATCAGGCATGGGTATGGGTTCGATCCTTGCTGAACCCAAATTAAGCTTTCTTTTTGCTAAACTTGTTTTTGGAAAAGAGGAGAAGGGGGAGAAACCCTAGCAGCAAAGTGAAGGCAGCCAAAGGGGCTGAAAAACAACTCCATAATGGCTTTGAATGATAATTATCATAACCTATGCTTGTATTGCACATTACGGAGAGAAAATTAGAGAGAAATGTGAGGTTGAGTGCCATGCAGGAGCTGAATTGGGTGAGAGAAGAGAAGCCATTCTTTTATCAAAGAAGGAGACAAGAACTTTCAAGCTTAGCAAAGGAAACCAGGTTAGGGGAGATTTTACACGTTAGAATTTTACGTTTGGCTTTGAATTGCATGACATATTCCGAATTGGCTTTCGTTTCTGGTTACATTTTCGTGTTTCTGGAAAATTTCTAGAAACCGCCTGGCGGGCTGTTCATAGCCGCTAGGCAGCACATGCATTTTGGCCTATTTTTGGGTTCCTGAAGAGGAACCTCCTAGCGGTAAGCTCTCGACCTCCAGGCGACACAAACCAGTTTCACCCAGTTTTCACGGTTTTTATGAAGGGCCTAGTGGTGGTGATTGACCCGCCAGGCGAAGCGACCCATTTTGGTTCGATTTTGATATTTTCTAGGTGCTGGGAGGATTTTGATCAGAGGGAAAGTTAGTTTAAATTATTAAGTGCTGAATGGTTGTCAAACTTCATTGAGTTTCACATAATTGGGGACAAAATATGATGGAACGGTGCGAACATGTTTTTAGGGTTGACAAATTTGGGGATTTTGATGATTGGAGTACAATTATTGTGTAATTACATTAGAATCAGTGCTGAGTTTTTGGAATGGAATATTGTGTCTGTAATGTTGTAATTGTGAATACAAATGGAGGAGATTAGGAAGAGAAAGGCTAAAAAGGGGTATGAGAGTTCTGGCAGATGTAACAGAACTTGGAATTTTTCCCAGGACTGGTGCACCGCTTGGCGGGTTACAGCGTGCCGCTAGGTGACAGAGCGACATTTAGAAGCGTTTTGTGAAGTTTTGGGGGTGCGCTGGGTTCGGGGTGGATGCTGTGATGATTTGGATATGAAATGATGTTGAATAATTAAGTGAAATGTTTCCCTTGTACTATCTCTAGAGTTGGTAGTAAATTGTGAAGGATAAGAGATGGGAACTAATGAGTGGACTTAGAAATTGTGAATATGTTGTGGTGGGTCTGAAGTATAACGTATGGTAGAGGTTAGTATGTATTGCTCATAAGCCTAGCTAGTGATTCGGATGGTTGACTTAGACAAACGGATAACTTGTACATAAGGATCATATAGTATATTAGATTATAAGGCATAATATATGGTTGTTGTGTGAGTATGAATGAATTAAATATGATACTAACAAGTAATAGTAGTTAGTCATAAGCTAGTATGAGATGCAGGAGTTGTGTGGTTGATGAGAAGGATTGATCTTCAGTAAAACAATCATTGGTATAAAGGGATTGAAGAACTGCGTAAGATTGAGAACAATGGTGAAGAAATGACTAATAAGAGAAATTATATTATGGAGGAATGTGACTGCATGATAGAGGATTACAAAAGGGCTGGAGTGCAGAAAAACCAGTACAACACGTTGTACTGGTGTGGCACCTTGCGGCGGGGTTCAACCCGCTAGGCGATAGCGGTGATTTAGAGGGCAACCTGCACACGTGACGCCTGGCGACAGAGAACTTTCTGCCAGGTGATAGGTGCAGAACAATGAGCATTTGAGGCGCGAAGCACCTGGCGGTACGCGTCCCCGGCCAGACGATCTGGAAGCAGCAACGCCTGGTGCCTCGTGAGCAGCGCTAGGCGATCTGGTGGCAGCAAAATGATGTGCTTTTGCTGTTTGGTTGCGTGATCTACAAGGTTTTAGTGATGCTTCAAAGGTGGGTTGCTGGTGTTCCTTGAGTTGAGCTCAGAACGTATCCCTTGAGTTGAGCTCGGGATAGGGGTTAAGCATGTGGCATTCCTCGAATTGAGCTTGAAATGACATCCCTCGAGTTGAGCTCAAGATGGTGGATGAACACGAGGAACCCTTGATTGAGCTCAAATTGGCGAGTGTTACTGGTGTGAGTGTCCTGGTTATGGCAAGTACGGATGGGTCCAGATAGATTGCCCTCCTCAGTTATTAGCTGACGAGTTTGGTAGTCTTGGGACGTTACGAACTATGTTCGTATTTGGGAACTCCACCTGGCATTACAGTGTGTGATTCGTAGCATGGTTTCCCGCACATGCTCTATCGGTTGTGGCTGATAGGTATGGCAGCAAGATACCTTGAAGTACTCGTTAGAATTTGTAGAACACGAATAACATGGTTGTGGTCATGTGATAAGGAATCAAAGGAGGGAATTCCTAGGGGGTGATTGTATGATATATATATATATATATGTATATATATATATATATATATATATATATATATATATATATATATATATATATAAGCATTTTATATATGTATATATATTTATATGTTTATTTTGTTAAGCTCACCCTATCTGATTGTGTTTGGCGATGATCGTGTGCGCGGTACACCTGAGTAAATGATGTTGTTGCAGGTGGATCTAGTGAGGCTTAGGTACGAAGCGAGGATAGCTTGAGAGTTTTTATTTTTTTGATTTCGAAATACATTGTAATCATTTTATTACACACTTTTGGATATTATAATTGTGTTTATAATTACGGTTGTTGGATTTTTATTGATATAATAAAAGTTTTAAATTTCTCGCGTTTTGGGAAATGATGTTATATTAAATTACGAGTATTTAGTATTTTCTTTATTTTATTTATTTAAATCTGTAATATCCGGTCGGGATGTTACACTCTCAGTTTAGAAATTATATACCTTTATCAGAACAATATTATTTCTAGATAGGTTTTTGAGTAGAGGTTTTAAAGAATGAAGGATAAGTTCTTTTAAATTATATATCTGAGTGGTAAATGTCTGGGTTCACGAGAGTAGTTACATAGATAAATAATATTGTAGAATGTGTCTTTGGGTTTTCTCATTTAGATATTGTTTATAATAAGAAAATATTTGGTGGGCAACAAATCTCTATATTATTTGAAGCCAAGTTTTCATTGTAGCTAACATAGAATTTCAATTTCATAGTTGATTTTCAGGATATTATTTGAGGTGGTTTATGAAAATTTTGATGTTTCATATGACACTTTTGAATATATATATATATATATATATATATATATATATATATATATATATATAATATAATATAATATAATATAATATAATATAATATGGGTAATGATATTTTGACAAACAAAATTTTAACAAAGTTTGACAAAATACTTGTTTAGGTAAAAATGTAATTTTTTATTATTTCATTTTGATTAAAGAATAAAAAATTCATATATTGAATTCTATTCAAAGAAACTTTTTTAAGTTTGTAAAAAAAGGTTTGTCAACAAATAATTTTCCATATTACAAGAAACGACAATTGTAAAGCAATTTTTGTGTTATAAATATATTTTCATCAGATTATCTTCTTCTTAACTTTTGGGCATCCGTAGAGGAGTCTTATATATTGGATGAAGGAGTGAATGTGCATTTGTTTTATGTCATAAATGTTGTCCATTAATTGGAGAAATTTGTGACCTATAATAAGATTGATATGCCTCCCTCTTATAAAATGGGTGCATATAATTAATTGCAGCAATGACATGTTTACAAAGTATCTTAATTAAGTTCCAAAAATAACATGTGTATGTGTGGTTTGTAAGGTCAACAATGAATTTGTCCATGATAAATCCTTGAGTCACTTCAAACATAACATCTCCAGTCTAAACAGTAATCCAATTTCCAATTTTTTGTACTTCCTTATGCAGTTAACGTTTTCAAAATATGTACTTAACGTTTCTTTTAAATGTGAAAAACTACTCATCAAATAAGACCTAATCCAATCCTCCATTGTGATTATAAGAAAGGACAATTCCAAACCAGCTTTTAGTTTTATAAATACGTTTTCATCAACTTATCTCATTCTTAATTTCCTAGGCCTCCTTGGAGGAGTCTTATATATTGGAGGAACGAGTGAAGGTGCATTTGTTTCAGGCCATAAATGTTGTCCATTAGTTGGAGAAATTTGTTAACCATAACAAGATTGATATGCCCCCCTCTTATAAAATGGGTGCATATAATCTTGAGGTTGTTCTAACTTATAATTAAATGCAGCAATGATGTGTTTACAAAGTATCTCAACTAAGTTCCAAAAATAATGTGTGGTTTGTAAGGTCAATAATGAATTTGTCCATGATAAATCCTTGAGTCAATTCAAACATAACATCTCCAATCTAAATAACAATCCAATTTCCACTTTTTTGTACTTCCTTATTCAGCCTCTTGCTTGGTTTAGGCATTACATTTTCAGAATATACACTTAGGTTTTTTTTTAAATGTGCAAATTTACTCATCAAATAAGACCTAATCCACTCCACCATTGTGATTATTGGTTTATCCTTAGCTAATAATATAATATTGTTGAGTGACTTTAACAAGTTGTTCATTAGCATATAACACCTAGGATATGTTGGTTTATGAAAACATAAAGAACAATAAACCCTATAATTAATAATAGAATTTCTAATACCCCAAAGAACCGAAAGCGGAAGCGTACCTGGATTGACCATTATTGAGAACGATAATAGTTGTGGTATCTGGTCTTCCAAGTGTAGAGCACCCTAAGTTTTCTCTTGATTTCTCTTCTGATG
>Ga0214544_1003062_pt1 | contig 34916 bp, 13 predicted proteins | sample CNSS3metaG_FD_160074 | JGI IMG/M metagenome (GOLD analysis project Ga0214544, IMG submission 160074) | Root nodule microbial communities from cowpea collected in UCLA plant growth center, Los Angeles, California, USA - CNSS3 | ecosystem: Host-associated > Plants > Roots > Nodule | place: USA...
TTATAATATATATATATATATATATATATATATATATATATATGGTTAAATAAGATTTCTATCCATTAACTTGTACTAAAAATTAGAATTAGTTTATTTTTAAAACTTTGGTCCAATTTAATTTTCAATTTTAGAAATTTGTGGATTTAAATCTTTTAACCAAATTTTGAGTTATTTGAGTTATTTACACCATTTGACACACTTCTGCTTCAATGTTAGCTAAGAAATGTGTTTGAAATGTCAAATAAAGTTAATTAAATTTGGTTAAAAAGACTAAATCCATGTATTTCTAAAGTTGAGGAGCTAAATTATGCCAAATTTTTGAAGATGACTAATTCCAATTTTCACTAAAAGTTAAAAGACCAAAAATACAAAAAAAATTAATATATATATATATATATATATATAAGTAATTGATAAATTAAGTAATATTTCTTATTTTTACTTAGATAGCTTTTAAGTTTATAACTAATTTTTTAAATGATATATAGTAATAAATATTTTAATATATTACAAGGTTATTAAAATTGTGGACCGAACATAATATATATTTTCTTACATTTTTTAAGCTCTCAATTTAGTGCAACAACTTTGACCTCATCGTGATAATAAATATCACTTTAAAGTCATTCAATATTTTATTAATATCTCATTGAATGCATAATGAAAAAAATTAAAAGAATCTTTATTTTCTAGTGATCTATACTTATACATTCCCTTCACGCTAACCCTAAACAGAATCTTTATTAAAAAAGGCAAGTTATTTTGTCTTTTTCTCTGTATAGATATCTTTAAGTGTCTAACTTGTTTTTATTAAAATATAATTTGACCTATTATTGCTGCCAGAAATTCCAGTTAAATTGGAGTATTGTTTTAATTTAGTGATATTAAGGTTATATCAAGATCCTACGTAGCAGCTGTTACAGTGAAGTAAGAAAAAATTTCATTAAGAAAATGAAAAAACTGAGTTTAAAATAGTAATGAATGCTATATTTTTCCCGATATTTTCAAAATTTTGTTCTCAAAATTTGTGTACTTGTCACTGAAGCATTGCATACTTCTCCTTGCAAGTTATATAGACTTTGGAGTCTTCTTTTTCATAAATAGCTATTATTGAGGTTAACCTATTCTTTATATTGACGTTAACTCTTTCACTAAAAAACTATGACTAACGAATTTAGACATGTATTTTCATTATTTTACATTGTAAATTAAATTGATATAAACTAATATGTCAAATATTCTTTTAATTATTTTAACTGCTTTTTATATATCAACATACATAATTAGGTACCAATTTTTGAGTTGAAAACGTAAAAGAAAAAAATATAACATTACCCACTTATTTTTCTGCCCTAAATGTTTAAGGGTCTGCTCCAATTTGTTGGGCCTAAGGTTGGCCCATAGGGTGCTCAAAACCTCTAAAGCAACTTAACTCTCTCATTCTCCTGTTTTCCAGAAACGAACCAGCTTCCTCCCCTTTGAACTGCCTATAGAGCTCTGCTATAGTTTGGGTCTCATTCGTCTTCAAGCTAGCTCAACATCATTTCCACTTCACGTAAGTTGGTCTTCAACCCATATCCTCTCCTCTCTAGTCTTATTTTCGTGATTCCAATTAGGATTCACCATAGTAACCTCACATTCAATCTGTGCTAGTGTTTCCAGCTCGCAAATCTGCTCCTAGAGTTGCCGTACTCTTTTGCTTAGGTGTCGGGATATTCTACTAGCCTTCTCCAGGTAAGGGAAGCTAGGATTTGCTTGTTTATTTTGATTTTCTGCTTGCCTTGCTTCTATTTCATGATTGTATGGCTTGGTTGCTGATTTGTTTGATTGGGAATCTGTTTAAACATTATTTGGTTTGAATGCTTGACTGTTACACAAGAGAATAGTGGTAGGCATTGGTTTTCTTGCCCAAGCAAGCGTGTCTCACCTAGGCGAGACTAGCAGAGTCTCATTCAGGATTTTCTGCTCGAACTGTCGCTCAAGCGATGAGTCTTCGTTTTGAGTGAGGTATAATCTTGCTCAAGCGAGGAGGTCTCACTTGAGCGAGAAATCGTAGAAGCCATTGTTCCACTACTTGAGCTCTCGCCTAGGCGAGAAGGGCTCGCCTGAGCGAGAGGACCTTACTCGCTTGAGCGAGGTCTTCTAGCCTGAGCGAGACTGGGGCAGGTTTTGTGCTCTAGTTCTGATTGATTCTCTGATGTGGTTGCTTGCTCGTTCGATTGACTGCTTTACCATAAAAGCTTAATGTATGATGCCATGTATATTGTATGAGATTAAATGGGAATGAGATGTTGATATGTTGGGTATGATTTAGAAAGCATGAATTGTCGGTTGGTTGGTTGAATATTTGCATGAGACTGGTATGCAGGATAAATTTATGTTGGTTGGTAAGATATGGCTATGGTATGGGTTAGGACGTAATTCCATGAACCTCGTGGTGAGATTTCATGGTGGTGCCTCATCTAATGGACGTAATTCCATGAACCTCGTGGGGAGAGTTCATGGTGGTGCCTCATCTAATGAACGTAATTCCATGAACCTTTTGGTGAGAGTTCATGGTGGTGCCTCATGTAAGGACGTAATTCCATGACCCTCTTAGTGAGCAGTCATGATGGTGCCTCAAGTAATGGGTGTAATTCCACGAAACTCTTAGTAAGGTTTCGTGGTGGTGCCTCAGTATATAATTAAGTAAGGATTGCATCCTGAAGCTCTAAAGAGTCAGTTAGTCTCACATAGAGCGTACTAACTCAAGTGGTGAGAGTAGCAGGAGGCCCTAGTCTCTGGTAGGATAATGACCTTAGATGTTTGAAGGCTAACCTTGTGCGTGGTAGGGTGAAACCCATTGGCAATGGCTTTGTAGAGCAGTAGAGGCCACCACAAGTGTAAGCATTCAGTGAATCCAACTAATTATATGTATCCGGATAATTGAGTCTTAGAGTCTTTCCTTTTTTGCTATAACATATTTGGATGACTAATATGTATTATTGACTTTTAAATTGTATGCCAATGGTATGCTCAAAACCTCTTTACTCTAGCTTACCCTCTTGTTTGCTTTTATGTCATGTGTGTGGTTTTCTCCTTTTGCGACGATCATCAATTTGTTGATGTGAGCATATTGGGAACCCCAGTAGTCACCAGGGTGATAGAAATTCTACAATATAGACAGGCTTGGGTTGGATCTCTTTCCTTCAAGTAACCTTTGAAGGCCTTATGGCCTATGTAATATCTTGCTCTAGAGGAGCAAGCTTTTGATCAACTATCAAGCTATTTCTTTCAATTTTGTTGTTGGCATCGTGGTGTGCCTTAATCTTCTTTTCTAGTACATTTGGGATAATTGCAATGGTTTAAACATGTGTACCTTTTTGGTACTGCTCTTCTATATTATATCTTGTGTGATGTTTCATTTATAGATTTATTCTCTATTAAATGGGACGTTACAATAAGAAAGGAATATGGAAGCTAATCGTTGAATTTCCTAGGGTTATAACAAAATATAAAGTTCACTCAGCTACAATATTACACCTACACTATTATAATTTTGGTACATTTTTTAAAATTTATTCTATGATGTCTATTATCTTTAAGATTCTGAAAACTAATATTAAGAATTATTTTAAATATATTCACCTATTACATGTTTAGAAAAATTAAAGGAATAGAAAATGAAAAATAAGTATCATTTGTCCACAAGCAATGAAAAAACACAAGAAAAATGGGTGATGAGAATTTTATGGTCCATTTTATTTCTGGTCCATTTCAATTGTTAAATCTCATTTTTGTAGTTGATTGTATATATTTTTCTTAAGTCTATGGGATATTTTACTCTTTGTATTAGAATCAATTAAGAAATATAGAGGTAAAATAATATTGAACAAGTGTAGAGGTTGATTGTGTAGAGTTAAAGTTTTGGAAGTCTTATTGATTTGTTTTGGAAAGTTGTCTGACCACCGAAACTAAATAAAGAATGTTAATTGATTACATGTCTTCATTTTTGTTTTAAATTATATGTGTTGGAATGTATTTTTGGCGTAGATTGTTCAGTTGAATTGGAGTTTTTAGTAGTAAAATTTAGTTTGAATATTAGTCCACACTCCCTATTGGTTTCTTAAGAAAGAAATGTATCGAAAGTAATGATGAATTCATCTGATAATAATAGTAATGTACATACATAACATGTTACCAATGCATGATCTTATGATTATGACAAGCATTAAGACCTTACAAATAAAATTATTAATTGACAAAAACTACAAGAAAATATCTTATTAACAATCAATTTTAGTGACCAAAATATATTAGTCACTAAGTAACCAATTTAGATATCAATGTATAAAATAAAAAACTATTGATTACTAAAATAGTTACTATTTAAATAAAAAATTATAATTGGTCACTAATTAATTAGAGACTAATTAGAAACCAATTTCTTTGGTAGCAAAAACATTGGTAGCTAAATTTTAGTGACTAATTTCGTTTGATAGCTAAATTTAGAAACCAATTTAGAGACCAATTATAATTTTTTTAGGGTTAAATATGTTTTGGTCCCTCAAGTTTCAGTGAATTTTGAAATTAGTCCCTCATTAAAACCTTATACCAATTTAGTCCTTCATCTTTCAAAATGCGTGAATTTAGTCATTTTAATCAAATTTTGTTAAGTTTATCTGACATTTCAAACACATTTCATGATAGTATTTAAGTTAATATTGAAGAAAAAATGTGTCATAAAGTGTAAATAATTTAAATACTATCATGAAATGCGCTTGAAACGTCAGATAAACTTAACAAAATTTGATTAAAAGGATTAAATTCACGCATTTTGAAAGATGAAGGACTAAATTGGTCAAAAGTTTTGATGAAGGACTAATTTTAAATTTCGCTGAAACTTAAGGGACCAAAAACATATTTAACCCTTTTTTTTATTAATAATAGTTAGGGGTAGCAATGCGGGCAGGCCCACTCCGCACTTGGCCCACAAAATGCAGATCGGGCTACCCGCCCCACGTTGAAAATGCAGTCTGAAAAGTCAAGCATGCCCCGCATAAGTTATGGCTCGTGGGCTCGCGGGTCGACCCCTTTTTTTAAAAGAAAAATTCTTATGATAAAGCTTTCAATGTTCAACAAATTGGAAAACTTTAACAAGTTCACAAAATTAAGTAAAGACTTTGGGGAGTTGAATAATAAATTGGTAATTCAACATTTTCACCATATTCATATTTGTACTTTGACATGCATGATGAATTCTTCTTCAAATTTTAACACATTTAAAATTACATAACACTTGTCTTTTCCACTCATTTAAGAATTTGGAACATTCATGCAAAAGCCCAGAAAGAAAGTAATCAATACACATAAGTGCAAGGTTTTTTTTATGCGGGTCGTAGGCTAGTCCGCGTGGGTTGTGGGTTATGCGGGTCGGGCTTTAGCGTGCCTCCAGGCCGACCCACCAGGCTAAGCTCACATTGCTACCCCTAACAATTGTGACTATTTAGTAACAAATATTTTTTTATTTTGTAAATTGCCATATAAATTGGTCACTATAGTGACTAACAACTTTTAATCACTAAAATTGGTTGTTAATGGGACATTTTTTTGTAATGATAGCTAAAAATGGTAAAAGTTTATTTCTAGTTTTCTTTTACTTTATGTGCATTTTATGAATGTATAATTCCATTGTTATGCACAACTAGTATAATTTCCTGTATTTGAGTTTGAATTTTAGTTATTTATTCTTTCAAAGGCAAGTTGATGTTCCTTGCAAAACTGAGTTGTTGTAATGTTGGAATTTATTCAATTGTACAGTTGATTTATGAGTTTAAAATTTATTTAGAAATATTAATTTTTCAATGGTGATTAAGTTAAACCTTTTTAGTATTGTTTTGGTTTGTCTTTTAATGTCGGATAGTCATAATTAGAGTGAATTATTATACACAAAATTTTGAATAAAAAATATAACTATTTTAATGACAAAAACTTAGTATGAGAGTTGGAATAACTATTTGTTTTGATTGTGTATATATCATTTGAGTTCTATTGAATTTATCTTTCTTATAACGTAGCAAATGAGAATTCACTTAACAAATGAAAAGAGAATTTTTCAATTAAACTCCGCCTAGTAAATTATGAATTCATTCAGTACATGGAGATTTTATATAACAAATCTTTACCCATGAGCATTAAATTAATTTCTTATTGAAATCCATCCAACAAATTATACTTTACCAATTGAATTATACTTCATCGAATAACGAATTTACTACGGTTAAAAAAGTGTGTCATATAGAGATATGTTGAAAAGATACTCTTCCAATACTCCTAATATATAGTTCAACATCATTCAGGAGTCAAGTTTAAAAACAATTTAAATACACATTCTTCCCAAAAACTTTTGAGACACCCTTTAAAAGCAAACTTATGACGGTGGTTTCAAGTTCCAAGGTGAATAATAATAGTTCAGATGTGATGATTGATCCTAACAATGTATCTTAAAGGACTTGAAGTCAAAATATTAGAATGTTCTTAACTAGAGAATAAGGTTCCAAACACAAAGTCTCGTTCTCAAGAGAATTCAAACCCTCGTTCCCTTAGCCCTTAACTAGAGAAATGGAAAAGTGGTTTCAAAGGTGAATCCTTGTTCCCCTTAGATCTCGACTTTGGGGCTTCTTCAAGTACATTTAATAGTCCAACATCACTTTAGAATCAATGTGAAGGGAAATTTAAATACACTTTCATTCTTCAACCCTCCATGATGTTTTTCAAGGACAAAATCATGATGGATTTTTAGGCTCCAAAATGGATAATATCTTGAATGTAATGACTGACCTAATAATATTATCCTAACAAACTTGAAGTTGGAACAAATACAAAATAAATTTAATGGAAATATATAATTATTATATTTTTTTAATTAAAATATATGGATGAATTGAATTGAGATATATGATTAATAGATCTACTTGATAAGATGTTTTGGTTTGTGAAAAGTTTGATCCTAGGATGGTATCTAATCAATTTATCATTGTGGTATTACATAATGCATTAAAGAAATATATATTCTAACTCTATCTATAGCTTGAAATTACATAAATTAAGATAACAAATGATTAAAGAAAATGAAAGATTGAAAGAGGTTCTTACATCAAGTTTTAAGAAGTAGTTATCTGATTGTCTACCAACGGTACTTCTCTCTACTAACATATACTTAAAATGACTTTTTGGAAGATGTTGTACAGTAACAAATTACCCTGATATCATAATACATACAAAATTGAAAGTGTTGTCTTAAATAATTAGTGAGGTGTAATTTGTATAATATCTATATCTATTATGATGAATTAATGTATGTTGATTTCACATGGAAAACACTCTACATATAGTTTGTTGGGAGAATATTTTACATAACTTTTATAAAGTGTATGGACAAATAATTTATAATTTAATTTTATACGAAAGACAGTTTTTTATAATAATTTGAGGACGAAAAAAATATTTAACTGGTGGCATCTCTCAGTGATTGAGGGATGTTAAAGCTCAGGTCTGGGGTTCGATCCTCCCTGGGAACAATCCACCTGCTAGTTGGTGCTAGAGGTGATGGGTTGGGGTGTATTGGGCTGCGGACCTAACACAACCGGTTTGAGGGTGGCAGGTGGGATGCCTGGTAAGCCCAAGAGGATCCGGGGGTGTTACAGCGGCAACAGTGATGAAGAGTCATGAAATAGAAAGTGAGAGTGATGAAGGAGTTCATGGTTAGTCATCAATTTAAACGACACCTATGAGAAAGACAAAATTGAACCTAATTTAGCAAAACATTAACTAAATTGAACGCGAAAAAAAAAATAGGAACCAAATTGAACAAACTAAACCAAAACAGAGACCAAAATAGTATTTAAACCTATAATTTTTTACGTTAATTCACATTTATACTATTATCTCATATTTCTATTATGATCATATTTAATAAAAGAAATCAAACAACTTTTACAAGACTACAATTCTAAACCAAAACTATGAATTATATATTGTTTTTATCTTCATCTCGAGATAGATATGAGAATCTAATGTTTTTTACCACAAATATATATATATATATATATATATATATATATATATATATATATATATATTTTATATATATATAAAAATATATATAAAAAAATATTTTTTTTTATAACAAATATATATATATATATATATATATATATATATATATATATATATATATATATTGTATAAACATATCATATCTAATAAATTAATATAATATTGAAGAGTAATAGGAAAGAAATCAAATTATTAGTTAAAGGTAAATAACTTTTAACAAAAAATTTACATCTTATATTTAATTTTACTTGTAAAATACCACCATTACAAATTCATCTATAATTATATATAAAGAAGATATCCTCTTTTATCTCCACATTTCATAATTTTAACTTCACCCTTTACAATTAATTATTTATTACATTTTTAAAAGTGAACAGTTATTTTTTTCATATTTTTTATAAAATTATTTATATTCTCTTTCTTTTTTTCTATTCATCAACACTTATTTTCTCATATTTTTTCCGTTCATTTTATTTTATTTTTAATAAATATAAATTTATTTTATATATTAACTTACTAAAATAACATTACCTATTAATATATTATTATTCAGATTTTAAAAATGCACTGACGTGACAGCGACGCTGGTTTATAATAATAATAATCATTCAAGAAATGGGGGTGAATGTAAATTTGCTTGTACGATGGTTTAGATTTTCAAACTAAAAGTAAATAACAGCTTAGTATATATTTTAAATAAAAGTAGTTTGTTCCATTAAGTTATTTTATTTTAGTTTAGTATTTATTTTTTGAAGGTGGAAACTACACCGTCCATTAGTTAATCATACATAAGAGGAATAGCATAAGTTATGATATTTAATTTTTGTGAACAACATAAACCATTTCCATTATAAGTTGGCCTAATAATGAGTTTTAAACAGTATTAATGTTTGTTTAAGTTTGCTTAACTGGATTTCCTTACTTCCTGGGTTCAACAATTTGCTAATAAATTTATGTTGCCTATAGAAAAGGCCTATATATGTTTGACAAAACTATTAGTACTATAAATAGGTGCTTTAGCTTAATTATTAGTGTGTAGTATCATTAGTCCAATCGTGTAATACTTTTCTTTGTTAGCTGTCATTTTGCATATAAAGTCTATACAAAGATAACTATATAAATATTCACAATTTAAATTTCATCCAACACTCTTTTTTTTTCAGAATATACAAAATCTACTGTTTACCATTGAAATCGTATTTAATAGTACAAAGTTCTCCTAATTTAATTAACGATACTAAATAATATGAAACTACTTTAAATATATAAATAAAAAATTTATTTGAATATCGAGTAAGCTTTCTATAAAAGATATACACAGTCAAATTTTGACAAGAGTAAATTTTAAAGTGTCGTTCAATTTTCAATGGGTATTTGTGACCATATTTTTGGTAAACCAATAAATAATAGACATGTGTACTTATAAAGTTTCACCTTATGAATAATATAATAGATAATAAACTTCTTATTTAAATCTTGTTACTTATTTTTAGTTGTTAATGGCTATTTTTGTTGCTTTATATTTTTTGTGTTCATTATTTTGAAAGTCGAAATAAATCTCAACAAAATTTACAGTTATAAAATATAAGATATCTTTATAGTTATAGTTATGTATATAAAGTGAAAAAATGGGCAACAAAAATAGCACTAGTGTAAAATAATGATTTTATATCAATATTTAACATTTTTTTTTCAAAATTGTTGTAATTGCGAAGGTGGTGACATTTTTGTAATATTATGTACATATATTACATCGATTAAATGGAGAACAAATGTAATATTACATCGGTTATAAGGAGGAATCGATATAATCAGGTTTATTTTTTCATTTTGTCCCTTTCACTTTCGTTCTAAATTTTCACACGCTGAAACCTTCTCTTGGAACTAGTGGCGGATCTTCAGACAAAACTTAGGGGATGCCAGATAAAAGGTTAAATATATTTTTAGTCTCTCAACTTTGACGCAAAATTGAAATTTGTTATTGTTTGAAACTTTGATACATCTTAGTCCTCAAACTTTAAAAATATGAATGGATATAGTCTTTTTAACTCAATTATGTTAATATTTTTATGTGTAAATTATTGTTTTTCAACAGATATTGAAATAGGAACGTGTTAGTGTAAAAAACTTAAACCCTAACATGAAACACATCTATACTTTAAAAGAAATTTAACGTAATTGGGTTAAAAGGACTATATTCATTCATTTCTAACGTTTAGTGTAAGCCCCTTTTACAGCTCTAAAAAGGTTTGGGCCTAGGCTTTTTAAGGGCCCAAAGCCAGCACATTAGGGACCTCTAGAACCCCTCTCCAGCCACTAACACTCATTTTGTCTCCCTTCTTAGAAATTGTTCCCCTCCTCCCTCACAATGCTGAAACAGAGAGCTTTGTTAGGGCATAAGCTCATTCCCCCTTCGAGCTAGTTGAGCTAATTTTTCTCCAAGTAAGTTGAGCTCAAACCTATGTTTCTCTCCTTTTGATGTGAATCCAGAGGGGTGGTTCGTTTTACTAATCTATCAAGGTTGGAATGCCAATAAGCAAGAAATTTGAGAAATTGTTTAAAACGAGAAAATGGAAGTAGATAAAAAGATGGAGCGGAAATTGATAGACGTCACACTTCCAAGAATGGAAGATAACCCTAAGCGTTTAAACACACAAAGGGATGAAGTACCTTTGATAAAACTCGGGGATTCTTGAATCACTCAAGAACTTAGGAGAATCACTCTCACTAAGATAGAAAAGATAAAACTCTAATAGTTTCTGAACAAAACTCAACTTGATTTCATTGATAAAAATGGTTTAGCTTATATAGGAGTTTTAACCATCAGAATTACAAAAGACACATATTTTCAATTACAGCCCACTTAAAGCTATTAATGATCCACTCAAGCTAATAATGATCCACTACTGAATTGCTGATTGTAACTGAATTTAAGGCAACCAAAAGTCATCCACAAGCATTCAACAAAGGTCCTCTTGGTTTTCCAAATGTTGGTTCTTAAGTTGGCAAATGGGTCCTTATTTAACTTGAAACTAAAGAAAAACTAAAGCCCATTAATTGGTTAACCACCCAAAACACAATTTGGTCAGCCAATTTTACAAAGCATTAGGCCCTTATTTAAATAAAAGAAACTGCATCAACGTGGCGCGTTAGTTATCCTCCATTTGGGCCATATGTAATTCACATCAGCTTTTCCAGTTCAGGTGCTTTAGTTTCTATCTTGAGTTCTCTCTAGAACCTCATCCTCGACCTTGTGTTTTGTTTTCAACTTTTAAGTTGTCATTATGTTGTGGTGAGCTTTTGTTAAGGCTCTCTTCAACTACAGTTCTCTTTCTCCAAGTAAGGGAAGCTAGGGTTTCACGTTTTTAAGTTATTTTGCCTGTTTTTGGTCTGTTTTATGTTCTTTGTGCTTAAATGATGATGTTGATGGTAGGAAACTATATTGTTTGTGCTTCTTGTTTGATATATGGTGTTGCATGTGTGAGCAAGTGAGAAACCTACTAATCTCACCCAAGCGAGTGGCCCTCGTCTAAGCGAGAGTGGCAGGAACTCACCCCTGGTTTCAGCTCGAGTTGTCGCTCAGGCAGTGAGCTCCAGTTTTGAGCGAGACCAATCTCGCCCAAGTGAGGAGGACTCGCCTAAGCGAGAACTCGCAGAAACTTTGCAGTACTCATTGTTCGAGCTCTCGCCTAGGCGAGAAGGGCTCGCTTGAGCGAGAGAACCTCTTTCGCTTGAGCGAGGACTTCTAACTTGAGCGAGACTAATGCAAGGGTGTGTGTTGGTGCAGTTCTCTTCTCTGTTATGGTTGATTTTCTCCATGATTGAATGATCTACATTAAAAGCATGAAGTATGATGCCATTTATATTTGTGTGATTCAATGAGACTGAGATTGTGTTGTACTTGGTATGGAATGAATCACGGATTGGTTGGTTGGTATTCATTGGCATGAAATTTTAATGTTTGAGATGAAATAAGGGTTTTGTGTGAGAAACATGGACGTGGCATGAGTAGACGTAATTCCATGAGCCTCTTGGTGAAAGTTCATGGTGGTGTTGTAGTGTATATAATTAGATAAGAATTCAAGTAATGTTGCATCCTGAAACTCTAAAGAATCAGTTAGTCTCACCTAGAGCAGACTGATTCAAATGGTGAGACTAGCAGGAGGCCCTAGTCTTTGGCAGGATAATGATGACCATGGGCTAATTGTGTGCGTGGTAGGGTGAAACTCATTAGTAATGACTTTGTAGAGCAGTAGAGGCCACCACAAGTGCATGCATCCAGCGAATCCGATCTTATTATATGTATCCGGATAATTGAGTCATAGAATCCTATTTGTTTGTTATCACATAATTGAATGCCTATTATTTTTCCTGTTTACAATCTGTTTTAATTATCTGCTTGCTATAACATGTTCAAAATTTGTATCTCTAGTTTACCCTTTCTGTTTGGTGTCTGTTTTATGTATGGGTTTTTCCTTTTTGCATTGATCACCAATTATTTGGTGTGAGCAGATGTGGAAATCCTTGGTGGTTATCAAGATGATGAGAATGCTGCAGGTTAGTTGGTCACGAGTTGGTGTTGGCTCATTATTGAGCTCCTTTGGAAGAACAACTGTTGTTTTTAATTATTTGCTCTTAGCAAATTTCTAGTTTCATCTATTATCGATACTTCTGTTTATGGCATTGCATCGTGCCTTTGTCTTTTTTGCTAAGTATATTAATGGATGACTGTAATTAGTCGATTCTTATATATACTCTTTGTCTTATGCTCTATTTTATACCATATTCATGTGATATTTTATTTAGTAGATTTATTCTATTAGAATGGGACGTCACATTTAGGGACCAAACTAAAGTTTCAGGGATGAATTTTAATTTCACATCAAACTCAGAAATTAAAATAATATTTAACACGAGAAATGTATAAAATTTTTAAAAATATCAAATACAATAAAAATTTTAAATACTTTATAAATTAAATTAAATTTAAAGATGAAATTTTTATAACGCATGGAACCTTAGCCATGTTTGTGTGTTAACTTGTAAATGAAATCTCATATGAAGAAAGCTATTTTGGAAGAGCAAGCCACAAAGGCATGGCAAAAGGTTGTAAAAGACGAGAAAATTTAAAAACGTAGGAGTAGATGATCGTTCTCGAATGATCAGTGGAGAAGCTTTTTGAATATTTTTTTTTTGTCACATATTCATGACATATGTTACATATTGGTTATTGAAACGACCGATGTAAAAAGTACTAAACTTACTACATCGATGATATCTATATTAAATCCAAATCAAATATAATTGATGTAAAATATAATTTTTGCACCAGTGATGTTTCAAAATAAGAAGGGTACCATAGTCTCTTAACCTGAAAAGGTAAGCCACTGAAACAAAAGTAGTAAATAACTAGGTTAGGTTGAATAGATTTTCAATTCAATATCCTAACTGTGTATAAAGAACATTTTGTTAAAAAAAAAAAAAAAAAAAAAAAACTCACTTTCGTGATATTTATGTTTAAAACAATTAGTTCCCCGATTTTCATTTATTTCTGCACCAAATCATGATGAGATTAGCATGGGACAAAATGCTCGTGTTCATAAAAAAATAATGTGCCATGTTTCCAAAGCAAGAAAAAACAAAAGAATGGTGTCTTAAATGTAGCAAAAAATGAAAGATTTAAATTTTGAAGTAAAAACAAATGTGGTAAATAGTGTGGAGGCAATTTGTATAACTTGCTTCCATATTCACTACAGCTATTGAGTAGGTTTGATTCATTGCACCTCAACCTAACTAACCCATGTGAGTTATATCCAATAAACAGTGCAAAATCAATAACATTCACTACCCTACCTAGGTTCCAAGAATCTCTCGATATATGTCAACAATTTCTGATACCTACTGTTTCTCCACCATGCAAAACTCCAATCTTCCCCTATATATAAACACATATACACACACAACACATGTTAATTCCAACAATATCATCCATTGTTTTTGCTAGCAATGCCAAAGTTTCAAGGTGAAGATCAAGAGATGAGAAAAGCACCAAAGGGGCAATTCGTAGTGTACGTGGGGGAACAACTAACAAGATTTACCCTACCACTCTCTTACTTGAAGAACCCTATTTTTCAACAGCTGTTGAAGAAATCTGCAGAGGAATACGGTTACAGTGACTCAAGAGGCATAGTTCTTCCATGTGATGAATCAACCTTCCAAAACTTCATCAACTCCAACATCACCATATATACCAGTTAAAAAATCTCTTGAATATTGCTACCACTTTTTTAACTTTTCTGACGATATTCATGGTAGCAGTTCATGATACTGCATATATAAGGAACATGCCTTGTATAATTATTTTTTGTAATTTTTACAGCTCCCAACGTTGTTTCCGTAGGAAGCTGAAACAATTTTCATTGTAGAGAAAGAATGGTGTTATTTGTTTGTTGTTTATTGGTTTGGAGAGTGTTAGAAGAAACATATACAAAGTGAAAAGTTGTCTGTTCATTCATACACAGCGGAGTTTGTGGACTTGTCTTTTGATAATACGTGGAAAGAAGTTGTTGCTTATATATACGGCCAAACCATGACACGTAAAAACCACAAGTGTGATGAACATTACCCAACAACATGTAAGATGTAAGAAAAGTTGGAGGAAGAACCAAACAAGTGTTGGTGTTTTCTACACACTGTTCTTTAGGTAATTATGTTGGTCAGAGTGTAATCAAGACTCTGTGATTCCAATACATTAAAACTCATTTGTTATCGCAAGTGTTAAAAGTTTTAAATAAATTAAAATAAAGTTTATAAAAATAATTTTTATTTTTCATATTCACTTATATTTCATAAATATATTTAATAATTAAAATACAATCTATACGTTCTGTCTAACATTACTATTAATTATTTAAATATAACTTGGATATATATATATATATATATATACATATAATTCTTTTGAAATATTTTTTATCTCATTACATTAACAATAGAACTAACTTGAAACTCATATCAGGGATCAAATAGATAATGAATTCAACAATTTTAAACATGATTATTCTAGAAGATATAAAAAAAATTCCTAAGGTTAATACTTTAACTATTACATGTTCATTTATTTATATTTATAAGACTACTTAATGTATCATAAGTGAAGAAAATGATTATATTTGATGATAATAAATTATTCAATATATATATATATATTGAATTATTAAATATTATTTGTGTGAGAATCCAAAATTTTCTTATTTTTCAGAAAATCCCTTATTCTCTTTAACCTTAGTTCTCTCAAAACCTTCCTTTTCTCTCTCAAATTTTCGATTAAGCTCTAATCTTTTTGGAAATCTAATGTCATAAGACTAATCTATGTGAAGAGCTTTATCAAAAACCTCCAATTAATTTCTTTTAATGGTGAGTTTGAACTTCTACTCGTTTTTTATAGAGCGAACTATTTTCTCTTACGCGTGCAATAAGCTTCCTTTTGATTTCATATTGTCTTCTTTAATTCTTGATAAAGACCCCTTTGGTTGAGATCCTAAAATTGTACCTTCTTTTATTGTTTAGCTAGAGTGATTCTACGTGTGAGAGTCGTATAAGAGAAAAGAGTAGTGCTAAGGCAAAGTTTATAAGGTAAGCAAAACTAAATTTCCTTGTAAATGTAATGTTTTATTGTTGATAGATATAAATGGTAGTATGATTATTGGGATTGTGGAATCATCAAGTAGGGGTGAATTGATGGTTTGGAAATGTTGAGCCATGGTTGATAATGTTCATGTTATGAAATTGGTATGGAAATAGTGATGGAAGAGTTGACTTGCAGAAAATTTGATGAATGAGTGTGATTTCTATGATGTATGACTAAATGATTTATTTGGGTTTGGTTGATTTATTGTCTTTGAAGTAGTAAAGATTGTGCTTATGACTCTATTATTATATGAAGGGTAATGCCTAAAGAAAGTATAAGCATATAGAAAAATCCAATTAAAACTTTAAATAGTATATCTAGATATCTTTTGGATGATGAGAATGTGATTTGTGCCTTGGGCAAATTGTGATTGATTGTTAGATGGAAATGAGAATTAGCTAAAGCTAGATGAAAATACCTTAAATTGTACTAATATTTAGTTTTTTGTTGCATCACTGCTGGACAATAAGTAATCATAGTTGGGCACCACCACAAAAAGGGTGTTCCAAGGGCGTAATCGTTGGACAGTGCCTAGCTATTGTTGGGCGTTGGCAAGACAATAACCCCTTGATCTGGTGGGGCTAGGCGGTGATTGCCTAGTGCCGAGCAATGCTTTGAGAAATTTCTTGTCTACTAGAGTGGATTATATTGTACTAAATAGTTATCTTTGCATGTCACAAATTATATGTATGATTGTACTGAGTAATGTTTGACAATATAGGGTCAACTGTGAAAAATTATAGTGTGCTATAGTTGCCAAATTAGTTATTTCCAAAGGGGAATACTACTTTGGGGTAAGTCCAAATGTATTAAAGGAGACTTGTTATGTGGGACTATCCTAACTCTACTAGTATCCAAGTTACATAGAGAAAGATATCTAGGTGGTGAGGGTTAAATGAGGTTTCACTTGAAAATGGGTATATATGAAAGAGGATCATATTCAGGGAGCTAATGAAGTTAACATTGTCATAACTTGATGAATCATATTGGTTTATTCATGATACAAGTTGTAAAAGGTGCAAAGTTTAATGAGTCTATTCAATACACTAGTATACCAAAACCAACATCTAGATGTATTTCTTTGGTTAAGCCATGTGGGTTGAAATGTAATTGAGATTTTAGGATAGAGTCATGTGGGCTGATGCTGGATAATTTATTATAATGAATCTGAATAATTTGAGTATTTTGGTAATTTTTATGGAAAATGTTCGCTATCTGAATGATTCAGTGAAGTTGATGGGAAAAAAGAGGAAGGTTGTGTTAATGATGGATTCTATACTAGGGATGTCAACGGGGCGGGTAGGCTACGGGTAGTAGTTCCCTCGTACCCTATCCGCTAGCACTACAAGAAAAGGTCTTATTAGTAACCAATTTTAGTGACTAAAAGTTGTTAGTCACTATAGTGACCAATTTAGATACCAATTTACAAACTTAAAATTTATTGGTTACTAAAAGAGACACTAATATAAATAAAAAATTATAATTGGTCACTAAATTTGTCATTAATTAATTAGAGACCAATTTAGTAACTAAGTTATTTTGGTAGTCAAAACTTAGGTAACTAATTTTTTGTGACCAATTTTCTTTGGTAGTCAAAACTATGGTAGCTAATTTTAAAAACCAATTTAGTGACCAATTATAGTTTTTTATTCGTAATAGTAACTACTTTAGTAACCAATAATTTTTTTACTTTGTAACTTGTATTTAAATTAGTCATTATAGTAACTAACAACTTTTGGTCACTAAAATTGGTTATTAATGAAGCATTTTCTTGTAGTGTGGATAAATATTTTTGACATCCCTATTCTATACCCAAGATTTGTTTGGTTAATCTTATGATATGTTATTGTTGTTTTGGTATTATGTTTTTTCTTTTAAATACATTAGTTTATCCTTGCCTTTCTTCTTTGTGTTTATTTTGATTTTTCTTTTTTGCAATAATCATATATTAGTACGTGAGCAGAGATATGTACATAATAGTGGTAGTAGTACGAGTGTAAGAAAGATAATCAAAATCATAGAATAATAGTTAATTTAGATGATAATGTATATTAAAATTTTTATAACGAACTTTATTATAGTGTTTAATGTATATTTGGATGTTAGTTTGAAGAGCTCAAAATTACTTTTATTTTCAAAATAATAAATTAATTTTCCTTTATTTTTGTATTTTGAAACTTAAAAAAAAAAAAGGCGTATGGAAGATTTATTATTATATACACATTCCTAGATGTCTTTATTAATGTTTTTACATTAGTCCCCTTACACAAATAACATGTTTTACTTTTCCTTTTATCTTTTTCAACGTTAAGCTTTAGTTCATTCTCTAACAAATTGAATTGTCTGTAATTGATTTTTTAATGTTTTTTTTTATGGACAGAGTGATTGATATTTTAAGATAAAATTCTATTTTAAAACTAAATTTTTTAAAATATTAGTTAGATTTAAATATTCAAATCGTAACATCCCAAAATATATTAGGCTATTAGGACATTACGCAGTAGTAAACAAAATTCATAACATATCTATAACATATTTTAAGTATAATTACACGACATAAACAAAACTATATTATAAAAAAGTATTTAAAAGAACTTTCAAGTTACTACAAAATATAATTCTTGAAAAGATGATATACATCATCATCTAAATTAAGGAGTAAACCTAATAAATGCTATTAAAAACTAAAACCAGAAAATCTATTATAATTTAAAAAATATTTAAATCTGCAAATTAAAAACCAAAAAGATTGTTAAGGACTACTTCTAATTATTTAATTTTTAAATCCACAAATTAAGGAATAAATTGATTATTTAACATTATCTTAGGAATATTTACGGTAAAAAAATATTATATTAACCACTTTAGCAATTTTACACATTACTTTCCTGATTTCCAATTCAAATGTTGACTCTGCCGCAGGTTTTAAAACAGTGCTTATTAAATGGTTTATGACATTTAAAAGATGTTTTAAGCTTTTATCTCTAATAATAATAATAATAATAATAAAGTCTTAGGTGACTTTTAATTGCTTTTAGTGAGTGGGTAGCATTAAAACAATGGGCGCCTAGGCATTTTTCTAGATAACCATCCACATTTCTCACACATAAGTATTAATTAGGTCACCGACAACAACTTTTACTTTAGTCACAAAGCATCTTCGTTCATATAAAAATTGTTTAAAATTGAATTAAAAAAATAAATAAAATATATTCGCCAAAGAAATGAAATAAAAAAGAGCATTCATATTCGCCTCTACAGTTTTTAGTTAAGCTTTCTCCAGTAGAGTTTCTGTCCCTTCACTCATTTTCCAAATTCCATGTACGCAATCACAATCACAATCACGTCTTTTAACATCAAATACTTTTCAACCGGGACTATTTAAAGTTTCTTGAGTTTGTTTAATTTAGCATAGAGAGAGAGAGAAAAAGGAAAAAGATGTGATTAGGCTACTATGTTGTCCCTAACCATGAAGATGGTTTCTCTGTCACTAAAGTCAAATTTCTAAACTTGGAAACGCAATACAATCCCCTAAAAGATGATTATCGGATTATAAAAAATATTAAGAAATTGCGGATGCAAAGATAAATCTATTATAAAATAAAATATTAAGAAATTATAAATGCAAAAGATAAATTTATTTTGAACAATTTATTTAATTGAAGTTGATTTTATGAAGATATATTACTTTTTTTTTATCAGCATGAAGATACATTACTTGGTTTTCAATTTTCTTAAGACCGAATTCTAAAATCCTATCATGTAATATCAGATGATATATTAAAAATACTTTAAACAATTAATCATAATACTAAACCCTAAATATAATTGAAGAATACAACCAATAGCAATAAGTTTTGTTATCCTATTTCAGTTCAACCAAACATAACATAAACGTTGCCAATATTAAAATAGTCGTTCAAAATCGTTGTACCTCAGTCATTCTATGTTGAAACTTGAAACAATTTTTTAGACACGTTTAATACATTTAGAAAACACGTGTTTATATATATTGTAATTATTGCTGAAATTTGATAGTACACGTTCTGAGCATAACAAACTCGTGCTCCAATGAGACAGGGAAGGACTATTACACGGAAGGGTAGCATTAAAATAATTAAAAAGTGATAGAGATAGAGATAGAGATAGAGATAGATGGGAGGGCACGTGTTCTAAAATTCATACCTATCTCCCAAAAACAATTAGACATCCGATAAATTCCTCATTGATTGTGTTTAGAAAGATAAATGATAAAAAACCTATAACAAAATTCATATTCAGTCTCAACGTCATCAACTACTTAGACCTGTTTCTTCTTATCTAAATTAGATACAGCAAGCCGTTGTCGCCTCTTCCAAGCCGGGATCTTACCAGGGAAGGCCCATCTCAATACTCTCTCCCACGAATAGCAAACCAAAAACATTAGAAAAGCCCAAATCAATAGTTTATCCCTTAATCCCACTGGCAATGGCACTAACTTCAACCAGTCATTCAACTCCCTGAATAGATCAGATGTAATCACCGTGAAGAAAATAACAGCAGCAACAAGCGCATACCGGAACGGTCTGTTTTCAGAGATACTCTGGTTGAACGGATGGCCCATATAGTTCACAGCGAATGTGGCCACCTGAAGCATCATGCTCACCATATACGAAACAGTATTCACCAGGTTAGGATGAAAATCTGCATCAGGTTCAATGCATTCATCTGGCATGTATTTTTCAGCTTCTTTCACTGATGAAATCAGGAAAAGCAGGTGAATAGAAAATTGCCCCAAAAGGGAAAGGAAAACATAGGCGCAGAAGATGTTGGGGTGAGGACGTTCAGCGGAAAGACTTGGAAGAGGGCGTGCATGTGAGATGAAGAGGAAAAATGCAGCCGTGAATACACCACTTATTGTAGCTTGTACGTCACCTAGCTTCACACCATCCAGATACATAACACTCAACACATATGCAGTAGCCAGACAGTTCAGACCCAGAATTTTGAACATCTGGAGGGTAGTAACTAGAGTACTCCGACCTTGGCGAATTATGTCAGTGGTAGGAGCAACAGATGCATGCTTAGCGGTGAATGGAGATGCCATTGAAGCATCACCAAGCTTCACAATGGGTGCACGACCATCTCCTTCCTCATTAAGCTCGTCAATCATCTTCTTAAGCTTCTGCCGTTGCATCTCAACAGCTGCTTGATGGCGGTTACCAGAAGAGTGGCTACTGGAATCTGATTTTGAAGCAACTTTGCTTTTGGAACTGCCTTCACCGGCACTCTTTCCAGATGTTTCCAATGCAGACTTAGATTTCTTTTGCTTAACAGATTTTGAACCTTCTTCTTTTGACGAATCTGAAGAGGAGTTTCCACTTTGAGTTGGAGGAATTGCATTTAGAAGAGCGATTCCTACATGGGCCTAAACCAGAAAAGTTAGTTTGAGACTTTCAGACTTTATTATTTCTTTGGTAACTTCAATATAATGCCAATTTATGAATAGCAGCAACAAATTAATATCAGTGATAACAGAATACCACATTTAAATGTTTATAACTTTTTATTTACAATAATTAAAAAACTCACTGGAGACTGAAGTAACATGGCTACATATTCAAAAACAGTTTCTAATAGGTTATCCCATAATCAAGAGGACCAAACTGAGAGTCAAGCTAGTTCAACCCATAATCATGGATGAGTTGGATTGCAAAAATAAAGAAAAAAAATCAGCTCACATAAACCCCAGATTATTTTTTATGGAGTTCAAGATAGACTAGGCAAATTCACGGTGAATCGGGCAAGCTCACAGATTTCTATATATTTAATCCAGAAATTTGAATTTTTCTTGAGTTGAAACATTACTCAGCCCAGTTACGTTGGCTCAACGGCTGGCAGCCAAACAAGTACGGTCTAGTGGCTTATTTTGACAACTCTCCTTGAATGATTTTTTTGTGGGCACGGAGGTTGTAATATGTAAGCAGACTAAACTGATTAAAGACAAGAGTAATTTCAGAAAAACAAAATATAAGTTATAAATATAACCTATACACATTACCTGCTTCAAAGCCCCAACATCATTGGTTCCATCCCCACACATCAAAGTTAACCGTCCAACTGTTTTGAAAGTGGTCATGATAAGTTCTTTTTGTTCGGGAGCAACCCTGGCAAAAACCTGAGACAAAAACAACTGTCATTGATGAAGCCAGTATCAAAATCTTTGTTCTAATGTTTAGCTAATTGGCATTGATCAGAACCTTCACATGAGGAATAACCACAAGATGAGCTGATGTCTGTTGTAACATCTCAATACAATCACCACCAATACAGAGATCATGGGTCTCCGATAAAGATTCAACCTCTTTCTCACTGAAACCAATTATAAATATTATCAGTCTAAATTGTTTTAAAAATGAAAAGAAAATCATAATGACTGCAAAAGAGCATGTATGAACTTTGGAAGAATTGGCAGCAAAACTCCAGCTTAACAATTTTGCATAACAAGTCTACCAGAGAATGTTATCAATCTAAGGCCAATAAAGGGATCTCACATTCAACAACTACCTGTCTAAAACTTAAAAAGAACATAACTGTATGCATAGGAATGTGCAGCCAGAAAAGAACAATAATTACCTGTACCGAATGTTTTCAGTCTCGTCAGGTGACACCCAATTATATCCCTCACCATTTCGTGCTGGTCCAAGGATTAAAGTAGGTTTTGATATAATATGAACTTGGCTAGCAACATGACAAGCTGTCAAAGCTTGGTCACCGGTAATCATCACCTATAAATTAAATTGAAGATGCTAGTCAGTTTCTTCTTGCTAATTTAAGTAAGGATCCCAAAACCCCTTTCTCAGCCCTCATCCACCCTAAAGCAGGGGAGTTCGTGTTAACAATTTAACCCAAAGGTATCCAAAATCAATGATCAGTAGAAAACATTGTACAACAAGATAATCCTGAATGAGATTAATGAACTCTACAATAAAATTGGGTAATATGAAGATTTGAAGCTCAGATTACTATTGTTATCGAATGGATCATGTTGAAAAATATCTTAAGAGAGTTAGTTATGTTGATCCAAGGAACTTGAATACCTATTGCAATAATCAAGACTCAATGACACTAAGACTTACGCTACAAGCTTTGTAGGAAAGTTGGTAATGATTGATACTCACTTACCAACTTATGGGGGGTGTTGTAAATAATAGATTATAAGAATAAAAATATTATCAATATCTCCATAGTAATTAAGAAAAAATATCTTAAGAATCTTCCCACATTTCAGCGTATTTTTATTTCCCTATTTTAAAGAATTTGATCATTACAAATAGAGATGAAGAGAATGTAATTAACATGATTGTTATCAATAAAGTAATTCTATTTTTTCCTTACATAGTTCAAGTAAAACAATCAAATGATAACAAACAAATTTCATGTAGATGTTTCCCCAAAATTTATTCCCACAGTACACATTCCGCATCTTTTGACAACTTCTGGCGAAATTTGCAGTCAACTGAATCACATTGTAGCCCCTCATCGGTTATCCCTTGTCCCTAATGTGTTGGGCCAAATGTTTCTTGAGCTGAGAGAGGGTATTATTATAAAACCCATTGTTTGAGTTCAAAACAAAGATTCAATTCAAGCCCATGGGAGATTACCAACTTGAGACATTGGATGGTCTTTGATGGGGGAACTCTGCAAGAACCACCTCTGCATATCCAGTGCCTTTGATAGCAATGTCTACCTGTACGGTTTCACTGTTTAGTGGTTACAAAATGATGGACTGACAGGCTCTTCCTCCAAAAAAATAAAACTCCTTTGGGTTCAAGGATTCTAATGATCTCACTATTTTGAGATCATTTGGCATTCCATCATGGTTTTCTTGATGTAACTGATAGAGTATCCCCTTTCTGTTTCTCCCTCTGCAACCACCAAATGTGGCTGACTGCACCTTTCTGCCCAAGAATGAACCTTGGTATTATTGCAGAGCATTCTGACCTCCCTTGCATGGTTTTCTTGACAGGCTTGATTGGGTGGGGATCAACCTCCTCCTAAATACATTTTTTATGTGTGATGTCCTTTTGCATCCACCTTAACAACCATATCTTGATCTCTTGTATTCCCTCAATCTTCTTCATGTGAGAGGGATGTGTCTCCACCCTTTCCTCATCTATAACCTTCTTCCCCTCGAATGATTTCTTGACTCTAAAAGAAAGCGCAGTTAGTGCTTCCAAGAATGATGTTGTACTGCACCTGAATTGGCTGCCACCCTCATAAAGCCACTTTTTTTCATATTCTTGCCCTTGAACACTGTTTTCTTCTCACAATCTGAAAACTCATTGCCTTTCTTAAATTCAAAAAGTTATTCTTTGATTTTCCTCATGTCTACCAAACACTGCCTTATGAAAATCATGCTTGTTTTCAAACCTGTAAGCATATTCCCATGACACTGGCCAATATCTCCAAAGCACTCACGCTACTCTCCATCATGCACCTTGAAGGTCGGACTGATTTCTAGGAACCAAGAATTAAAAGAGAAAGAAAAGAAAGATTTTTGTGGAATAAATTGAAAAGAACAGGAAAAAGGAGAGCATAAGATTCTCTCTTCAAGAGCTTCACACAGGATTTCTCCTTTCACAAGAGCTAAAACTTAATCTAAAAAATTGAACTACCCCCTCTTTCTCCTCAGATCATCATATTTATTTAACTCATCAACACCCTAACTAACAATCAACATCCTAACTGTATCAACTAATTCTCCTTTCCCACGGTCCAAACACCAACTAGTAAATTTCTGAATATAACCAAAGTCTGAAAACAGTCTTAAAAAACAATTATACCAGCAAATAAAACACACTTGCAAGCTATGAAGCTCAGACATGCCTCATAAATGACGTGTCCCGTGTCCAATACGTATCGGACACAAACACATGTACAATACTCGTACGACGCACATATCAGTAAAGTATTCAATTTGAAAGACATTTTTTTTGTCTTTGACATGATTTTGACATGGCTCCAACACAATATTAATAATCACAAATCCAATGATTTTCTAAAAACCCATAAACTTGAAAACTAATTATATAAGTTTCTATTATGATTATAAAAATAAGAAACAAATCTTAAATGATCACTACTTTTTGCTTTTTGGATATTAGATAGATAAATTAGATTCATTTCTGTGTTAGTTGCCAGTTTAAAATTAATATGTATATACTCATCGTGTCCTATGTCCTATATTCTTTTAATTTAACCGTATCTTTGTGTCCATGTCTGTGTAAAGATTTCAGGTGAAAGTTTTGTATTTCAGAAATGAGAGACAGCATGATGGGGTCATCCAATTCCAAAATCAATCACTATAATCCAAGACAATATTACGAAATCTTGTTAGAGTGTTATCTATTAATAGCTACAAACAAAAGTTGCAGAATCATACAATCCTATACAGTCTAACACATGATTAGAACAATTTTGACCCCAACCTTCGAACTACTGATGTTATGCCTAAAACTTATGGTTTTTATCCATCCTAAATGCCCATGCATTGTGGACTAGTAATTTTTGATATTTACTTTTCTTCATGCTTACCAAGCCCTGTTCCCACTAAGTTGACCACATGGATTCTACAATCCCAATATGCTCAACTCCAAAGTGCTTGAACAGATGTATCCGTATCATGATATATATTAAAATTTTAAACATCAAAAAACAAAATAGCAAATTTTCAACAAAATTTTTAAAAATTACTCTTGGCATCAGCATGTTAGCTAAACCTCAGCTACTTAAGTAGAAAAAAAGAGGCTATTTCCAGTTCATTTCCCCATAAAGGATGGAGCTTTTACATCTAGTAATTATTTTTCTTGAAAGAGAAGCGAATTTGAATGCCAAACTTACCAAATCATGTGAAGATTCCTTTAATTCAGATAAAACAGTGGCTGAATCTGATCTTATGGGACAATTAAATACCTGAAAACAGCAACATAATGACTTTTAGCATCAATGAAAAGGAAGAATGTCTAGAATTAACTCAGGTTATATGAGAATGTTGACTGATTACCACAAAACCCGCAAATGTTAGTCCACTCTCCACAATATCCCTATCCATGCTTCTAGCTTCACTGACCTTCAAGCATAAAAATAATAAGCAACAATAGAGACAAGCAAATGTTGAAAGTAATTAACGAAGCAACAAAATGGAAAAGAAGGAAGGCAACAAAGCAATCTTCTAGAGAGAATATGGGAAAGTGCAGTTCTCTGACTTAGTTATACTTAATTTTCAAATAAATATTGGCCGAATAATAGAAAAGGGGAAATTAACTTGAATGTCAAACTTTACAAAAATAGGTCTCATTAGAAGTTAAAGTCAAAATAGACACACACGGAACATGTTTTCCAACCAACAATATTTACCAACTTCAACAAATAAAATATGGCACTAAACTAAAATAATTATTCTTGTTCTCTCGTGCATAATTGAATAGACAGAGGAGAAATGTTCATGAAACAATGGAAAATCCATAATATACTCACTGTCATGTCAGCAAGGGACTTATAGGCCAGAGCAAGAACACGAGACCCTTGACGTGTGTACATTTTGTAGGTCTCAACATACGATGGTGGTACCTCAATGAGCCTGTCTTGTATAACTTCTGGAGCACCCTGAAAGAAAAGGTCATAAGAGTTTCTAAGAGGGAAACAATAAAGCAAAACAACCCCGTAACTCACTGGTTAAGAAAGAAGCAGGCTTTAAAGTAGCACCAACAAACCAGTCCACTCAAACATTTTACAAACTTAATATGCATTAAAGCTCTAGAAAAATGAGAAAAGTGTACTGGTTAGCCAACATTAATAGAACCAACTCCCAAATCCCAGTACCCAGAAAACAAAATAATGAATTTACAATTTGCCAAGAACTTATCAAATCAACACTTGCTGCAGCACATGCATATTTTTTTGTAGGAGTGCGACATAAGAAGGAACTAGGGTAATCACTTCGAATTTTAAATATATAAATCTGCCAACACACATCAGAAACAGATTCTGGACCTAACTCACTCCCAAAGCTAGCTGAAGGGAGTATATTTTAACCACATTTCTAGCCAATGTGAGACATCTTAAACATTTAACATACAAGTCAATCAAAGTGAAGACAACCAAGTGTAACATGCCCATTATAATTTTTATTTTCATTTTGTAGGCCCTAATCTTTTAAAGATGATTCCATTTTACAAAATTTGATGGGTTTTTACAATTAATTTCCTTATTAATTTAAAAAATAAAAAAGATTAATAAACAGAGAAGCAGCAATCGTTATATACAAAAATAGCATAAATCATAAATAATATGATAGAAATTATCATTTATAATACACATTTTTATATAGAGGGAGTAATAAAGAGAGAATTCAATAGAAAACCATTCTTCACCATTTAGGCTTTGGACAGATAGTCGATATTAGCCCTGACACCTCTTACGAGAGACATCCCCTATTAATACAACTAAGACAGGCCTTAATCATACAAGGAAAAACCTACCAGAAGATTTAAACTTAAACACAAATCTTAAAATGAAAGCTTTTAAATTGCAAATGTTATTCAAAACATTGAAAACGAAAACAATATGCTTTCTGGACGTTATTAATTCTTACACCTGGCATTTTTTCAATTAATTTTCCATTTCCCCAACTCAGACTTTATTGACCATTTCATAACAATCGAAAATAAAAGATACTACAGAGCATTTTACTTGGAGAGTATAAATGCCCAAGTCATGGTTTCATTGACTATAAGCCAAAGTAATATAATACCCAATAGGCAACTAAAATCAATAATATTTGAGGCATGCAAACAATGAGGAACCCACAAACCTTCACAAAGGAGAAAAAATCATCCTGAATGCGAACAACAACTGCCATTCGTTTTAGGTGAGATGAGAAATGGTACCGATGAACAATTTGGACAGGATGGCCATTTCCCCTGAAATTTGAGAACATTTCAGAATAAAACAAAAATGACAAAGGGTTGTAGAAGTACAAACAAGATGGATATATTAATAAGGAAAAAGAAAGAACAAGAATGAAGCATTTGAAACCCAAGAAATAACAAATTCTTTGCTTTTTTTAATCACTATATTCCCTAGCCCAGACAACAAGAATGACAGAATGTAAACCAGGTTGCCAATCGTTACTGGCAACGATAAAATTAAATGAGCCAAAATATTGTTAATTTCCAAGCCATAAAATTTGACTTTTGCACATGATTAGAAAAGACAATATTTTAGCTGCACAGAGAATAAAGTATAATTTAGATATTAAAAGTAAGCAGCAACAATTCATTTACCTCTTGGGTACAGCCTTGTCATCAGATTTATAACTCCAGTCAATTCCTTTGAGTGCAGCCTTTTCGAGAGGATCACCAACCTGGGGAAATTAAGGAATTCATTTATAAGAATATAATAGCAACAAACAACATAAGATGTAAAAGGACCAAACACACAAAGCCCTTCTAGCTCTAAAGCCAGAATCATGAAGATCGACTGTTCAAGCATAGAAAATTAGTATAACCTAGAAAAAGTAGAATATGGAGTTACAGAATCTCAGAAACAAAAAGAGAAGACTCCTTTCCCAAGTCTAGAAATAAAATAAAAAATTATTTTTTATTCCAAAACATTGACTTAGGCATGTAGCATGACACCAATACAGTAACTTCTAACAAAATGTAAAAAAGTGATTACACTGATATCAATCAAATAAAAGGAAAACATGATAAGATGAGGGGCAAACTTGGGTTACATAAATGGCTCCAAAAAAGTCAATTGGATAAAAAAAGAGAAATGAAGAATTCCTTTGCATAAACTTTTCAAGAATCCTCTTATATTATTTCAAAAAAGAACACTTGTGGGTCAGGCAACCATGGTCTTAAAGTTTAGTACTCATTAACTTGCTTTGGTAAATTCTGCATTCCATAAACTATAAAAGATAACATTATAGGAGGAGAAAAATGTAATTGGAGAAAAATATTGAACATGGGAAAAGATCTTCTCCCGTGAATTTTTCACTGCGTAAGATCCTAACTCCTAAATAAATTAATGAATATGACAATGGTGACAAATGTCAAGTTTTCTTTCCATTAGAGGGAGATTCATTTCGTTCAATACTACAGCTAGGCCTAAAAACTAAGGCTCAATTTAATCACACCAGCAAAGCGACATACCAGCTTATTCTCAACAAATACCAATGCATGGCAAGAAGCCAGGATTTCAACTGTTCGTACAGGCACTCTACTTGTATCAGACTCCAAATCTGTAGTTCCATTCAACCCAACAACTCCAGAAAATTCCTACAAAGTGGGAATTAAAAAGTTAAACCACAAACAATGGTCTAAAAGGATAAATCAATATCATTGTCTAATATGGGCATACCATATCATCGGATGTAAGTGTCCCTGTCTTGTCAAAACAACATATATCAACCTGTATGGCAAAGTATTTACAAGAAATTAAATAAAGAAACTAATGTCATATGATCTATATACCAAATAAGGTACATGAGTAGAAACGTTTTGACAGGCCTCCAGGTACCTTTCCAGCAAATGGTATCCGAAAAGGCTCTGTGCAAAAAATCCCACGCCGTGCCAGGGCAATAAGAGAAGTATTAACAGCTATCGATAATTCCATTGGTAACTCAGGAGGTATCACAGAAGTAACAATAAGTGAACAACTTAGTATTAGTTTATACTTGCTCCTTGTGGGATCTTCCAGCCCCTGCATACATTAACAATTTATCAAGCCATATTACAATTTACCATTAAGATCAAACCATCCTCACCATGCATCTGTAGAGCAGTATTACCTTAACAAGCACATAACCAGCAGCAATAAGAGCAAACACAACCAAGAATAATATGAACAATCCACTTTCCCAGCTATTGGCAGTCACCTAGTCAATTCAGAAATAACAGGAAAAATCATCAAACTGACACTGAAATCAAAAAATCAGCCTCGGTAAGGTTTATATCACTTTACCCTTTCTGTAGAGAATAAGATTGTTCGCATCAACTTTCCTTGACTTGTTTCAAAACCCGTTCTCAGGACAACAGCCAAGCAGCCACCATCAGGCGTTTTAAGAGGAAAACTCTGACTCCAACAAAATTAGAAATAAAATGAGAAGCATGAACACTAGCTGAACAATAAACAAAAAACATAATTTCCCAGTTTGAAGATAACCTTATCTGGGGTGTGCTGCAATATTTTCGTCCCACCAAACAAAACATGGCTTTTATCTCGCTTTGCTGACAATTTCTCCTCAAGACCCCTACCCGCAATTGAAATCTAAAAGAATAAACATATCTGAATAAGATTCATGGAAGAGAACAACAAGACAAAATAAGGTCCAGTCTCCATAGACTCGTCAGAGATGTATTTAGATATACCAGCCAACCATAATATTAAAGATGTTCTATCCCAAGCTTATTTATTTTATGTGAAAGAAGGAGCAAATACAATAATGAATTTGTATGATCAGATATATAATAATATAAACAAGTAAACCGGATTCAGAGACATGCATAAGCATTTAATTTTTCGAAATAACAAACTGAACTGAAGTCAGTATTAATGCTCTGTAGTCTGTATAACAATCATCCATGAAGTAGGAAAATAATTATGTGGCACAACTATGGCTCAACAGTATCCAAAAGACAAACTAAATATTAACAGTATGACAAGTTGACCAGCTTCCTTGGTGAAATCAAATATCATTGACTTTTGGATATTCAAGACTAAAAGCAGCATAGAAGTATGCCAAGAAATACTCCAGAAGTAATTACTGCCAACAATATCCAAACAAACTAAACAAACAACAATGCAATTTTGGCAATCAGACAAGAATCAAATACACAGAATGTAAGAAAATAAATCCCCTCCCAACAAAACAATTTATACTTCTAATTATATCATATATCCATAGGCTATCAGACAAATACTTTAGTGAGTAGTTCAGAAAAGAGTAACACCTTCCATTGAGGAGTAGACTCGCCTGTGAGAATAGCTTCATTCACAATCACACTTCCAGCCAATATAAGCATGTCTGCTGGTACAGATTTCTCCTCCCCATTCTGACTAGAAGAGCGGCCTATGGAGACAACATCCCCTGGCAAAAGGTCTGTACCAGAGAGTTTAACCCACCTATAATCCAAATACAAATGAAAGTATTAAACGTTTACTCCTCTAAATCAAAAATATGGGTTATTAATTATTAAAAGAGAGATAACATACTTGCCACAGCGATGTACCATTAGGATCTGACTATCCACTCTAACACGTCTCAACTCAGTTAGTGTTTTCAACCTACTTTTTGCCATGGTTGACTCAAACATAAAGAGCATAAATAGAGTGAACAAACTGTAATACCAATATTCATCCAAACACCAGAGACCCACACAAAAAACCTGCTCATAATATAAACAAGAACAAGTCAAAGAGTTTGCTTGAAGATTACAGACAAAAAGCAGAAAACTAAATATTATTTAACAAAGGATACCTGAAATACGAAAAAAGGCTCCATGCAATGCTCTTTCATTAATTTCTGAAATGTTGGCTGAGGATAATCAAATCTATAAAATCAACAAGTAGAAAATTATTAGAGAGAAAAACTAAAGCAACATAATGCAAATAGATCAGATGACGCCTGTCTTCTTGAGAGAGAACAAAATCAAGAATCAACAAAATTACCAAATTATCAAGAATCAAGCCAAGTCCAATCCATAAATATTATGAATTAAAAATGTTGTTTTAAAGAATTATAAAATGGCCAGAGAATAAGGAAACCCACACATTCCGTCCCCATTTCTCAGTAGCTGCAAGAACTTTAGCTTCAGAGCCATGGCCACTGCATTTGATGTAATATCCAAATGTTTCTTTGGTAGGGTAGGAAAGCTTGCAAAATGTTCCCTTCTCCTTTGAATACACAAAACATTGTTTTCTAAAATCAAAGTAGTTCTCTTCCAAATCCACAGCTGATGAAGAACCTGCAGACTGCACAACTAAGAACTTAACTATGATAGAGAAACCAAAGGAAGGGTCTATAAAAGAGGAACAAAGAGAAATAAAATTTCTCATCAAAATGCAAACTGTAAAAGTCAACAACAATGTAAAAAGGGGCCAGCTGGTTAACAAACCAAACATTTAAAATAATGCCAACAAACATACTTAGAAAATTGCATACACACAGCACAGTTTACTTTTGAAAGTATTGATATAAAAAGCATAACAGACTCACAATTATGAATTCGTGCAGAATATGCATTAACAAGAACATGAGATAAAAAATATAAATTAAATTTCAAACATAAAATTATGAAAATACAATACATATATGTACATCTATTCTTCTTTTCCAACCTGAAAAGCTATCCTCCTAAAAAACACGAAATACAAAATCAATAAATATAAAATCAAGAATAAACACATCAAGTTAGCAATGAGGTCAATCTGAATATATATCCAAGTTCAGTAACACGGTATTCTGGAATTCAACCGCAAACTTGCAGAACTTCAACAGTTTGCTCCTCCTTGACCCAAAGGCCTTAGTCTTGACTCCACTCTAAAACTGAAAAGATGTCTGTTTTCAATTTTAGAGAGCCAGGTGACTAGTTTGTACTTCAAGAAATGAAAAAGCCAATTTACAAAAGTGATCAACTCAGGCATTTATAGCCGTACAGAAAGCAACAGAAAAGACTAACTAACAGAACTAAGGGGGTGTATTGGATTGTGGACGTGCTGAGCAGAATCATGACATTGTGTGGTTCCATGTTTTAAATCGTAGTATTGACTACATTGTTTAAATTATTTAAAAGTCTTCACTGAATACTATAGGACTTTATGATAAAAAAGTAAAGTCTTTTCAAATCATTTGGAATTTTGGTCCAGAATCCCATAAGAACACTAGAGTGTTTTGAGTAAAACCCTACTCTACAAGTAACTATCTAATGGGGTTATCTATTTATCTATATTGAATTCAGCCCCTCCAAGAACTCATCAAAGCATGCTTGCAAAGCTAAGTCCAACAGAAAAATAGCTTCAACCCCTTTTTGTCAAAACACAAAGACCAATGCTATGTTTTCTAAATATTTCTTTTGCTGTCATATAGTGTTAGCATTCAGTGTGAAAATTCACAGTTTATCAATTCAAATGTGGTTGTTGAACCATTAGTAACATTTTTTTTTTAGATTATATAACTTTATGAGAAATCATGATTTAAAAATTGTAAATTAATATATTAATATAATGATTAAATTATGTCTATTAGAAAAAATAAATATTTTCAAAAAATTGAGTTTAAGCCTAACTCAACCTTACAAAACCAGTTTGTAAAATGAGGGTTGTACTTACTTATATCATGAAAATTCATCTTTATATCTAGTCAATGTGAAATCTCCAACACACCCCTCTCAAGTCAAGACATATATATCTCGAGCATGAGAGGTGGTCCGATAGCATCCCGATAGCACGTAACACGAGACATTAATGAGTGATCCGATAGTGGTTCAGTAGTGAGTGACACGATAAATCCAACAAACAACAAATTTCACTAGGATAGACTTTGGATGGCTCTAATACCATCTTAAAAAGTGAACTTTAAGCCTAACTCAACCTTACAAACCTAGCTTATAAGGTGAGATTTACACCCAATTATATACTATAAATTTGCCTTAGCTTATAAGGTAGTTTTTTGAAAACTTATTATACTGAAAGTGGAGAATAGAAAAAAAAATTAAAAAAAAATGAAAAGAAAAAGACTTGACTAGCAGCGGCAACTACCGCCGACGACTGGCTGCAGCGACCGGCAAGTGGTGAAGGCAGCGGGGCTGTTGGTGGCAGTAAGTTAGGGCAGGCAGCTGGAAAAGAAAAAGAGAAAAGTGTTTTAAAGTTGTGTATTAGGGTTTATTATGGGTTTTAAATTTTTATTGGGCCTAGCCTATAGACCACTTGAACAATTGCATCCAGGACAAAACTCCACTCCTAAACAAGGATCCAGCAATGCTTCTTTTAGTTCCACACTCCTCTCCTCCTTGATCCCCTTCAGCATGATTTCCAAAGGTAATCCTGACTTCTAACAACAAGCGGCCATAAGAAGTCTTGAATTTCTCCCTGTATCTTCCATAGAAGCTTCTTGCTTGAGCCCCAAGAAGATTTCATTGAGATCATGAACGGTTAAAATGCCCAATGACTGCATTCTTGAACATCATCTAACTTGTGTTCAGAACACATGACTCCAACCATTGAAAGAAGCCCTTCCATTTTCATCATAACCCTCATCGTGCACTCTTCTTTGCACTCTTCTTCTGGGAAACTTCTCAATCAGAAAGACATATCAATCAAATTACCCAAGATGCTCCTAATGTGAGCATCCATGTGTAATTGGCTTTCTTTTTCTCTCAGTTGTACTTGAAGTATTCCTTCCAGCTCCTCCATGCAATATGTGGATGACTTAAATCTTTTACCAAACAAGAATCACCCCGTGAATAATGGAGATATGATGCCAGTAGATAGATACCTGGTATTTCAATAGAAAGAAAGAGGAATATCTCCTAATATGAGCATCCATGAGCAATTAGTTTTCTTTTTCTCTCAGTTGTACTTGAAGGATTCCTTCCAGCTCCTCCATGCAATATATGGATGACTTAATTTTTTTACCAAACAAGAATCACTCCATGAATAATGGAGATTTGACGCCATTAGTGGTATTTCAATAGAAAGAAAGAGGAATGTCTCCCCATAATACACCAGCAAACTTCTCCTTACAAAAAATTGTACTATCTCAAACTTCATAAAAAGGTTAAGATGGCCCTATCCATAAGAGGTAGCAATAAAAATAAGTCCTTGAAAGTTTTGCCTTTCCTCCAAACCATAGCTCAAAACCTCTAAATTGGCATATGAATAATGCTCCAAAATCTATTCACAATTTTAACTAGTACTAATCTCGTCAAGTACTACAGAAAAATAATATACCTGTTAGAATTATTACCTATACCTATTGTATCATTAACCCTATGTGTAGGGTGTTGAGTGTGGGAAACTACCTACTGCCATATCTACTGTTGCATGTAATCATGCCTAGTATCTTAGAGTAGTCTTT
>Ga0214544_1003063_pt1 | contig 34911 bp, 16 predicted proteins | sample CNSS3metaG_FD_160074 | JGI IMG/M metagenome (GOLD analysis project Ga0214544, IMG submission 160074) | Root nodule microbial communities from cowpea collected in UCLA plant growth center, Los Angeles, California, USA - CNSS3 | ecosystem: Host-associated > Plants > Roots > Nodule | place: USA...
TATATATATATATAAGGTAAAGTTTAGCGGGTACGGGTATCCACGGGTACGGATACTATGATACCCGTACCCGCCCCGTTAACATGCGGGTATCAAAAATACGCATACCCGCAGGTAGCGGATATCCATTTTTAATATTCATTTCCTACTCGTTACGGGTTTTATTCGCGGATACACGTATGTACAGATTTTTTTGACATCCCTAGTAATAGTATACCGAAACAAAATTATTAAAATTTTAAATTATTTTAATTTTTTAACCAAACAACTTATATATATACCATTTAATTGGAAATAAAACCCAATAAATAAAATAATAAAGTAAATAAGAAAAGAAAGAAAAATATGAAAAGTGTAAGATTTATGATAATCATATATGATTTTAAATTTTGATGAAAAAGTAAATATCATTTTTCATTTTAGGTGTATCTAATTTTGTTTGTATTAAGACGTCTTATTCTTTATATATATATTGTGCAATTTTATTATTTATCTGTATGTTTTTAAATTTATACTCAGATCTTATATTTGTCTATTTATGTTAAAACTAGAGTATTTTGATATAAGATGATATGATCTAATAATCTTATCTTAATAATTTATTTATGATAATGTAGTCCTGCTATATAAAAAATAGTTTAGACAATTCCTAGTTTGATAACCGATAATGTTTGGTTTTGGTGAAGTAATATATCTATTTTAAATATATCTACCATGATTTATAATGTTTATAAGTCACATTTATAAAAGTGTTGCTTAGACTAATCGATGGAGTTTTCTAAAGCCAAAAGCTATTGTATATCTACTCAAGAAGTCGTATTAATATTTGATTGAGTTTTTGTAGGAAAAAGCATAAATATATAATTTTTTATGCATTTTGTGATGTTTTTATATAAACTGAAGAAAAAATTGAAATAAACAAAATATTTAAACTTATATAATACTTTTATTCCTGAAATAGAAACACCATTTTTAAAACTTATAAAGAAAGTATTAGTGGCGAAGCATTCTGGTGACAGGGCCATGTCCCCAAAAATTTTGAATTTTTTTTTATATTATAAGTATTTTGAATTTTTTTATATTGTATATATTAGATAATATATAACAAATAAATGATGATTAAGTTAAATATTTTTTTTATAAACATAATAATTAATGTTAATAAATAATAAAATATAAAATCAAACATAATAAAAATAAAGAATAAAAAGATTTATTAAGATATTTTTTATTATTTTTTTATTATAGTTTGAGTTTTTCACATATTGTTCTTTATCTCATTTTTATATGTTATTTTGTTTTTTTTTTCTTGAAGAAAAAAAATATGTTATTTTTGTTCTTATTTCTCCTTTATTATATTCCATTCTCACAGAAAGAAAAGAAGAAGGTAATTCTTCTATCTCAATTGATGATGGAATATTATTTTAATAATTTATTTAATGAGTCTCTTTTATATCAATTTTTTTATTTTATGAGCATAAAAGAAAAAATATTGTACTGTGTATTTTTTATAACCGGATTTTAATTGTAGTTCCATTATGTCTTGAGTTTCTCGCCAGTTTTGTTCGTATCTCATTCTAACCTATTTTATTTTGTTTTTGAAGAGAAAAAGATCTATTATTTTTTCTCTCATCTCATAGTGGTTCTCTTCCATTCTCGAAGAAATAACGAAGAAGGTAATTCTCTCTTATCTCACTCGATAGTGAAATATTAGTTTAAAAATTTATTTAATAAGCCTCTTGTATACTAATTTTTTATTTGATGAATATAGAAGGAAATATATTGTACCATATGTTTTTATAATTGAATTTTAAGTGTGGTTTGTAAGGCCCTTTATTTCTGCCCCTTTAATCTTTAGGGCTGTCCTGCAGCAGTGGGCCTAAAGGCCGGCCCATAGGATAAAAGCCTTCGTGTTGCCCTAATTTCATACCCACTCTCACTCTTGCAGAACTCAGCAGCCGTCGCCTCCCCTCCGCACTAGAGCTCTGCTAGGGTTTGTTCCCCTCTTGAACCAGTCCGTCCCAAGTGCCCAAGTAGTGAGTTCTACTCCACGTAAGTGATTCTGACCCTACTGTGATTGCTTCCTAAAGTTGTTCTTCGCATTTCACCGTTTAGAATCGAACTAACCCCTTTTCTTCCACTATTATGCTGTTCCGCCAGCCTGCAAGTTCAGCACTTGAGCTGCTGTGCTCTGAGGTCCTGTGTCAAAGTTGTGTTAGCCCTTTTCCAGGTACGGGAAGTTAGGGTTTTTAGTTTCGAGTCCTTCTTCTGAACCATGTATGAGTTGGTTGTTGATCTTATGGTGTGATATTTCGTTTTGATGCGTGAGGATATATTGCATGAATTGTTTGGGTGGAGAACATGGCTGCTGCAGGTGAAACAGTGGCGAGACCTGTTAATCTCGCTTAGGCGGGCCAGTCTCGCCTAGGCGAGACAAACAGGGGCTCGCCTAGACCAGTTTACGCGAGTGGTCGCCCAGGCGACCTGCTCCTTATTTTAAGCGAGCGAGCATCTCGCCCGGGCGAGAGGGGTCTCGCCTAAGCGAGATCCCACGTTGCTCCCTACTTCCCCTTTTGAACCCCGCCTAGGCGAAGGGGGGGGCTCGCCTAAGCGAGCACGTCTCGCCTGAGCGAGACCCCTCAGCCTGAGCGAGGGATTGGGCGAGGCAGTGCGCTGTTTGGGTGCTTGTTTATTCTTGTATAATTGATATTGGATTAGGTGTGAATTGTATGATGAGAAACATGTATATAATGGAATATTACGTATGCTTGGCATGAATTATGAATTACGTATGGCAGGTTGGGTATGATCTTGGCATGTAAAATGAATGAGTGGGTTGGAACTAAAGGAACACGTTATTGATATGAGATGAGGCCCTAGATTCATGGGGTGGTGATGATCAAAGGTATGGATTTGAAATACGATGCGTATGAGGAATTAATCTCAGGGGTTGGTATGGAAATGTAAAAATGATTTAACGTTCTCTTATTGTCGAGTTATGAATGTTGGTCCGTGTCAGCGTGTAAATTCCTTGGGGTCTCTAGGTGGGACCTCCGAGGTCGCGCTTTAGTGGTCGGGACGTAATTCCATGGCTCCTGTTAGTGGGTGTCCATGGTGGTGCCCCATCTGTATAACTAGGTAAGGATTCAAGTTAAGGTTGCATCCTGACACTCTAAGGAGCCGGTTAGTCTCACTTAGAGCGGACTGACTCCCGTGGTGAGAGTAGCAGGAGGCTTGAAATTCATTAAGGGCCAACCTTGTGGTGAGGGAGATTTGATTCATCGTAACACTTGTATTACATAGCTCAGGATCGAGCAGCTCGGGGGTGAGCAGAGGTATCCACCACAAGTGCAAGCATCCGCTGAATCTGACTAAGTTATACGTATCCGGATGAGTCGAGTCGAGTCGTAGTGTATTGAGTGAAGAGTCATAACATGTTTGGTTGTTACATGGATGCGAGATGATGAACATATATATTGGACTTATGATGCATATGTTGTTGGCTCTAGCTTACCCTGTTTGTTGTATGGTTGTCTTGTATGTGGTTCTTCTTTCTTGCGATGATCATCGACTTGGTTGATGGGAGCAGATGGGAGCAGATGGGCGAGGTTCTCGTGGTCAGCAAGGAAATGGCGATTCAGCAGCTTAGCCATCTGGGCTGGGGTCATTTTATTCATGATTTCTTTAGGGCTACGGCCCCTGTATCGTCTTATGCTTTCTTACTCTACACTCTTCGTTAGAATTGTATCTGATTTATGTTATTTATGTTGGCATCGTGGTGTGCCAGGTTGTAGGGGTTGCGTTAAGGACCCCAAGACTACGCTGCTATACTTTATCGCGTGACGTTTCCTTTAATTTCGTTTAATAATTAAATGGGACGTTACATGGTTTGATTATCATCGAATTTTTTTTTGACAATATTTTAGATATGTGTGATTTCTATTTTAGTTATCGTTATATTAAATTATGTATTTATTTTTATTGTATTAATAACAATAATTAAATATTTAAATTATGGATGTATTATTTTGATTCTTCTAATATTGTTGGTCAAGATTCGCAAAGAAAAAGTACTAATGTGAAGATTAATCAAATCCATACATAAGAAAAATTAATTTGAAGTTGTGTGTACTATATTTAAATATATAAACATTTTTCACAAATATTTCATCATATTTCTAAATAAAAAGGGAAAAAAATTATTTTTCTCGTCATTTTCCCTTACATACAAGTTTATATGTCGTTCATTTTAGTTTTCTTTTTACAAATCTAGATTAATTTGATTTTGAGATTACGGATTTCGGTTGTACTTTAAAAACATTATGTTCAGGAACAAGTTGTACTTACGTGATACCAATGACGATTTCACACTAGTAAAGATGAAGTCGTGCAAGCACATGACAATTTTTTGTATAGATGCTGAATAATACGTTAAATTAAATTCGTGCAAGAGATGAACGACTTATGTTTCAGCCAGTCAAACACTAAAGTTGTAAAAGACTTCTTTCAAAACTTATAAACACTGAAATCATACATGATGTTGACGACTTCATCATTTTTATATAATTATATTATTTTTTATTTTTGTAGAAGTCATGCAGTTTATGTACAACTTCTCATTCTTTATTTTTTTTTAAATTTTATATACATATTTTCTTTTATTTTAAATTATTTTTTAATAATTTGATTAATGGATTTTCAAAATTTCTAACATTTTTAAAATTTATATATAATCATATATTTTCTAATTTTAAGATATTTCTTTTAATAATTTAAATTTTTTTATAACATTTTATATCTTAAATATTTTATAATAATATGATTAAAACAATTAAAACTTTTTATTTTAATTTGTGAATCAAATTATTAAAAATAATATGGAAAAATTTTTAAAAATTAATTTTTTTAATCATACTGTTAAAATAATTTGATTTTTGAGATAGCTTTTATTAATTCAGTTAATCAAATTATTAAAAATAATTAAAAATAATTTAATTTAAAAGAAATATTTTGGAACGGAAAGGCTTTGGTTTGTGAAATAATTTTTTTTAACAATTTGATTCACAAATATTAAATGAAAATTTCAAAATTTTTAATCATATTATTATAAAAAGTAAGATATAAAAGGTCATCAAAATTTTTAATTTATTAAAGAAATATTTTAAAATTAGAAAATACATGATTATATAAAAAGCTTAAAAATGTTTGAAAATTTCAAAATCAATTAATCAAATCATTAAAAAATAATGTAAAATAAAAAATTATGTATATTAAAATTTAAAAAAAAATAAAAAGAATTATTAAGTCGGAACCTTGCATACGATTTCAATGTTTTTGACTTCTGAAGAAGTCGCAGTATCTTTGCACGACTTCAGTGTTGCTTAGTTGAAGAAGTTGTCCAGCCTTTGCATGACTTTAATAATTAAGTGTATGATAAATTTTAATTGAAGATATCTTTGACTAACTTCATATTTACACACAAGTTATGTTATACTCGCTCGAGATGAAATCTTCATATTTACACATAAATCATGTTATGCTCGAGATGAAGTCGTACCATGTAGATATGATGACTTTATATATGTAATATTTTTAAAATGCGACATAATTTCAAAATCAAATTAACTCATATTTGTAAAATACCTTCATTTTAAAGAAATTATAACATATAAGTAACAAACAAACTACAAACGCACTTTTTAAGCTATAAGAACTTTTAGGATTAGGGTGTTTGAAATGCATTTCTGGTTAGAAGGAAATCTAACTTACATCACACCAACTGATTTCCAAACACACCCTTCCATAGTGATAGTTTGAGAAGTACCACAAGTATGATTTCAATCCAAACCACAGGTTTCATCGTACTTATTTAAGAAAATCAAACTCAACCTTATTATAAGAAGATGTTTCATTATTCAAATCAATTCTCAACTAATTTAAACTTTCAATTACTGTACATATATGTATAAAAAAACAATTTTTTCAATAAACACCTTTTTTTCTCTACTTTTGTTTTTCTTGTTGTCATATCATATTTTCTAAAATCCCATTACTCATCTCTTATTTATTTTTTCTCTTTGAATATACATTGGTGTTTTAGGTATTATTCATATGCAATAGAGTCTTCACTATCCCAATTAAAAAAAGACTTTCCTTGCGTATACGGACACTACACTTCATGACGCAAGACACATTCAAAACATTAATATTATAGTATATATATACATGCAAAGATTATAAAAGTTTTAGTGGTAAAGAAGGATCATAAATATAAAATAACAGTACGTAACAATTAACGACGATTTTCATGCAACTTGGAATGGACTAATAAAGTGATGTCTGCAGGAACAGCTATTTTATGGTCATAATAATTACCGTACCAACCAACAACATGCAGGTCTCTCTGCTCGATCTCTTTGATTTTATCCTAATGTCAGTTCCTACGGAAAAAGGGTTTTCCATCACCTTAACCACACTCCACACACAAATTACGTTACCAATAAATTAAGTTAATTATAACTAAACTCATCATCACTCGCAATAATATTATTATTTCAAACACAAAGTATTATTCACTACTAGGGATAGTAAGGGACCCCAGGCCAGTAGGGTAGTACTGGAACTGTGTTGTAATCTTCCAAAGTGAAAGAACAGTTTCCTTCTCCGATATTCTGATGCTGCTGATGCTGCTGCTGCTGCTGCACTGTTCTTCGTTTCGAGCAACGCAGAGCCTCTGACGTGCTTTCTACTGTTTCTTCTCCAGAGATTTCTGTGTAACCTGTTGATACTTGTGTTCTAGAAGCTTGTTCTCTCAGCATACCCTTCAACTTCATTACCTGCACACGCAAAACAGCTCAAGGAAGTGACCAGTTCCAAAGAATGAATGTCTACTTCATACTACACTTCACCCAACCACCAATCATTACGTCATTTCAAGCCACAAAAAACAGTGTTGTGTTCAACATGGCTCTATGAGTGCTGCTTTCAAGTGCTGCATAATTAACTCCAAGAGAAAACCCAGTTCAAATTTATGAAATTTATCACCTTTTTTTTTTCTGGGTATATAGAAAACTCAATGCGTGTCTAGTGAGGTGTCTATATTGAGATTGAAAGAAACAGAAAAGAAAAATGTTATGATATATATCAGAAGAAAAGGATAGACATGAAAAGCGACAAATGGGTGAGTGATTGCACTATCGTCACGTGTGTGAAATTTGAGATTTGTGAACGTATTGTTTTGGAAAGTAATTCACGGTCATCCAATACCAGATGACATCTATACAGGAAAAGAAAGAGAAGAGAGAAGTACAGATATCATAAGTGTGTGATGTGATAAAAAAAGAATGATAAAAAGAGTAATAAATGATGATATATCTAATCTAATCACTGTGTTGTGTATATATATATATATATATATATATATATATATATATATATATATATATATATATATGTAACCTACCTCTTCCTCTAGCTTCTGTTTTTCCTTGGATATGACATCAAATTCCTGTTTAAGCGAATCGTACAAGTGTTCAAGTTGCTTGTTCTTCCACCTTGCACGCCTATTTTGGAACCAGACAGCAATTTGACGAGGTTGAAGCCCTAACTCCTTGGAAAGCTTCATCTTTCTATCAGGGTCAAGCTTTATCTCCTTCTGAAAACTACTCTCCAACGAGTCCAACTGGTCGCTCGTTAATCTCTTCTTCTTGTCCTGGTTCATTTTTTCCATGGACGAACTTGACTCCGCTACACTTTGTTGCTTCACTTCAATTCCTTGATTAAGTAACACACAGAGAGAGACAGAAAAGAGAGAGTTCAGTGAACAAGAGTTGCAATTTTCTAAAATGTTCAGTGTCTTTTTTAACTATTGCCAAATTAACCACCTTGCTTTAACATAGGAGTATACCTATTGTGTAGCACTTGTTCAAGAAAGGCAATAATTATGGAGGGTACATACGTAATGGCTTGAACATGAAGTTACTATATTCATTCGAAAATTTACAAAAATAGAGTCTGGAAAACGTAAAGGAGTCACTAAAATGCATGGTATAGAAGCTAAGTGTTTGAAAGGAGTAAGTAAGTAAAAAAGAAAAGTAGGTTGATGCCATTCCAGGAAAAAAGGTGAATGCTTTTAGAAGAAGAGTAGTAGATAGCTTGTTTACCTGGGTATGGTGTGTAGTTGTAGTTGTAAAGGAAGCCGAAGGAAGAGTCTGGTCGAGGAACATAACGTCTTGTGCTCCCGTTCCACTCCATGTCTGCTCTTGTTTGTTTTCTTGTCTCTCTTCTCTTTAACTTATCACTACACCTCCAATCTTTATATGGACCTCACTAATACATGGACCACATAGCAGTGAAGAGAAGAAGATAGAGAGAGGTCATAAGTGTGTGCAGCAAGTTTAAATAGGGTTTATGGGATTAGATTAGATTCCTCTAATAGAAAAATAAAAAAGAAAAAGAGTTGATGGGATTATATTAGTTACAGTAAGAATAAGATATATATGCATTTAAAGAGGTACTTGTGGATATTAAGAGAAAGGGTTGTGAATTTGGTGAGGTTTTTGTTGCGTGGATGATCCTACTTCACTTTTGGGGCGCAACAAAGTTTTGTGTTTAATGCAGAAACCGTACAGAGTAGGTTGGGAAGAGAAAGAGAGAGAGAGAAAGGTGAAGAAGGCGTGAAAAAGGGAAGGCATGTGTCAGTTGGCCCCCAGGAAGGCTTGAACGGGGACCATATTTGATCATAGACCTATGAATCGAGTGTTTCTATTGTGGCACACTGTGTTGTTGTGTTAGCAGAAAAGAATGGTGGGAGTTTTGCAAAATGGGTAAAATGGGTTCCAAAACGGGAATTTAATAGCAACATAGGAGAAGTTCTTTGGCCCTCAAAAGAGGGTACGTGAACCTGGCAACACTGCTACCCTCACATGAGACAAATAAAGGAAGGTAAATAAAACACAAGACTTAAGACTTAGCCTCACTACTCACTACTCACTTCTGTTTCTTTCAACTCCCACCTCTCCCTTTCACCTTAATTATGGCTTTGCAGTGTCACAGAGAAGAAAGCTGAGACAATCTCACTTTCACCTCTCCTGTCTCTAGATCTATCTGTTGCTTCCTTGCACAAAATCGGGATCTGGGTTTTCCATTTCAATTTTTTTCTGCAAACAAACAAATCCATTCATTGTCTGTGCTGTGGTTTGGTGCACAGATTGGACTGCTGTTTCGCTGTACCTTTTGCTCCCAAATAAAAGCAGAGCTTGGAGCGATAAGGAAGCCCTTTCTTTCGGCCCCAAAATCCTGACAGAGATAGGTCAGACAATCCAACTTCTACTTCTCCATCATCTCTCCAACTTCTTTATCTCATCACAACATTACATCCTTAATACCATCATGTCCCAAACAACATAAAATAATGATTTTTTTTTTTTTTTTTGCTGTCTTCTACTAAACATTACAACTACACTATTACACTGTGATGTTGTATATGTTCAATCATCTCTCATTAATTAGGGTCGGTTTCCATTTCTTACAATTCAAAACTCATGAAGAATGCGATACATAAATTCCTTTTATTGAAGTTGCACCCACAACCCACAAATGATATAAATGTTACCATTGTTTTAGCTTTACTTTAATTAATAACATAAGTTGTTTACTTCTTTGTGGGCCAATTAAATTGAGGTATTTATTTTAGTAAATGCTTTCAACCAACTACAATTGCTCTTTTCTAATAGTTTTGGTTGCTTTTTATTTCAACCATGATTTATTAAATAACATCTTTACTGTTATATTAAGAGAAACGACAAATTAAAAAAAAGTATGAAGTAGTAGCCTTAATATAAATGTAACTTAATAGAGTTTTGTTGGAGTAAAATTATTTCGGAATTAATAACACTTTTCTCTTAAAAAATCTAAACTTGAAATGTCAAATACAAAGGGGTGGCAATTTTCCTGTCTTTTGGATTTTGGAGGTTCTTCTAGGTACTATTTCATTTGACCATGGAGACAAGGATGAGGAAAAAATCCATGAAACACATTTGTTGATATATATACGATCTTTCCCACATGAAATCTATAAAATAAACCACATTTTAATCCTTTTAATGTAATTTAATTTCTGTGTCTTATATATTATGACATAGACATAAAAGTTGTACGTAAAACTACACTATTAAAAGTTGTCAAAACGAATACTTATTTTTTCTACTGGTTCTTAATTAGCATAAAAAAATCGCCTTTTATTCACAAACAATGAACTTTGTTTACATAAACAACAACTTTATATTAAAAAAAAAAAAACTTTTTATCAACTTATAGCGATGCATTTAAACAACTTCTAGAAGTAACAACATGGTAAATGATTTGGTAGAGAGGAGAAAAAAGAAAGAGAGAAATAGAGGAAAAAAATTATATTGCATGAATTGCTGTAACGTGCATCGTATCTCGATATCAAATAGTTTAATATTGAATTTTGAATAATTTATCGATGATTTCAATGTTATAGGACATTATCACGAGCAAAGGAGAAAAAAGTTACTAGAAGACAAGAAAATGGGGAAGTGGAACGGAGGAACATTATGAAAACATAGAGAGCAAGAGAGAGCCCCACGTGAGCAATTCTCAGAATATCACACCTTCTATATAACTTCAACAAACAATGACTGAGGATGTTCCAGTAATTGTCTACACTTCTATGACCACTCTCGATTCATTCATTTACAGGACCAATCAATTATAGCTTAATCAACCATTAGGTCAAAAACAGATCAAACTTGCCATTATTGTGTTTACTCATCTTTTTTACTTTTTGTCATCATCAAACAAAGAAAGAGTACAAATCTGTCAACAAGAAAAAAACAATTTGCTTTAGTTTTTGCAGAATTTCTTACAAATTATAATAGATGGATTATATATATATATATATATATATATATATATATATATATATATATATATATTTATATAGTTTACATAGGTAAACAAACTATTAGAGAAGCATCGTTTTGTCAAATTGTTCAGGGAAAAAAAAATTCTCATGACAGATCATGGTTATGAGTAGACAGGGTGTAGAAATTTGATCAATAAAGAAAAAGTTCAAGTGGGTTTGGAGTTAATGCACTAAAATTCAAATGCTGTCACGTATATAGGCCACAAGTAGTGTCAGAAGTTTGATGGAAAAAAAAAAACAAACAAATGCACTTTTTCCCTGATGTTTAAACGTTTCATAATAATAGGTCAAAAGTCTTGAAGGAAAGAATTTCAAGTGTTTTGAGTGGGAAAGTAATTAACTTCTTGAATATAATAGCAGTGAAAGCACTTTTTTTTAAGTGTTGACCGTGAGAACATAATATTAAAGCAGGGTTAAATTAAATGGTAACTCAGACGCTGAGTGATAGAAAAAAGTTGGGTAGCTTTTCATTGTGCAGGTGCTCCTTTGAAAACATGATTATTATGACCTATTTATGTATAATCTGCATATTTTGACCTAAAAAAAAATGTTATGAGCGCAAGAATTGTTTAGTTTTGAGAAGTTGTTTGTATTGTTGAAAGTTTTATATTGTTTTGAAAGTTTCGAAGGCATGATCAAAGATTATATTAGCAGAAAATGTTAGCGACTGCATGAACAAGTTGTGACGCATCAGAAGCATTATCTTTCAGAGGAGAGAGAGAGAGAGAGTGTTTCAGCAATGGTACCACACATATCCTCTGAAAACACTAAGCCAAAACAGCAATGGGTAAAAAAGCTAAAGCCTTTATTCTAGCTAGGTTGCCTATGGTTACTTACCAAATTATTTTGATCCTAGTGCTCTCTCTCACCAATATTAAGCACCCATTCCAAAGCCATAAACTGAATTTAAATTAATTTAATAAAATCATATTATATATAATATATAATATAAATGAAAGAGATGAAATTTGATAGGTGTGGCCTGAAATTTGATAGAGCTAGTGAGGGTGATGCATCAACTGGTTGTGTGAATCAAAGTCCAATGAAGCATGCATCTTTTTTTGTAAAGCCTGCACAACTAATTTAAAGTCACATCAATGCAAAGATTAGGTCAACCCCTTTCAAAAGCATTGTAATCGCAAGAATCATGACATAGGTTTTTGCATGAATCACCTAAAAATTTCACTTTCTGATCTTTTCAATAAACTAATGCTAAACCACACCAACAAAGGAATATGGGTGACACATTTCATATTGCTTCGTGAATGGGGATTTTTAAACAATTTAGCAAAATTAAATTCATGAATGTCATCAATATAACTTGATTTCAAATCTTCTTCCCCTAAGTAATAGGATTAGAGTTTTTCGTATATTCCCTAGCCACCTTGTAATTTTGAATAAAGTCGGAATTTTCTATATGCCTTCTCCTCACTCACATACACCTTTTTTTTTTTTTTTTTTTTTATCTAGAATTCTCTGTAATTATATAATAGTATACTTGGGGTCCAACTGTTTACAAGATATATACATCATTATAGACACCATCATTCCTATTTTATAAAATATATTTTTCTATGACATGAGATTGACCTTTACATGTAGAAAAAGAAAAAAAGAAATCTTATATTCTTGATTATGAAGCTTTGTCATGGAGATTATCTTCTATCTTCTCTAATGTGCATATAAGTTAGGATCCCCACATACACTTGAATTTAAAACCCAATCAAATCTCCTGAAAAATATTAAAAATATCTGTAACAGAATTTTGGGAAACCCAATGATCATTTCATCATGAATGAATATACTTTGCCCATTTGTAAGGATATATGTTGACACCAAACTTTTTTCTATGAATAATCCGATTTATATGTGTTGTTTCATTCATATAATAATAATATAATTTATAGACTTACATTTGAATTTTTATATTTAAATTTTAAAAACATTACACTTTATCATTAACATTATAATTAACTTCTGACCTTTGCACTAAAAAACAAATAAAATTGCTAAACATATTTGTTATCCAAAAGCTCGATATTTAAGTTTTACTAATGCAATGAAGGGTTTTGATACCGGTTATTTTTGACATTATACTTTGATTTTCGAACCAAAACATATCAAGGCGAGATAAAAAAGAATGAGGGAGGGTGTTTGACTTGTTTTTGAATAAAAGCATAAACTTTGACAATAAGTTTTAGTTGTCTCTAAAACCAAAGTCTAAAATAATAAAAAAATTATAAAACAAATAAATAAAGAAATAGATTTTGGTTTTGGAAAACAACCGAAGCTTATTCAACTATAGACTTCATTGTGTGTTTTTTTTTAAATATTATTGAGTAACTCCCACACTATACTAAAGAACATGAAAAATTAATCCAAAATTTTATACAACTAGATGAACCAGAAAAAACAACATAGGTAAAAATTGACAACTAGTATTGAAATATATATTTTCAAGATTTTCTTATTACGATTTTTAAAGAAATAAATCAAACATATTATCATATTATTTTTAGGATTTAGAAGAGGGGGATGCAAACCTGGGAACATAGTCTTGAACGATTCTTTATGGAAAAGCAATGAATCATGAGAGCTCTTTAAATGGTGAACAAATGATGAACAAACAAACAAAGACAACGAACCTGAACAGTGAACATCAAAGACCTCTTTAAACATGGCGATGAAAACATGTGAATGAAGGAACCTATGAATGAAGGAAGCAAACGAGAGAGAAATCAAGAAGAGAAACCAAGAGAGAAGAGAAAACCTAGAAACGAAGGGTTCACAACAATGGGAGTCTAAAAATGTTGTGGCAGAAAAGTAACTTTTCTAAAAATTTAACACCAAATAGAAGAATAAGCTTCATTTCTTTGTAGAACCGAAGTTTATAGTTGTGCAAATAATTTCAAAAATTTCACCACGATTTGAAAGACTTCATGTTTCTTCCAAATGAAGCCTATTATACGATTTCGAATGTGTTTTCTTCACTAGTGTTTATTCCACAAAAGATCCCCTACAAAGTTAAATGTTTCTTCTATCCTTCATCTTGATTAGCTTCTTACAGTTATTGAAAAACATAGTAGGCAACAAATTTGTAAACATATTTGCAACCTAATTTTGGCTCCCCATGTGCTTCAGCTCTACATTGCCTTCCTTCATTAGTTCTCAGATGAAATGAAATTGGGGTAGCTGAGAATTGTGGATAGGATTAAACGAGTTCAAAATTGGTGAATGTGAGTGTGAGGTTTGAATTTATTTGGTTAAGTGATGGAATATTGATTAACACCGAACCAAACACTCTAATGGCTAGACAAGTGGTTAAGTGAGGTACTAGATAAACAAATAATAGTCAAAAGAGATACTTACTAGATGAAGTAATCATCAAATGATCACTCAGGCTAGGAAGCCATCATGTAGTAAGTGTGTTGAGTGCCTATCAAACGACTAGATCATTGAGAATGTTGAGTTGAAGGGTTTTTACATAAACATTAGACGATAATTCTTGAGGTGAGTTAACTTACTAGAAAAGACTGATAGGGCATTTCTAAAAGTTTAATTCACTTGAGAAGGTCATTCTTGAAAGGAAAAATGTTTTTCAGAAGAACTCAGGGACTCAATGATAAGTGAGGCCATGAGACAATAGATGGTAGCCATTAGATAAGGTAGTTTTGAACTCGACCCGATGAAGGAAAGGGGGTGTGACCCTTTGCAGCTTAACACTCTACATTGAAAAGTAAAGACAAAAGGAGTGTAAAATTATGGATGATTAAAGCCATGGTTGGGGCCCAAAAATTTATGGTGAGTGTAGGGTTACATATATATGAATAGCTTAGGGGTTGGGTAGTGTTTAAGGCTAGGCTAGAAACTACTGGAATGCTTGGACTAATGGTTCAAGGGAACCTAAGGTGATGGTTCGTGGGTGTTTACATATATGAGTAACATCTATATGTACAAGAGGCCTTGTGGATCCTGGACTATATATTGGTTGTTGCATTGTTGTGGTTGCACAAAATAGTATTTCGAGTAGGATGACTGTAAGTGTAGTGGTGGAAAGAGCAATTGAAAATGGATGGTAAGAAGATTATCTCGACTCTACTAATTACCTAATGTCAACTAGAGAAAGGTAATGGTGAGATTTGAAGGAGGTTCTTGTGGATCGAATGGTCACATGAAATTTACCCTATCATGAGGGGAATTGGGTTGATGGCTCTCCCATTCACCACATATAAGATAGAGTATTGTGTTCTTCCACCTGAGCCATGGATGTTTCTGTTCTGTCAATCAAGTCTTTAGATTCCTTGATTTTCCCACTCAGTGTTGCAACCTCGTCAACTGTCAACATAATCTTCCTATTATCGACAGATTACTGACGGCCTAATCCGTCAAAAATTACATACATTCATGCATTAATATTACCGACGGACTGAGCTGTCGATAATTACCAACGGACGTATCCTTCAGTAATTATTAACAGATTGATCTGTCAGTAATTGCAAAACATGAACATTTGTAGTTTTCGATGGATTAGGTCGTCGGTAATTACCGAAGGATTGACCCGTTAGTAATAACCGACGATTTTTGTGAAGGACGAGTCTGTCGGTAATTATCGACGGATCTCAAGCATCCGTCCATAAATTGTTACCGATGATGCATCAACTGACAGATTTCTGGCCGTCAGTAGTCCGTCGGTAATACTAATTTACCGACAAATTTGTGTCATTATGGACGGATTACTGCCATCGGTAATTACAATTTTTCTTGTAGTGGTGGTTGTGTGATTTTCACCTACAATGACCATAATGATAGGTAAGCAGAAGATACAAAAAGGGTGGATGATGCTTTGTAGTAACAAAGGTGGTTTGAGACCCTTATAATGTAAATGAAATTATTGTACACATTTGTAGACATGAAAATTAATGTATTTCATGTCTAAAGTGAATTGTTTCATAAAAAATTTTAAATATGATTGTTAGAGGAATGAATAGTTATGTGTCTATTAAATTTTCTATGCAAATGATGTCAAGTTATAACCAATCAAACGATACACCTCACTTTGATTAGTCAGACACGTCTTATGGATAATTTAACTACTTTTTCAAAGAGTTTAAGTCAAATTCAGTTCCACAAGATATATTTGGATATTCTTAAATACTTATTTTCAAAAGACTTGAAGAAATTTGTCACGGATGAGAAAAAAAATTTATTCAACTTACAAATATTTATATATTTTTTCAAATATCTATAAAAGATAGTTTATTAAAAAAGTTAGGCTTCCAATCACATTTGTTACTTTAACTAATATTTAAAAGGTTAAATTTGTAACGTTGTATATCAATTATGACTTTAATTGATGTTCAAAGTTGTGACTTAAATCAATAACTTTTAACCTTGTTTATCAGAAGAATCGAAATTGAATGTTCATACTTTGAACTTTATCATTTTAACATCAATTCTAGAATCTTTGTAGAAAGGTTCACAAAACCAACATTAAATAGCTTTCTAATCGTTTGGCTTTATTCATAATATAAATAAGAAAACTATTACATGTATAACTAAATTAAATATAATAACTAAAGTTAAGAAGTAATTTGAAAATTCTTTTAATTTAATCTCTCATTTTTTATGTATACATTTTGATCTTTACAAGTTCACATATTCATAAAGATAGAAGAAACCGTTGTTTTATATATTAGAAGTCATTATCTAATATTTTAATTTTCATCTTCAACATCGAAACTATACAAGAGTTAATATGCTAAAGTTTCTAACTAGTACATTATCTTTTATAGATCTTTATCAAAAGTACATGTTACAACCCAATCTTTAAAAGACCAGTCGGAGTATAAAGTGAAAATTTTACACTTTTCCGTATCCTCGAGAAAAAGAAAAAACGTCTTTTAATACAGTAAAATAATATTATAAAGATAAACCAAATATATTTTATCTTATCAATATACCAAGTTGCTTTTTTTAAAAAAAGTAAAATAAAATTAAAAGGTTAATATGCATGCAAAAAGCACATGAACAAGTTGCCAAAAGTTAATTAATGTGGTATTTAAGGTTGCACCAGGAAGTTCTTTCTCTACTTGAGAATTTCAGATGAAGACGAATTTGACATCTTAGAACCCTCACATATGGTTCTTGAAAGATTTACAACGACTAGTTTTTGAAAGGACAAAACCCTATTTTTTGGGTTTTCCTTTATAAAAATGAGGGTAATATTAGAACTTTGCATTGATGAGTCCTTAGAACTTTTTTGTGTTTTTGGGGAAGGACATAGCAAAGGTTGGACTTTTTTGGTAGAGGCTATGCATAGGTTTTCACCAATGTTGTTGATCCATCTAGTTAAAGTCTTTTCCAGTTCAGGCTTGTGTGACGTTCTCATCATTCCTTTTCTTGTTTCGTATTAATGAATGCATGCATGCATGTTGCGGTGTCTTCTTCCTCTTCCTACCCACCACACAAAAATGGCCTAACTACTTTATCTGTCGATTCTCCAACTCTTGGACTCAATTCATTTATAGCTAGTCAACCTTAAAAGTTAAATTATATCATATAAATTTACTTCTTGGCTTGATTATACTTTTAGTTCTTTAACTTGTATAGAAAATTCAAAAAAAAAAAAACATGTAATTCTTATTTTGTGCAACTAAGTTTTTTAGTTTCTAAAAATGATCTAATTTGATCATTTTTGTTAGATTGTTGTTAATGTCATGTATCAGCTTATAATATTTTCAATTTTTTATTTTTTTTAATTTGTCACTTGTCAAGTCATTGTCATATCACATGACAGTGACAGTGTCACCTGTCTATCCAATACCACATGTCAATGTCAATGTCACATAATAATGTCTATACAATATCACGTGTCATATGTTTATATTTGAAATTTTAACTCAACTTAGTCCCAACTATTTTTTTAAATGGAGCAATGTTTTCCCTTTTCGAAATGATACCAAATTAATAATTAATCTTAATTATAACTTATATATACATATTAATTTTTCTTAAAATTTATACATCAAACACTTCACCTAAATATTGAAATTAATTTTATTATATACATTTTTAATTTCAATAAAAAAATCCATATTTCAAACTTATACATTTTTTAAAATATTAAAAATGTAAATATAAAATTACACTTTTAATTTTTAAATTTTAATATTTGGAATAATTTAAAAATCTGTATTTTCCTGTTAGCGTATTTATAAATTTAATCTGACAAATACATTTATATGTTTTAGCTTAATATATATAACAAGTTTAAAATAGAGATATTTTTATTGAAATTTAAAATATATAAAATAACATTAGTTCCAATATTTAAGTGGAGTGATTTGATATATAAATTCTAAAACGTATATTTTAACATGTAAATATAAGTTCTAATTAAGTTTAGTTAGCAATGTGGTCCCACTTTTTAGAGGGATAACATTGTTCCTTTTTAAAAAAAAGTGTACTAAATTAAGTTAAAATTTCAAATATAAGAACTAAATTGAATACAAAACATTATCATGTGACACTGTATGGCACTATCTATGTTATGTGCACGACAATAACCTGACACGTGACAAAAAAATGAAAATAAAGATAAAAAATACCACAAACTACCATGTAACATGTACAAGCATGACCTTATTGGCAATATATGGGAAATGATCGGTTTTAAAAACTAGAAAACTTAATTACATCAATTAAAATTATAGTCTTATTAAATTTTTCTAACAAACTAGAAAACCAAAATTGTAATTGAACCTTACTGGAAATTCATTTTAGAAATTAAATTTCTCTTTTAATTTTAACTTATTTTAATAAGATTTCTTATACTTATAATAATATCATATATATTTAGATCGGTCATTATCGAACTCCAATGATGCATAGTAAATGAGTATAAATTTTATTCAAATTTTATATATAGGATATTGGTTAAACATATTTTTTAATATTAAAAAAATATCATTTTTTAGTGTAAAGATAGTGATGAAGTTGCTTAAATTAAAATAGATATTATTGACATGAGAGGAAGATAAATTGTATTTAAAGTTATTAAGTAGTGATAGATATTGTGATTATGTCAATCACTACAAACAAATATAGATATAAAAAATAATTGATTGACTAATTTAGATACTATATTATAAACTAAAATTTATTTTGAGACTAATTTAAAATTAAATATTAATAATAGAAGCCATTTTAAATATTGTTTCAATCCTAAGTCTGGTGACTGTCATTGTTAGGGTCAATCATTATGCATCCGAGGTATTGGAAGGGTGGAAGGAGAAATGAATATTTAAATTGCATTAAGCCTACAACGTGAGACTATTGGGCGCACTAGTAACATAACCGCCAATGTTCCGATTCCATGTCCATCGAGTGACATTGTTGGGGTCAATCACCATGTTTCGAGGTATTGTCCACTTTGAAGCGTGAAGCTCTATTATGCTTTTGTCGTTAAAGGCGGCTCAGAGAGTGGAAGAAGTATTATTTAAACTACCTTAGGTGTAACGTCCCATTTAATTAATAAGCACAATTAAAAGAAGCGTCACACAATTATAATCTAACGGCGCAGTCCTGAAGTTTAATCATAACTCCTTACAATCCAAGGCACACCACGATGCCCAAAAAGAAATAAGTTAAACAGTTTACTGGAATCATAAAAAAATTTAAAGACAAACAAGTACATGGGTCGTAGCCCTAAAGAAAGCCCAAGAAGGACAGGAAGTCCAACCCAAGAAGACTAAGCAGCGAAATCATCTCTCCCTTGTTGACCACGGGTACCTCTCGCATCTGCTCCCATCAATAAATTGATGATCATCGCAAAGATAGAAGAACAATATATAAAGCAACCAACAAGAAAAGGGTAAGTTAGAGTCAACAAGATTTTTACCATGCAATCAAATATACCTTCATAGTCCAATATACATATACCACCTAAGCATGTTATGACCTTTAAATCAATACATTGAGACTCGACTCGACTCATCCGGATACATATAACCTGGTCAGATTCAGCGGATGCTTGTAATTGCGGTGGATACCTCTGCTCACCTCCGAGCTAAGTGTTACAAGTGTAACAATGAATCAATTCCCTCACACACAAGGTTAACCCTTAATGAGTTTCAAGCATCCTGCTACTCTCGCCATAGGAGTCAGTCTGCTCTAAGTGAGACTAATTGACTCCTTAGAGTGTTAGGATGCAATTCTTACCTTGAATCCTTACCAAGTTATATAGATGGGGCACCACCATGGGCACCCACTAATAGGGGCCATGAAATTACGTCCCGACCACTGAAGCACGACCCTGAAGTCTCACCTAGAAACTCCAAAGAATTACGCACTGACTCATACCAAATATATTCATACAACCAAGTAACAGTAATCATGCATTCGAGTCTCGGGTCAATATGTGTAACCAAATTCTCATTCGTATTCCATGTTGTACCATACCACCTCATTCGCCAATTTCATGAGTATAAAGTCTCATCTCAAACCAATACCATTGCCATTTCAATAACATCCATCTCATTCACTTTACATGCTAAGGCCACATCAATATATCAATTCAACCCATAGCACATATATTCAATGCCATTTCTCATGCTTCATACTTAAAACACATCAATCAATCAACCAAACAATTTATAGCACTCAAATGAAGAAAACAGCGAGGCCCATAACGCATCTCGCTCAAGCCAGAAACCCTCGCTTAGGCGAGATGAGTTCCCTCGCTTAAGCGACAAGCCCTCACTTAGGCGAGATCGCGACAGAGGCCCTGAGAGGTTTTCGCGCACTCGCTTAGGCGAGCTTTCCCTCGCCTAAGCGAGCCTACTCCTCACCCAAATGTGAGGTCCCTCGCTTAGGCTGCACTGCAACAACACACCTCGAGCTCCCACGCGTCCTCGCTTAGGCGAGCGTCTCTCACCTAAGCGAGATGGTACCCCGCTCAAACCATGACCCTCCGCCTTAGCGAGAGCTCGAGCGCGAGCTAGGGTTTGTCCTCTGCAAGTCTCGCCTAGGTGAGATAGGGTTGCTTGAGCGAGAATAACAGGTCTCGCCCACTGTTCATCCTGCAACAACTATATTTTCATACCCAAACAATAATTTCAACCAGCACATGCATCCACAGTAGTATACGAGCTCAGACAAACACAGAACAAGGGCAAAACGAACACGAATCACACCAAATAGAAGGTTTCTAGCTTTCCTTACCTGAAAATAAGCTAGTAGGATATTCTGACGCAACCTTGACACTAAACGTAAGAGTGCAGCAGCTCTAGGAACAAAATAAGTGGTTGGAAGGAAACAAAGAAACAGAGCAGAATAGGTTATCGAAATGAGCCTCAAGGGGACGTCAAAATAGAGCTAGGGGAAGACTACTACGAGTTCAGGAGCAACTTACATGGAGTGGGAGAGTCAGAGTTCGCTTGGAGAGAGTTGACGGCTAACCCTAGTAGAGCTCTGAAACGGAAGGGAGGCAGTGTTTAGGTTCAGATTACAAAAGTGAGGCTGAAAGGGAAACCCTAGCAGCTTTAGGGCCTTAACACCCTATGGACCACCCTTTAGGCCCAACAGATTAAGACCAGCCTTTAAATATTAGGACAGAGAATGAAATTGGGCCTTACATTAGACATCGACTCTTAAGTGATGTGAGACTATTGGGCTATTAGGAACAAATACCAATAATTTTGTCTCTAAATTGATTATTATTTGATAACGGCTTAATTAATTAAGTTTCAAGTCGTTATAAATTTTGAAACTTTCAATTGTCCCTATTGGATTTTTGTGGCATATTAAGTTCTTAAGATTTTAAATTTTTTTCAAGTGAGTCCCGATGATTAGATATTTTAGTCAACTATATGACATGAATCTTACGTTGTCATTATGCTAACATATCGTCACATAATATTTTGTAAAAAAAAACCCTAATGATCGGGATCTCTCTAAAACATTTGTTGTTTTAACGAAAATGATTTTACAGTTCATTAAAATTATAAAAATTAAATTATAAAAAAAATTATAAAATATTAAATTTTATAAAATATTAAATATAAAATAAAAAATTATAAAATTATAAAATAGTAAATTTATAAAATAATAAAATTAGAAAATTAGAAAATATTAAAATTATAAGATTGTAAAATTGTAAGATTATTATTATAAGAATGTAAGATTGTAATATGAAATTATGAAACTATAAAATCATAAAATTATAAAATTATAAAATTATAAAATTATAAAATTATAAAATTATAAAATGATAAAATGATAAAATTATGAAATTATGAAATATAAAATTATAAAATTATAAAATTATAGAATTACATCATTGTAAGATAATAAAACTATAAGATTATAAAATTATAAGATGGTGGAATTATAAAATTATGAAATTATAAAATTATAAAATTGTGAAATTATGATATTTTGAAATTATAAAATTGCAAAAGTATAAGATTATAAAATAAAAAATTTATAAATTTATAAATATATAAGATTTTAAAATTATAAGATCGTATTATTATAAAATTATGAAATTGTATGATTATAAATTTATAGGATTTTAAAATTATTAGGTTATGAAGTTTTTAATATGGTAAAATTATAAAATTACAAAATAGTAAGATTAAAATATTATAGATTAGGAAATTAGGAAATTATAGAATTATGAAATTACAAAATTATAACATTTAAATATTTCAAATTTACTAAATACATAATTATAAATTATAATTTTATAGTTTTATAATTTCATACTTTTTATAATTCTGAGTAACTTAAAAATTAATTTTTTTTAAATATAATAAATATCTGGAGGGGTTTGTCGTGATTATAGTTTATTGTAATAAAATATTATATAATAACATTTAAGCAGATGACAGTGTTAACAAATTTCATTTTGGTTAACAAAAATTTCTAAGGGACAGACATAAAAAAAATTAGCAAGAACTTTAAAATTTTCAAAGCTCTCAAAACTTAATTTAACCTTTAATAACTTTTATAAAATTATTCAAAATTAGGTGAATAATATTACGATGGAGGTTCTTATATTATTCTTTTACACTCACTAAAAAATAATAAATAGAGATAAAGCTAATGTTGTGTAAGTATCTGTATAGTGGATTCAAAATATGTTTAGTGAATAGCCAATGATTACTCACTTCATATACGAGGATTTCTTTGCTACAAGTTAGGACTCAAGCTTTGAACACATACTTTTAACGTTTCGACATTAAACACTCTTATAAATGCAAAAGTTTCAAATCAAATTACAACACCTAAACATTCTTCTTCTAATATATATACTTTTACTTGCAGAAGTTTGAAGATTGAATTTGTAATGACTAAATAAAGTTACGTAGCAGCATATCTAAAAAGTGTGATAAATGTAATGTGGTTTTGGGTAGTTTGAATGAAAAAGTAGCATGGTGCGAGAATGGGTGGTTAAATAAAAGGCTATGTTATGATTAGGGTTGGTGAGTAATCCAAAGTTACAACTGTAGGTCGATTCCATAGATGAAATTTTTCTGACATTTGGTGTTGGATTGTTTTGTTGTAGCTATAGGACTGCTTCACCACAATCTCATCATCATCATTTTAGCCATAGAATAAGGTTTAGGTTGAGCTAACTTTTTGCAACATTCAAGACTCTAAGTTTTTGGCACTTTGGTCAAAGATTCTTGGGCTAAGAGACTAAATTGAGAGTGACCACTTTACCAGCTAAGCCAAGTTTTTGGATAAGGAAAAGTTTTTTTTTTTTTCTTCTTATTTTGAAGTTTTGGGGTCAAAAAAAGCATCTATCTCCAAATTGACTGAAAAGGTAAACGGATTGACATGAATGTGGTCTCAAGTCTCTTCAAAGGGTTAGTGTGAGGACTACTTCCCTAACACCATCTTCAACTTTTTCAACACTTTTCCCTCATAGCTCTTGTATTACACTTCATTCAAATCTTAAGTAACAAATCTTGTATTACAACTTAAAACTCACACAAACAAACAAAAATAAAATGTATATGGGGATAGTGAAAATATCCCACAAAATTTTTCAACAAGTGGTTCATTGCTTCATTTAACATTTCCAACAAACATCAACACTTGTGGAAGCATTCATCTCAGGAATACGAGTTCCTTCCATCCAAATTAGGTTTTCAAGTGTTTTTTAAATGTTAAAGAATCTTTCAAAATTGGATAATGTTATTTTGATAACTAAAAATATTTTACACCCACTTGACATTTGTTATATATTGTATTGTTTTATCTCTTTTTTTTCTTTATAAAAATAAAAATTTACTTTTTAATAATTATTGTACTCTTAAAAGTGGATCGTCAAGCTCTTTTAGAGTAAAAGAAATGGTTTTCATTTAAAATTAGGAATAGAAATGATCTAAGAAATTTGGATTTGACTTCTTTATAAAAGCATATAAAAGAAAATACCCACAAAATTCATTTTAACATAGCTCAATTTGCCTTTTATTTTACTAATTGTTTTATGTAATTTATTTTTATAACTCCAATACTCTACAACAATTTATTCATTGACTTTGTCATCAATTTAATTTGGAAAGAAAGAAAGAGAAGAAAGATAGACAGAAGAGGGGGCGAATTTTAAAAGAAAGGGAATGATAAAGAAAAATGAAAACCATTATAATTTTTAACGACTAGTTTAAGAGGAAAAAATTGTGAAAGTCGTTTTATTTAAAGAAAAACTAAATTACCAATTCTATGTTTCTTTTTAAAAAAGTTGTTATTTTTACATTACCAAAGAAGAAAAAAATAAACTTCATTTTCTAAAAAATCAACTTTACATTACAAAAAATTAAAGCTATTTAACTTTTTTTTATTTCTCTTTCTCCGTTTTGCTTCATTCCACAAAACTCAACACAACTAAGATAGTTCTTTTTTTCTTCTTTTATCTAGAAAGAATTTAGGACTTTCGTTTGACCGACAAACAATTAATTGATTTGAGACTGAATTATACTTTCAATTAAAACTTTTTTATCATTAACTTCATTCTAATCTAGTCAAAACATTTATGTTTACAACTTTTGTAAATATATATATATATATATATATATATATATATATATATATAATAGATGAAAATAAAAGTTAGTCAAATACTGTCTTTATTTAAACTAATTAGAGATTTTATAAAAAAAAAAAATAGAATTCATCTCACATTTGTCTGATTTTGTTTTCCTTTCCTTTCTTCTTACATCACTTATTACATATATCAGTAATTTTCTTAAGTTCATTAAAAATGAAAATGAAGAACGATATTTTTTCTTGAATCACCATGGATTTTTTAATGGATCCATCACAATTTGATAGGTGGTCATGCCAATAATGAATATGGCTACAGCTACGTGGAAGAACCACGATTTTCATATATAACTTGTTTCAAGCTTATCTTTATCTCAAACATATAATTTAAAATATTTTGACGTATTTGGAATAGAGTGAAACATTTTGTTTAAATAATAGCCAGAATTATTTTAATAAATGTAACATAGAAATACGTTAAAAAGAAGAAAAGTCTTTCCAATATTTAGTAGGGTAGTACTGTTTTTTTACAGGTTAGAATAAGGTCAAAAAAACTCTATTAATGAGCCTGTTCTTCCTTAACCGGTGTCAGAAAACGGTCTGTCCCCATAACCTAAATTCTAGCCAATTTTTTCCGTTTTTTTTCTGTTTTGTTTAAGAGGAAAAAGTAAAATTTAAAGAATGTTGGCACTGTGCTATGTGCTAGCTGGAAATAACTAATTTTACTAATATTATTACTATAACAATAAGTTGATTTTGTAAGTATATTAGCTACTATTGTTGTATTTTCCAAATCAAGGGATAATAGAAAATGAAAACTGTAAATGAACATTAAAAAAATGGATAAATAAATTGAAGGATAGTGCTATATGGGCAATATCTTTTTGGAAAAGGTGCTATACTTGTTAATGACTTCATGTTGAGCCAATTTTAAATTAACAAGACTGTTGATTTGCTAATAACCAATGTTTCCTATAATATAACATGTTTCTAAACTATTTATAAAAAAAATAAGGTAACTAATCGTTAACTAGGGTATTTCAAAATGTTAAAAGTAAAAATTCTAATATCACAAAATTAAGTACCTATGGAATAAAATTCTAATACTGTTTCTTTCTTTCAGCTAAATTCAACTATCAAAAGCAGTAAGGCATACTCAAGTCTATAATCATGCGTGAATGCATCACCAAAGGATGGAATGTGTAGTACAAAGGACTAACAAAAGAGGAACAATTCTTGGCTGAGTAGCTTTTTAGATTTGTGAAGTAGAACCACCATAACAAAACATGCTCCTTCACCTGCATCACAAATTCTTGTACAAATAGGGAAATGAAATCCAAATAGTTCTGTTGAAGATCATATGATCTATGTAAGTTTCAATTGGTTGCAAGGTATTATGCCAATATCACAGAATATGAGAAGAGCAACAGTGTTAATATTTCAGTTGTCATAAGCTATCTTGTAGTTTTGTCTTTGTAACTTAGTTCTTTGTTTTGAATCTTTTCGAATGCTTAAAACATTCTAAATGTTTGTATTATATATATATATATATATATATATATATATATATATATATATATATATATTTTTTATTGTCATTGGAAAATCATATCTTATAAAAGAAATATATCTTATACGCTCTTACATTTATTCATATTTACCATGCTATATCTTATCCAGTGCAGCAAACAATACCTCTGCAAATCAAGCTTGAGAAGGCATAAAGAACATCAATTATAAAACGCTTGAGAAGGCATAAATAAACTATCAACCTAAAGTGTAAACAACTAAAATACATTGAATAGAAATTATTATTACACAGCTACAGAGGATATACACACTCACAAGCCAAAAAGGATATTAGAAAACCAGAAAAATGACATTCTCCAAATTGTAAACTTTTTTTTTGGTTATGTATAAGCTGTGGTAGATCCCAACAGTGTATTCAGGGTGTTTGACTTGACATCACTAAAAGAAACAAGCTTCCTGTTCTGCATATGGTTATTTCAAAATGCATTTTCTCTTGCGCTCTCTCAAATCACTTGGTATAATAAATACAGAATCTACACAAAGGCCACCTTTGGAATGAGTACAATCAATCTGTTTCATGGAAAATCTAACTTGAGTTGTAGGCTCTGATCCACTGACAATAAACTCACCCACCTTATAATCTATCCAGTATCCACGCTTATGATTTCCATATGTATCATCAATCTCACATTCATCCAAACAGTATTGACATGATGCTTGCTGGCCATCTGAAGTAGACAATTCAAATTTCACAGGTTTTATATCCCAACCATGGGTGTGTTCATAATTACAGACACGCCGTCCAAGCCTTTTGGTAAACCGTCCAAGGTGAAGCCTAAAGGAGAGAGTATAAATATCAGCGGGAAATGGAAACGTTACCTCCCCATCCACTTCAAACCACCATATTTGCTGCAAATACGCCACAGTGTGAAACCTGAAAATCATCTAAGGTGTAACAGAATGCTGACAGATTACAAGAACAAATGGAAAACAACACAACTTCTACATCGAGATTCGCAAAAAGAAATGCAAACAGAATATAAGAAGAAAGTTGACATAACTAAGCGTGAACAAGGAGAATTACAATTGTTCGTTTATTACGTGCAAACCAACCTCCACTATATCTTTAATAGAATGAGTAGGTCCAATCAGGTTGAGCATTTCAAGGATCAGTCATGTTCAAGGTTGCACATTTTATGTCAATGAATCTATACGGAACCAAATTGCAATCAATAAAAAATATCATTCCAGGTAACAAATATTTGAATATTTCCCTCATCCAGATTAAGGCTGGCATATATAGAGGTAGAGAATAGTAATGTTCGATTTTTTTTATTTACATGTAATGAATTATGAATCTAAGACCGTTGTCAAATGTTTTCTTTTGAATATTGATGTAGCTTTTGTATATAGGTTCATTTTGGTGAAAAAGAATGATGAGATTTAGTTAAGGAATTTATTTCCAAAAGAACAAAGTAATACCACTGTCAAGGTGTCCATACAATTCAAATGAGCTTAACTATAGACACAGGCTAACTAAGAAGCCATATGAAAAAACTGTCATTTGGTTTAGCTGAGATGGAGATCAGCTTGAATACTTTAAGCAATTCTATGAATTGTTCAGTATTTTGGTACTTCTTTAAAATAAAAATTAAACCAACCATCATCCACAATTTAACACTACCATTGCCAACAAGATTTTATATCTTTTAAATGGAACATTGAAGATTTGGAAACAAAGCCCAGGAAGTAAACGGTGCAATACAACACAGTTAACAAACAATCTTGAACTTCATGCACTAGTTATCGTAGAAACATTCTCCTCTATTTCTTAAAGTAAAAAATCAACAAGATAAATTGATCAAGATACAATGAAACCACAATGAAACTTAACAAGCAAATCTGTGCATTTGGACCTTAAACTAAGAATATGGAATATTTAAAAAATTGATAGCTTTATAAGTTAAACTGTCCACCTATCAATCACTCTATGTGCTTAACTTCGAAAAACGGGAAATGCAATTTACACCCGTTCCAGTGAATAAGGTAAATGAAGTTGAGGCTTTTCAAACACTAGAGTGATAGTACCAAGTACAGCCTCACTATACTCTATATTAAAAAGGATAAGCCTTAAACTAAAAATGACATTCTTGAGGGTCAAATTAAGAAGGGACTTAGGGACTTAGCTAAAGAATACATCCTGATTTCATTCACTCATAGGGACAAAGCTCATCCCCGAAAGTTGCAACAAAATGAGTATAATTACAATATATGGTCAGGTCAGAGCTTGATTGAAATGGCTAAGGGCCCAGATTCAGCGTCTCTTTAATGCAACTCAAACAGTAACTTCTCTCAAACAGACCAACCAAGATATGGTCTCACATATGACAAAGGGTAGGTCTACAATAAAAATGAAAAGATTTCTAGTGGCGAACTAATTAAAGGAACTCAACAAATAAATTGATAGATATTATATAATCTTGGTTCTTAGAAGCCGACATTTAGGTTTTGATCATGTTCAAAATCATAATCTTGCGGGTGATTAAATCCCTTCTATAAATGGTTTAGTTACCAGACTCATGTGTGCCTAACTTGATCAAAGATGATAAGGCAACAACGGCTTGAAGAAGAAGACTCTTCAGCCGGGGCAGGTAAAAAAACCCTAGTTTAGTCACAAGATATATGTTTCTTTAGTGGTTTCTATTTGATTTAAAGCCCAAATAACAACTTAATAGAAATTAGGCCGCTTATGGCCCAATAAAATCTTTATATTTAACCTAATGTTCAAATAATGCTTAAACTTCTCGTTCAACCCACTACTCCTTGCACTGTTCACCGCCGTACACTGTCGCATAATAAAAATGTGACATCCCATATCTAATAGAGTAATCTACTAAAATTTCGCATCACATAATTATAATATAAAAGAGCACACGACATGAAGCATACATGTACTATTACAATTATCCATCATATACTCAGAAAGAAAGTCTAGGCACACCACGATGCCATAAAGAACACAAAAGTATTCTTGTCTTGCAAAAGATTGCTCATAGAGCAAGGAATTTAAAACTAAACACAGAGTTCTTCAAAAGGGACTCGACAGTGAGTCACAACCCAGACATGGAAACCACCCTCGTCGTCACCTCCCTGAGAACTCTAGGGGTTTCCACATCTGCTCACACCAATAGTATTGGTGATCATTGCAAAAAGGAAAACCAAGTAAAGAAACACACACCAAGAAAAAGGGTAAGCCTAGAGCAAAAATATTTTAATCATATTATGCACAAACAAAGCAGTAGGCACCCAAATCATATAAAAGCAAACAATTTCAACTCAATATCCGGATCATACTCTTGATATAGAATTCTAAAGGAAGTATGCGCCTGTGCTGGCTTCTAAACTCTGCAAAGTCTAGACGCAAGGGGTTATCACCCAACCACACACGGGTTAATCCTCTACTGTCTTGGGTCCAATATGTCCCAAGACTAGGACCTCCTGCCACTCTCACCACATAAATTATTCTACTCTATGTGAGCGTGAATAATTTTTAGAGTTCAGAATACGTTCCTTTATCTAGACATCTCCTATATCAAAATATACACTAACCACCATCACCAAGAGTTTCCCTTGAAACTCTTTTACCAACAAAATCCACATGCCATATCAAGCATTCAATTCTCATGTCAAACCACCACCAACCATACAGTCATGTTTTCCATTTCATACACAACATAACAAGATCTCATTCAATCTCATGCTTTATAAATGCATACCAATGTCCAACCCAACCAAGTCATGGCTCATTACATAATAACACATTATACAAACGATTTGAGATTTTAGAAATAAAACTGCAGTTTGTGTAAAGCTCCAAAAATTTTGTCTTTATATTCAAATTAAAGATGATTGAATCAAGAACGAAATGCAACAAGAACCAACTTAATTGAATAATTATAGAGAAAGTTATGCACCAAACAAGCAACAAAGGTCAATGCTATCAACAACCAAACTACAGGGACCTTGCGATAAAAACTACTCTCACTACATAGCTCCGATTCAAGATCCGACCGGTCAAAGTCAAGAACTAGGTGTTAAGGATCAGTTGTTAAAATTTCAACTCAATCCAACGGTCAAAGAGTCGGGAAAGTCAATTTCACTAAAATTGCACATATCAGAAAAAGACACAGTCGCCCGACGACCAAGGCACTCGCCCAGCGACCACCCGACGCTTCCAGAATACGAAAAATAACGTCAAATATTACAGTTTCATGAATACTTGAACCCCTAACTTGGAAATACACAACAAACTTAACGTTTTCCTCAATCTTGTCTCATTCCACAAAACACTAATCAAACTTTGCCAAGCAAAACAGGAACAAGCAAAACAAGTTAAAAAAAATGAAACACTAGCCCTAATGCCTCACTTGTCTCATTTTCGAAAAAACAGTTTCTCCCACTCCTTTGTAGAATTTGAGAGCTATGTTAGGGCACAAGAAACCTTCCATTTTCGAGCTAGCTAAGACAATTCTGCCTCAAAGTAAGTGGACCTTAGAACTTTCTTGCTCTTTCTTCTCCTTTTCCTGTTCGAGTACGTAGGTTTGGGTTAGGGTGTATCCTCATGCCCCTATTTTGTGTTTGTATACACGTTTCAACTCACTGTTTGATTCTTGGAGCTGCGGTGTTCCTCAGTTAAGAGTTTGCCTTCGTTTTCTAGCGTTATCGAGATAAGGGAAGTTAGGGTTTCATTTTTTTTTTAAGTTGTTTTGCTTGTTCCTGTTTCGTTTGACAAAGTTTGATTAGTGTTTTGTGGAATATGAGATAAGATAGAGGAAAACATTAATTTTTGGTGTATTTCCAAGTTAGGGGTTCAAATATTCATGTGATATTTGACGTTATTTTTCGTATTCTGAAAGTGTCGGGTGGTCGCTGGCGAGTGCCTTGGTCGCTGGGCGACTATGTCTTTTTCTGATATGCGCAGTTTTAGTAAAATTGACTTTCCTGAGTCTTTAACCATTGGATTGAACTGAAATTTTAACGGCTGATCCTTAACACCTAGATCTTGACTTTGACGGGTCGGATCTTGAATCGAAGCTCTTTAGTGAGAGCAGTTTTTATCACAAGGTCCCTGTAGTTTGGTTGTTGACAACATTGACCTTCGTTGTTTGTTTGGTGCATAACTTTCTCTATAGTTATTCAATTAAGTTGGTTCGTGTTGCATTTGGTTCTTGATTCAATCATTTTTAATTTGAATATAAATACAAAATTTTTGGAGCTTTACACAAGCTGCAATTTTATTTCTAAAATCCAAAATCGTTTAATGTGTTATGTAATGAGTCATGACTTGGTTGGGTTGGACATTGGTATGCATATATAAAGCATGAGATTGAATGGGATCATGTTATGCTGTGTATGAAATGGAAAACATGACTGTATGGTTGGTGGTGATTTGGCATGAGAATTGAATGCTTGATATGGCATGTGGATTTTGTTGGTAAAAGAGTTTCAAGGGAAACTTTTGGTGATAGTGGTTAGTGTATACCTTGATATAGGAGATGTCTAGATAAAGAAAGGTATCCTGAACTCTAAAAATTATTCACGCTCACATAGAGTAGAATAATTTATGTGGTGAGAGTGGTAGGAGGTCCTAGTCTTGAGACATATTGGGCCCATAACATTAGAGGATTAACTTTGTGTGTGGTTGAGTGATAACCCCTTGCGTCTAGACTTTGCAAAGTTTAGAAGCCAGCACAGGCGCATACTTCCTTTTGAATTCTATATCAAGAGTATGATCCGAATATTGAGTCATAGAGTCTTGAAATTGTTTGCTTTCACATGATTTGGGTGCCTACTGCTTTGTCTGTGCATAATATGATCCGACTATTGATTTGCTCTTTAACATGATTAAAACAATTTTTGCTCTAGCTTACCCTTTCTCTTGGTGTGTGTTTCTTGCTTGGTTTTCCTTTTTGCAATGATCACCAATATTATTGGTGTGAGCAGATGTGGAAACCCCTGGAGGTTCAAAGGGTGGTGACGACGCTACAGTGTAGGGTGGTTACCATGGTGTGGGTTGTTGTGACTCACTGTCAAGTCCCTTTTGAAGAATTCAATGTTTAGTTTTAAATTCCTTGCTCTATGAGCAGTCTTTTGCAAGACAATGTGCCTAAACTTTCTTTCCGAGTATATGATGGATAACTGTAGTAGTTAGTACATGTATGCTTCATGTCGTGTGCTCTTTTATATTATAATTATGTGATGCGAAATTTTAGTAGATTACTCTATTAGAAATGGGATGTCACATTTTTATGTTATCATTCTGGAATGTACAGGGTATGTTTGATTGATGTGGCGCTACTCTTTTTTCTACACTGCACACTTTTCGTAGAATGAAGGTTCCTACTTCGTTAACCGTTGGATCGAGCTAAAATTTTAATAGTTGATCCTTAACACATAGTTCTTAACTTTGACCGATCGGATCTTGAACCGGAGTTCTGTAGTGAGAGCAGTTTTTATCACAAGAACACTGTAGTTTGGTTGTTGACAGCACTGCACATTTTTCGTAAAATGAAGGTTCCAACTTCGTTAACCGTTGGATCAAGCTGAAATTGTAACAGTTATCCTTAACACATAGTTATTGACTTTGACTGGTCGGATCTTGAATCAGAACCCTGTAGTGAGAGCAGTTTTTATCGCAAGATCACTGTAGCTTGGTGTAATTGGTATATAGATGTATTTATTTTTCTTTTTAAAATTAGCTTACCCTTTCTCTCTGTGTTTGTGTTCTCTATTTGACTTTTCCTTTTTGCAATGATCACCCAATACTTGGTGTGAGCAGACGTGGAGATTCCTGGGGATCGTTCAGATGGTGGTGATGCTATTGTCTAGTTTTGGGCGAGGTAGCTAATGCTCTTTTGAGTACTTTTTTGTCGAACTGTTTTATTTTGTAAGTTTCTTGCTCTGTGAGCAAATTTCCAGTCTAATCTAATTTGTGTTTAGATTTTGGTTATGGCATAGTTTTGTGCCTTAGTTTCTTGTTCAGTATATTAAGGATAACTGTAAAGGTTGATTCTTATATACTTTCTATCAGTGCTCTACTTTAGGCTGCAAACATGTGAAGTTCTATTTACTACAATTATTTTTATTAAATTGGGACGTTACATTTGGGTTTAGGGTTTAGGGACGCTACAAATTGGAACGTATCATATGGTTTTATGAAATCATGTGCTATTTCTCGAATATGTGGTCAATCCTTTTTTGTCAAGTGTCACCTACGTGCTTAATCTTTTCTTTTCTTCTTCACTTCCATATTTGAATTTCTAGACATAATATTATCACTTTTGCATGACAATTATACTTTTGTAATATTTTTATAACATCATTCAACGATCTAGAGTATGAGATTTATGCTTGCATGGGCTACTGCTGAAGACTTTCATGCCAAGAGAAGTGGAAAGAAATCACAATTTTCTATCTTTCTACGCCACAGACACGTAAGTTGCTATTTCATCTCTTTTTGAAAAGGATAAAGCTGTTGAACATCCTCCTACACCAAATTTAAGTACTACTTTGAGAAATAACATGAAATTCTTAAACTTTAATTATCTATGATTCTAAGAACAATTATGATCGAGAAAATTTGCTCTAGCAATGAGTAAATTGATATACTAATCAATGTTATCAATATCGGAAAATATTGAAAACCCAAAAGTCCTCTATAAAGTTATAACAGAAATCATATCGAGTTTTAATGAAAACATTAGGTTAGAAGAAATATAATATAAACATTATAAAAATTACAGAAATATAATTGTTGTGCAAAAGTAATGATATTATGTCTAGGAATTCAAATATGGAAGAAGTGAAGAAGAAAAGAAAAAAATTAAGAAAGTAGGTGGCACTTGACAAAAAAAAAAGGCATGCAATCGGCCAACGGTGACGGCTAGCGGTGGCTGGCGGTGGATGACAGTGAGGAGTGCAAGGGGCAGTGGGCAAAAGAGCCTTATTTAAATATTAGGTTAAATCAAAAAAAAATTATTGGGCCATAAACAGCCCAATTTTTATCTTAGTTGTTATTTAGGCTTTAAACCCAATAGAATAAACTAAAGAAAACAGATCTCTTGTGCCTAAACTAGGGTTTTTCTACCAGTGTCGTTGTACCAACTGAAGGGTCTTCTTCTCCACACTGGTGTTGCCTCAATAGGGCTTCGTTCTCTGCCTTTTTCGCCATAGCCATTCTGCATCCACTGCATGTTTGGACGCTTCTATTTTATATTTGATTCTTTAACCTTTTTAACTAAACCTTATTAAAAAGATTAAAGAATCAAACAAATATAAAGAATTCTAGAAATTATAAAAATAAAATAAATCAAATATTTAGA
>Ga0214544_1003067_pt1 | contig 34902 bp, 10 predicted proteins | sample CNSS3metaG_FD_160074 | JGI IMG/M metagenome (GOLD analysis project Ga0214544, IMG submission 160074) | Root nodule microbial communities from cowpea collected in UCLA plant growth center, Los Angeles, California, USA - CNSS3 | ecosystem: Host-associated > Plants > Roots > Nodule | place: USA...
TAACTTTAATATAAATTTCAATACTTAATTTTATAACTCATTTTTAGTAACAAATATCAATATAACATTTATATAAATAATAAATTTTGTTTTAAAAGAGATACAATATTTCTCCATTTAAAAAAAATATATTTGAATAAAATTCAATCAAATAAATTAGGTACTAAATTAAAACAAAATAAACATATATGTGTACTAAATTGAAACAAATAGACACATGTGGAGACTAAGTTGAAATGAAGACAATAACACTTGCCAAGTACCTTGACACGTGACAATACCTTGCCACGTGTCACTGACAATGCCATGTGTCACTGACAATGCCACGTGTCACACCAAGGATTTGACACGTGGCAAATTTTGTTTTTTAAAAAAAATTAAAAAATAAAATAAAATTTTAAAAAAAATTTTAAAAATTAAAAAATCCAGATACTGACACGTGGCAAGGTAGTTAACGACGTTTGTGAAGACTTAACGGAGAGTACTACATTGATGCAATAATCAAAATTAGGTATTAAATTGAGACAAGGTTCAAAGTGGGTACCATTTTGAAATTTTCAAATCAAAATAGGTATGATCCGAGTAATTAGACCCTATAAAATAACATATAACAACTATTAAATACAAGAATAAGTTAAAATAACTGTCACACCTTGAGTAAGAAAATTAAACAATAAATATTTATTTAAAAATATAAATCTTTAAATCTTTAAAAAATCACAAAAATTTAAATATATATCCAAACTTACCATAAACTTAAACGTATATTTGTATTCATAAAACAAAAGTGTGGGAAGATAAAAAGTATTGTTATAAAACAAAGAAGATTGGTTAACGAAGAAGATTTGTTGAAAAGCAGGTGAGAAAATATAAATGGTAGAAATGGAGGTTTGAGGCAAAAAGCGTGGTGGTCCATTTGGAGGACACTGTCACCGAGACATCATATGATGTTCATTTTTGGATGTTTCCTCTTCTTTCTCCCTTTTGTAGTGCCTACTGCTCCATCACATATTCCCATGCCACACGCACACGCTCCTCCACTTTCCTCACCAACCAATCCAATAAACCTATTTTTCTTTTCAATGGTAGGTCACACACATCTTCAATTTCCTTAACCAATTCTAAACGCCTTAAGCCATAATACATTATGTAACTCCTAAGCTTTTAAGGATCTAATTCTTCTTGAATCCAGAAAAACTACCAAAATTCAACATTCTTCTTCTTCAACCAATTCAATTCCACTCATGGCCCTGTCTTTAGTAACAAAAATAAAACCGACTCTTATTTGTGGTCCATAAAATATAAAGGCATCTCCTTGGAGTCTGGAATAGCTAACATACGAGAAGATGAAATTTATTCGATACCTCACCAACGATAGTAAATGTTTTGTCACAAAAGAATGATAGATGTTTGTATACCTTTTTAGCCCTTTCTGGTGCCATATTTGTTTATCTACACTAATTTGATTTGACCCTTTTTTTTTGTTGGAAAATCTTACTTGGATTTTCTAAACTTCCAATTTCTCATCCTACCCTTTTCTTTGTCACACACCAGTCCTGGTAAAAAATAACAATAAAAAAAAAATCACATCCAAACAAAAATTCACCTTTTTACAATAAAACCAAAAAAAAAATTAATTTTTGTAAAGGAAACAGAATTCTCAAAAACCACGTATCAACATGGTTGAATAATAATTTGACTGAGGAACTATTAATTAAAGACCACTTGTCACTGTTAAAACTTTTGAACTTACTAAAAATTCTTGAACAAAGAGTATAGTTGACATGATCGAAATGTTTTGCACCTCACCGAGGATCATTTCATCCTTTTTTTTCCTATCATTTCAGTGAAAATTCGACTACTTCTTTTAATATCGTTATCCATGGAATCTTATTTGACATTAATATATAATTGCGTGTACGGAAGAAGAACACGTAGAAGAGACGTTAATCTCAACTTAAGAATTTCTTCAGACGAGTCAATTTTAACTCCTTTTAGGAGAAGATACTTGCACTGATAAAACTAAAATTAGTGAATTGATTGGAATTAAGTATGTGGGTTAATTAATGGAACCCTAAAATTGGTTATTATCGCAGTGTGAATTAACAGTAATACTGTGTATTAAAGTTTAGAAAGCCGACAAAAAGACGTAGGATTGGAAAAGAAATAAGAGCATGTTGTGGGGTGGGCGTCCTTTGCTCAACAAAAATGAGTCTCCCGTCTCATCGATTTCTCTTACATGCTCTATTTGTCTATTTAGGATCATCCCTTCAAAGAAAGTTTCTGGCTTTTCTTCATTGCTTAATAAAGTATTAAAGTAGTAAAGCACAACACATAATCTTGATCCGCGTTAAGGCTTTCCTTTTTCTTTTCTTTTCTTTGTTCTTTGTTCTTTCGATGAATGGTTTTGGTTTGAATTGAAAATCAGCAAAGAAAGCATCGATTTTGAATGGAGGAAGGGTACTCCAAAAGCAAGTTCAAGACCGTGTGTGTCTTCTGTGGCAGCAACTCTGGCAACCGACAAATCTTCAGCGACGCTGCGATTCAATTGGGCAATGAATTGGTTTGTGGTTTTCTTTTGCATCATTCTTTCACTATCTTGCATATTATTTTCTTTGTCTATAAACATTTGTTAATAAGAAAGTAAGAAAGGATTTTATATGGTCGCAGAGCACCTCCTCTTGTTCACTTCTGATGTATTCTGTTATGCATAACTGATCTCTACGTAAATAAGCTCTTGTTTTCTGTGATGATGCTTGCTGATGAATTTGTTAGGTCTCTGAAAGAAGCCTCTTTATTTTTTGTGGGCTGAGTCTTTCTTCTTCTTCTTTTTTTGTGGTAGGCTTCACAATTTTGTATGAATGCATTTCTGTGGACTGGACAAGCAGAATGAATAATTCTTCATCATCATTTTCTTTATTTTTATTTTTTTCATTTTCATCTTACGGTGTGAATTACAGGTAAAGAGGAACATAGGCTTGGTGTATGGTGGGGGCAGTGTTGGGTTGATGGGCTTGATATCTCAGAGAGTGTATGATGGGGGCTGCCATGTCCTGGGGTATGTGCATAAAGAAAAAAGAAAATTACTTTTTAGTCTCACTGATAATTGATCACATTGTCTCATCATTTGTTTGTTTCTTCTTCAATTTTACCTTCACTCCACGTACAGGATCATTCCAAAAGCTCTCATGCCTCACGAGGTATTTGTCCTTCCACATCACCACCTTCTCATTTTTCTGTGCAGTTACTTTAATCAATTGGTTTATTTATTTCTGGGATTTAGTGTTTTGGTTATTTCATTACCACCAATGCATTGGAGTATAACTTAAACGGTAACAGGATTGATATTTGGTGTTTTATTTATAATTAATGGCCACCCCTTGGCCATGGAAAATGGAAAAATGTATAGATGCTTTTGAAGGAGAAAATATGATGAATGAATTATTGCAATTTTGACAGATATCTGGTGAAACAGTAGGAGAAGTAAGAATTGTTTCAGATATGCATGAGCGTAAAGCTGCAATGGCTCAAGAAGCTGATGCATTTGTTGCTCTCCCTGGTAGTTACCTCAACGGCTCTCAAATAATTTTGAAAAAATAATTGATGATTACGTGTCTTGGACATGTGAATGTCATTAAATGGTTCTTAATTGTACGGGATTTGTTTGTATTCTTGGTGTTTTGGATTGTTGTATTGATTATGTAGTATGGACTCTCATTGTCCTTATAATTAGGAGGATATGGAACCATGGAGGAGCTGTTGGAGATGATAACTTGGGCCCAACTTGGAATTCATAGAAAACCGGTAACAGTATTTTTACTGTGTAGTTCAAAATCTTTAATGTAACAATCAAATGCTAACTCTCAAAATCATCCTCCTCCACAGGTTGGTCTGCTGAATGTTGACGGTTACTATAACTGTTTGCTTGCATTATTTGACAATGGTGTTAAAGAAGGCTTCATTAAGCCTGGTGCACGGAATATTGTTGTCTCTGCTACTTCTGCTAAAGAACTTATGATGAAGATGGAGGTCTAATTCCAATCAGCAATTTCCCCTTTACCCTCTTAAAAATATTTGTGTTTTCAAATCTATCATTATAAAAAAAAAGTGGTAATATTATGTTGTCAATTGCTTAGTTCAATGGCTGCTGCTATCTGAGGTTTAAAATAAAGCATGAACATAACCATAAGACTCTTTTGATGACTTATTATTACTTGGACTTGTGAGTTGTGAGAATAGAATAGAGGTCTTATTCTTTAATTTGTGTGACAGTTGTCAAGGTGGACTTTGGTGTCTTAAGTACTTTGTTGGGTAATTGTTATCATTTAGGACTTTGCTGCATATGTGGCAATTGTCTTAAACTCTGAACATGATCATAAAAGTTAATGATTTCAAAGAGTCCTTGTTTCCTCTTCTCTCTGTTTTGTCTTATTTTCTTAGGTGCAATGAAAGAACTGTGTTAACGTTGAATCATTTTTGCAGCATTACACTCCTTCGCACCAACATGTTGCCCCTCATGAGAGCTGGCAGATGAAGCAATTAGGTGATTATCCAGATGCTGAGTGAGACTGCTATTGATGGAAGGTTTTTCCCAACAAATTGATTTATGATGTGATTCTTCATCATATGAGATGTGTACAAGTGCCTGCATAGATGGGGCCATATGTTGTTTGTTACCGTGTACCATGTTGTTTTATGACTGGAGTGCTAATATATTGGCTTTGATGCTTTTCATCGTTTTCTTTTTTTCCTTTATTTCATGGTCAATTGATTCCTTCTGCCGAGATAGTCATATCTGGTTGTTACCACTCATTAAAGCCAAAAGTACTTGGAAATGGAAAGAGATGATAAGCATTTTTTTCTTCAGCCGAATTTCAGTTGTGCTTAATGTTTTGGCTCCACTTTGTAGTGCCTTAATTAGACAAAAATCAAGGACAACAACCTCAACATTTTATGAACCTTTATCATATACTTACTATGATGCCATATATTAACAATGTTATTGACGTGAAATTCTTTTTATCACTTTCTCTCGTATCCATCCTTGTCTCTCTCATTCTTTTTCTAAGACTGAACCATTTAGTCTACTATTGAACCTTCTTTACACATGTTTAAACTACTTTAATCGATTTTCTGTTATATTTTACACCATTCTCTTTAGGGTTTAGGGTTTTTATAGCCTATAATTTTATGTTCTGTATCATGTCAGTATATTTATATGGAAAGATTTGTTAAAAAACATAAATCTTAAACTAAAGATCTTAGATAACCATTCCTAACACATTTTTAAATAACACTAAAATGATATTTTATTACCACATATTTATCTGTGGCTCTCAGCTTTGGAATCATGTCATGTTCACAAAAAAAAAGTGATTGTAACATAAATATAATAATAACATTTAAGTTTATAATTAACCATAAAATAAATATTGGATAAGATTGTTTATTTGTAATGAGTGTTAAGAAACTAAAGTAACGTGTACCAGACAATATTACAAAAACAAAAACAAAAAAAGTCCACAGTCATTATAATTAAATCAATCTTAAAAAAGATGAAACGTCACTAAACAAAGAGAAAGTTGTAGGGATCTAAATTGTTGAAATAACATTTTCATACCTTGATATATATTAACTAGATGGATTTGAGATTGTTTGTTTGAATTATTGTTTACGCCAACAAAACTGATTACACCTTTTTCCTTTCTAAGGTTGTTTTAAATATACCAAAAAAGTTCAATAACTCTTTAATAAACTATTTATTAGATTTTCTAGGCTTTTTTTATTTTGGGGTCTGTTAGAAGTCGAATTTGTATAAATGGATTCGTTTATTTTTTTTTTTTGCGAAAATGGGTCAAGTCGTCAGGGAAGAGGACGACATCGGAGGTGAAGTCGTCCTCCCCCTGACCGGTTTCTTTATTTTTTTTTTCAAAAATGATGTCGTACTATACTATAACGATTTTGGTTTTAAAATAAGTGAAGTCGTCGTTATGCATAACGACTTCACTTTTCCAAAATTTTTTTGTTTGTTTTTTTTGTTTTTGTTTTATTATTTTTTTTCATAATATATGAATTTTCATTATTTTTTTAATTTAAATTTATTGGAAAAATAAACAGTAAAAAATTTAATAGAATAAAATTTAACTTTAAATTAATATATTTTAAAAAAACAAATAACTTATAAATTTAAAAAACATTGATAACTTATAAATTAAAAAAAAATAACGAAAACTGAAAATTAAAAAAATATAATCAAAAATGAAACTAAAAATAATCAAAACAGTTCAATTAAAAAAAGGAAAAAAATAATTGAAATATTTAAAAAAAAAATAATGAAAAGTGAAAAACTAAAAAAAAAATTAAAACTGAGAAGTTTAAAAAAAAAGAAATGAAAAGTGAAGTCGTCATGCTACAGTACGACTTCACTTTTCAATTTAGTAGAAGTCGTTATAAGAAATAACGACACTATTTTTTGAAAAAAAAAATGCAAAACCGGCCTAGGGGAGGATGGTTTCACCTTGAAAGTCGTCCTCCCCAATAACGATTTGACCCAATTTTACAAAAAAAAAATTCAACGAATCCTATTTTACAATTTTTTGGTCAAAAAGATCCTTAAATACAAAAAAGCCGATTTTCTATTTTATTTTAAATATATAAATTAATTAAAGGTTAGGTGAAAAGTAATAGTAGAGGTGAAAAAAGGAATAATTAATATTTTCATGGTTGCAACTTTCTTTTGGTCCTGTTTTATTCTTTTTGAATTAACAATATTTGAAATCTCTCCAATGCTAATGGCGCAAACATGCTCATCTAAAAATACTGTCACAGAAACATTATTTCATAAACTCCAATAAAGGAGTATGAAAAAATAGAAGGAAAATTATGGTTTCTAAACTGATACACAAAGTACCACCACCCTGAGTGGTAAAATATGCAGAGTGTGACATAAAGTGGTCACAGGCCGAAGACCTATAACTTCTTTTAACAGAAACCAAACAGAATCTTCCAAAATATAGTATTTTTACTGACATTAACCATAGAAATTGAGTCTTGAATGGTGAATGTGGTAATGCAAGTGGTGCTGAGTTGGAGAAATGAGGCCATGTTTGAAACTATTAAGCAGAGGGAAGTATTAAGCAGGAGCTGCAGCGTAGGGTTGTTTGGCTTTGATGAGTGATGGAATAGGGTGTTGCACTTTCCTATTTCTTAGGTTTACAGGAGATTTTTACGCGATACACAAGATTAACGAGATCGAGTCCAATCATATAAAATATTGACATTATTTCCAATCCAAAATTTTAAGTCAATAGATTTATTGATATTCGTGATACTTCAATTTCTCATTTTTACTGAATGTTGGAATTAAACTCACACTTGAATTCTTAGTGATATTTTATGTCAGCGATATTTTATGTCGCTTGAGTCCCCCTGAGATTGGTGAGGTGATATTTTATGTCAGCAATATTTTATGTCCCTTGAGTCCCCTTGAGATTGGTGAGGTAAGGATTGTGATGATGCAAAAGAGATTATGTTAAAAATTCCATATCGATTAGAGATAAGACCGATTAACAATATATATAAGTGGAGTGCAAAACCTCACCTTACAAATTGGTTATGGGATTGAGTTAGATTTAAAGTTCAATTCTAACTGATTATGAATAGAAGTGTGAGCTTGTATCTTCGGTGGACAGTGGTAGTGGTGGACCAAGTGATATGGTTAAATCAGAAGATAAAGCCCAGTGGAGAGTGCTATGCTATTACTTCTTCTCTTGAGGGGTCCCTCTTCATAACTTGTTAACTGTTTGGCACATCCCCACTCTGAAAGGGTTGCACAGGTATTCCACTGCACTGCACAATTTGTGTTCTTGGGCTCACTATTCAGATAAACTTTCCTCACTTCCTCTTCCTTTCAATCATATTTGTGGAGCATTCAGCATTGAATTCAAAGGAAGAATCTTGAATACTTGGGTTGGAGCATGGAAGAAAAATCCTTCTTTCCTTTACACCCTTTAATGTGTCCACTTCATCTTAAACTAAGAAGCAATAACAAGCACTTTACTTTGTTACAGTTTGAGATTGACAACAGTACAGTGTTGTTGACAACTGACATATGAAACCTGTCATGGAACTGTTGGGCAAACAAGGGGACCCCTTGTTTGGCAGCTTCCTCAAACCAAAAATGCATACATTTGGCAGATCATAATTTGAGAATTGTCGGGCCAATTTTTTTCTTCTAGAATCTCAAAGTAGTCACAGAATCAAATAAGATAAGTGTAGACTAGAGATGTAGAAAAATGATACAAATGATACTAGGAAGCTGTAATATGAAAAACTGTTTAACTCAGAAAAACCAAGACAGAAAATTATGCTCTGCAATGAAGGTGGCATTTTTGTTTCACTCCTAACCAAAGCACCGAAAATAAATATAAATTTCTTAAGCCTACTCAGAGGTAATCAATTCACAAGAGTTGTGAGGTACCACGGAAGTTCTAGAAGGTGAAGAACTTCGGTGTCTTCATTTCTTTCCATTTTCTTTAGCAGGAATCAAAATTTGATTAGTTGACATTATAGAAGAAAAAATTTATGAATTCATCTTTTTCCACCATCCAAGTACATCAATGTCAAATAAGATATTTTCACTTTTAAGCAAGGACCAAGTGAACCATTTTATGAAGAATGTATAATTTAAATAATTGCTCTGAAAGTTCTTGAAGTAAAAATAATTTTAGATACCACAACGAGTGGATAATAGACTTCTAATTTAGAAAAAAAGGGAATGTTTGACCTTTCCATTCAAGATGTTATTATAATACAAAACAAAATTTTGACTTATGGGATTACCAAAACTCGGTTGTGGATAGACAACTCGCTGGCACAGGTTCAATGTGATATCGTAGACTCGTAGTGTTTTATTCTATCATGCACGGAGTTGTGTATAGCATACGACACGTATTTAATACGTTAGATAAATTTATTTTAAAAATAATAATATACAATATATGATAGATATATGATTAATAAATATTAAAAAATAAACAATAATTTTTTAAAAACATAATAAATATATCATTCTTAAAAACATAATAAAACAACATGGTACACGGTAACAAACAACATATGGCCCCATCAATGCAGGCACTTGTACACATCTCAAATGATACAGAATCAGATCATAACTTAAATATTGGAGAGAAACCTTCCATCAATAACAATCTCACTCAGCATCTGGATAATTACCTAATTGCTTCATCTGTCATCTCTCATGAGGGGCAACATGTTCGTGCGAAGGAGTGTAATGCTGCAAAAAGGAATAGTCAGCTACAGTTCAAGTTCAACACAGTGATTTCTACACTTCTTTTATTGCACCTAAGAAAATAAGACAAAACAGAGAGAGAAGAGGAAACACATTACACTAACCCTTTGACATCATTAACTTTTATGATCATTTTCAGAGTCTAAAAAAAATGCCACACAAGCTGAAAAGTTCGAAATGACAACAATTACCAAAAAAGTGCTTAAGGCACCAAAGTCCTCCTTGACAACTGTCACACAGACAAAGTGCCTAAGGGCGAAGAACATAAGAAAAGAATAAGACCTCCAATCTATTCTCACGAGTCCAAGTAATAATAAGTCATCAAAAGAGTCTTATGTTTATGTCCATGCTTTATTTTAAACTTCAAATAGCAGGAGTCCTTAAACTAAGCAATTGACGGCAAATAAGTGGTGTATAATAAACAAATAAGTGAACAGTTAGGTATTTGTTTTCGTACAAAGTTTTAAAATGTACTGAGTAATGAGAATGATGCATAATTTTTTTCGTATCGGAGGGGTAGCGACTGATTTTTTTAATTATTCAAAGGGATTCACTTCTTATGTACCACAAGTTTGATTATAAGTTACAAAAATCAACCCTTATTACTTGCACTAGGTGGATCCTTGAAGAAAAAAATAGGCAAATAAGTGGGACAAAATAAACTAATAAGTGGAGAGCTAGGTATTAGTTTTCGTACAAAGTTTTAAAATGTACTGATCAATTTTTTTTTATTATTCAAAGGGATGCTTTTCTTATGTTTCAGAAGTTGGTTTATAAGTTACAAAAATCAACATTTATTACTTGCACTGGGTGGTTGCCTTGAAGAAAAAAATAGGCAAATAAGTGGAACATAATAAACACATAAGTGGAAAGCTATATATTACTTTTTGTACAAATTTTTAACATGTACTAATCAATTTTTTTTTATTATCCAAAGGGATGCATTTCCTTATGTACCACAAGTTTGATTATAAGTTATAAAAATCAATTCTTATTACTTGCACTAGGTGACTGTCTTGAAGAAAAACATAGGAAATAAGTGGGGCATAATAAAATAATAAGTGGAGAGCTACATATTAGTTTTCGTACAAAGTATGAACTTGTATTGATCATTTTTTTTAGTATCCAAAGCTATGTGTTTCTTATATAACACAAGTTTGATTATAAGTTACAAAAATCATCCCTTATTACTTGCACTAGGTGGCTGTCTTGAAAAAAAAGGCAAATAAGTGGGGCATAATAAACAAATAAGTGGAGAGCTACATATTAGTTTTCGTACAAAGTTTTAAATGTACTGATCAATTTTTTTTTTTTATTATCCAAAGGGATGTTTTTCTGATGTACCACAAGTTTGCTTATAAGTTATAAAAATCAACCCGTATTACTTGCACTAGGGGCTGCCTTGAAGAAAAAAAATAGGCAAACAAGTGTGGCATAATAAACAAATAAGTGGAGAGCTACATATTGGTTTTCGTACAAAAAAGTTTGAAAATGTATTATACAATTTTTTTGATTATCCAAAGCGATGCTTTTCTGATGTACCACAAGTTTGATTAAGTTACAAAAATCAACCCTTATTACTTTAACTAGGTGGCTGCCTTGAAGAAAATAATAGGCAAATAAGGGAGGCATAATAAACAAATAAGTGGAGAGCAACGTATTTGTTTTCGTACAAAGTTTTAACATGTACTGATCAACTTTTTTTTATTATCCAAACCAAAGGTATGCATTTCTTTATGTACCACAAGTTTGATTATAAGTTACAAAAATCAACCCTTATTACTTGCGCTAGGTGGGCTGCCTTGAAGAACAAAATAGGCAAATAAGTGTGGCATAATAAACAAATAAGTGGAGAGCTACGTATTAGTTTTCGTACAAAGTTTTAAAATGTACTGATCAATTTTTTTTATTAGCCAATGGGATGTTTTTCTGATGTACCACAAGTTTGATTATAAGTTACAAAAACTAACCCTTATTACTTGCACTGGGTGGCTGTCTTGAAGAAAAAAATAGGCAAATAAATGAAGCATAATAAACAAATAAGTGGAGAACAACATATTAGTTTTCGTCAAAAGTTTTAAAATGCACTGATCAATTTTTTTTATTATCCAAAGGGATGTTTTTTTATGTAGCACAAGTTTGATTAGAAGTTACAAAATCTATCCTTATTACTTGCACTAGGTGGTTGTCTTGAAGAAAAAAATAAGCAAATAAGTGGAGCATAAAAAACAAATAAGTGGATATTAGTTTTCGTACAACGTTTTAAAATGTACTGATCAATTATTATTTATTATTCAAAAGGATGCTTTCCTTAACTTTCACAAGCTTGATTATAAGTTTCAAAAATCATTCCTTATTACTTGCACTAGGTAGCTGACTTGAAGAAAAAAATAGGCAAATAGGTGGGACATAATGAACAATTAAGTGGAGAGCTATATATTAGTTTTAGCACAAAGTTTTAACATGTACTAATCAACTTTTTTTTATTATCCAAAGGATGCATTTACTTATGTAGCAGAAGTTTGATAATAAGTTACAAAAATCAACCCTTATTACTTGCACTAGGTGGCTACCTTGGAGAAAAAAATAAGCAAAAAATTGTGAAATAATAAACAAATAAGTGGAGATATACGTATTAGTTTTGGTACAAAGTTTTAAAATTTATTGATCAATTTTTTTTTTAATTATTCAAAGGGATGCACTTCGTATGTACCACAAGTTTGATTATAACTTACAAAAATCAACCCATATTTCTTGTACTAGTGGCTACCTTGAAGAAAAAAATAGACAAATAAGTGGGACATAATAAACAAATAAGTGGAGAGCTATGTATTGATTTTGTACAAAGTTTGAACATGTATTGATCAATTTTTTTTATTATCCAAAGCCAAAACGATGCATTTCTTATGTAACACAAGTTTGATTATAAGTTACAAAAATCATCACTTATTACTTGAACTAGGTGGCTGCCTTGAAGAAAAAAAATAGGCAAATAGGTGGGACATAATAAACAAATAAGTGGAGAGCTACGTATTAGTTTTCGTACAAAGATTTAAAGTGCACTAATCAATTTTTTTTTATTATCCAAAGGGATGTTTTTCTAATGTACCACAAGTTTGATTATAAGTTACAAAAATCATCACTTATTACTTGAACTAGGTGGCTGACTTGAAGAAAAATATAGACAAATAAGTGGGGCATAAAAAACAAATAAGTGGAGAGCAACATATTAGTTTTCGTACAAAGTTTTAAAATGTACTGATCAATTTTTTTTATTATCGAAAGGGATGTTTTTTTGATGTAGCACAAGTTTGATTATAAGTTACAAAATCAATCCTTATTACTTGCATTAGATGGTTGTCTTGAAGAAAAAAATAGGCAAATAAGTGGAGCATAATAAACAAATAAGTGGAGAGCAACATATTAGTTTTCATACAACGTTTTAAAATGTACTGATCAAATTTTATTTATTATTCAAAGGATGCATTTTCTTATTTACGACAAGTTTGATTATAAGTTACAAAAGTCAACCCTTATCATTTGCACTATGTGGCTGCCTTTAAGAAAGAAATAGGCATAATAAACAAATAAGTGGAGAGCTACGTATTAGTTTTCGTACAAAGTTTTAAAATTTATTGATCATTTTTTTTAATTATCCAAAGGGATGTTTTTCTGATGTACCACAAGTTTGATTATAAATTACAAAAATAAACCTTTATTACTTGCATTAGGTGGCTGTGTTGAAGAAAAAAATAGGCAAATAAAAGGGGCATAATAAACAAATAAGTGGAGAGCAACATATTATCTTTTGTACAATGTTTTTAAATGTACTGATCAATTTTTTTTTATTATTTAAAGGGATGTTTTTCTGATGTACCACAAGTTTGATTCCAAGTTACAAAAATCAACCCTTATTACTTGCAATAGGTGGCTGCCTCGAAGAAAAAATAGGAAAATAAGTGGGGCATAATAAACAAATAAATGGAGAGCAACGTATTTGTTTTCGTAGAAAGTTTTAAAATATAGTGATAAACTTTATTTTATTATCCAAAGGTATGCATTTCCATAGGTACCACAATTTTGATTATAAGTTAAAAAATCAACCCTTATTACTTGCGCTAAGTGCCTGCCTTGAAGAAAAAAATAGGTAAATAATTGGAGCATAATAAACAAATAAGTGGAGAGTTACATATTAGTTTTCGTAAAAAGTTTTAAAATGTACTGATAGATTTTTTTTATTATCCAAAGGGTTTTTCTTTCTGATGTAGCACAAGTTTGATTATAAGTTACAAAAATCATACCTCATTACTTGCACTAGGTGGCTGCCTTGAAGAAAAAAAATAGACAAATAAGTGGGGCATAAAAAACAAATAAGTGGAAAGTTACATATTGGTTTTCGTACAAAGTTTGAAAATGCATTGATCAAATTTTTTTATTATCCAAAGGAATGTTTTTCTGATGTACCACAAGTTTGATTATAAGTTACAAAAATCAATCCTTATTAGTTGCACTAGGTGGCTGCCTTGAAGAAAAAAATAGGCAAATAAGTGGGGCATAAGAAATAAATAAGTGGAGAGCAACATATTAGTTTTCGTACAAAGTTTTAAAATGTACTGATCAATATTTTTTATTATCCAAAGGGATGTGTTTCTGATGTAGCACAAGTTGATTATAAGTTACAAAATCAATCCTTATTACTTGCACTAGGTGGTTGTCTTGAAGAAAAAAATAGGAAAATAAGTGGAGCATAATAAGCAAATAAGTGGAGAGCAACATATTATTTTTTGTAAAACGTTTTAAAATGTACTGATCAATATTTATTTATTATTAAAAGGCATGCTTTTCTTAACTTTCACAAGCTTGATTATAAGTTACAAAAATCGTTCCTTATTACTTGCACTAGTTTCTGCTTTGAAAAAAAAAGGCAAATAAGTGGGGCATAACAAACAAATAAGTGGAGAGCTACACAATAGTTTTCGTACAAAGTTTTAACATGTACTAACCAACTTTTCTTTATTATGCAAAGGGATGCATTTCCTTATTTACCACAAGTTTGATTATAAGTTACAAAAATCAACCCTTATTTCTCGCACTAGGTGATTGCCTTTAAGAAAGAAATAGGCAAATAAGTGGGGCATAATAAACAAATAAGTAGAGAGCTACGTATAAGTTTTCGTACAAAGTTTTAAAATTTATTGATCATTTTTTTTTAATTATCCAAAGGGATGTTTTTCTGATGTACCACAATTTTGATTATAAATTACAAAAATAAACCTTTATTGCTTGCACTAGGTAGCTGTCTTGAGGAAAAAATAGGCAAATAAAAGGGGCATAATAAACAAATAAGTGGAGAGCAACATAGTAGTTTTTGTACAACGTTTTTAAACGTACTGATCAATTTTTTTTATGATTTAAAGGGATTCTTTTCTGATGTACCACAAGTTTGATTACAAGTTACAAAAATCAACCCTTATTACTTGCACTAGGTAGCTGCCTTGAAGAAAAAAATAGACAAATAAGTGGGTCATAATAAACAAATAAGTGGAGAGCAACGTATTTGTTTTCGTAGAAAGTTTTAAAATGTAATGATCAACTTTTTTTTATTATTCAAAGGTATGCATTTCCATAGGCACTTGAAGTTTGATTATAAGATACAAAAATCATCCCTTATTACTTGCACTAGGTGGCTGCCTTGAAGAAAACAATAGGAAAGTTTTAACATGTACTGATCAATTTTTTTTTTATTCTCCAAAGGTATGCATTTCCTTATGAACCACAAGTTTAATTATAACTTACAGAAATCAACTCTTACTTTTTGCACTAGGTGGCTGCCTTAAAAAAATAGACAAATAAGTGGGACATAATAAACTAATAAGTGCAGAGCTACATATTAGTTTTTGTACAAAGTTTTAAAATCTATTGATCAATTTTTTTAATTATTCAGAGGGAAGCACTTCATATGTACCACAAATTTGATTATTACTTAAAAAAATCAACCCTTATTTCTTGTACTAGGTGGCTGCCTTGAAGAAAAAAATAGTCAAATAAGTGGGACATAATAAACAAATAAGTGGAGAGCTATGTATTGGTTTTCGTACAAAGTTTGAACATGTATTGATCAATTTTTTTTATTATCCCAAGCAATGCATTTCTTATGTAACACAAATTTGATTATAAGTTACAAAAATCATCCCTTATTACTTGCACTAGGTGGCTGCCTTGAAGAAAATAGTAGACAAATAAGTGGGGCATAATAAACAAATAAGTGGAGAGCTACGTATTGGTTTTTGTACAAAGTTTTAAAATGTACGTATCCATTTTTTTTATTATCCAAATAGATGTTTTTCTGATGTACCACAAGTTTGATTATAAGTTATAAAAGTCAACCCTTATTACTTGCACTAGGTAGCTATTTTGAAGAAAAAAATAGGCAAATAAGTGGGACATAAATAACAAAGAATTAGAGAGAACATATTAGTTTTCGTACAAAGTTTGAAAATGTACTGATCAATTTATTTTTATTATCCAAAGGGTTTTTTTTTTTTGATGTAGCACAAGTTTGATTATAACTTACGAAATTAACCCTTATTACTTGCACTCTTGAACAAAAGCATAGGCAAATAAGTGGAGCATAATAAACAAATAAGTGGAGAACAACATATTAGTTTTCGTACAACGTTTTAAAATGTACTTATCATTTTTTTTTTATTATTCAAACGGATGCTTTCCTTAACTTTCCACAAGTTTGATTATAAGTTACAAAAATCATCCCTTATTACTTGCACTAGGTGGCTGCCTTGAAGAAAAAAATAGACAAATAAGTGGGGCAAAACAAACAAATAAGTGGAGAGCTACATATTAGTTTTCGTACAACGTTTTAAAATGTACTGATCAATTTTTTTTTATTATTCAAAGGGATGTTTTTCTTAACTTTCACAAGTTTACAAAATCAACCCTTATTACTTGCATTAGGTGACTGCCTTCAAGAAAAAAATAGGTAAATAAGTGGAGCATAATAAACAAATAAGTGGAGAGCAACATATTAGTTTTCGTACAACGTTTTAAAATGTACTAATCAATTTTTTTTATTATTCAATGGGATGCTTTTCTTAACTTTCACAAGTTTGATTATAAGTTACAAAAACCATCCCTTATTCTTGCACTAGGTGGCTGCCCCGGAAAAAAAAAGGCAAATAAGTGGGACATAATAAACAAATAAGTGGAGAGCTACATATTAGTTTTCGTACAAAGTTTTAACATGTACTGATAAACTTTTTTGTTATTATCCAAAGCTATGCATTTCCTTATGTAACACAAGTTTGAATATAAGTTACAAAAATCAACCCTTATTACTTGCACTAGGTGGCTGCCTTTAAGAAAAAAATAGACAAATAAGTGGGGCATAACAAACAAATAAGTGCAGAGTTACGTATTAGTTTTTGTACAAAGTTTTAAAATTTATTGATCAATTTTTTTAATTATTCAGAGGATGCACTTCATATACCACAAGTTTGATTATTACTTACAAAAATCAACCCTTAATTCTTGCACTAGGTAATAGGCAAATAAGTGGGACATAATAAACAAATAAGTGGAGAGCTACGTATTTGTTTTCGTACAAAGTTTGAACATGTATTGATCAATTTTTTTTATTATCCTAAGCAATGAATTTCTTATGTAACACAAGTTTGATTATAAGTTACAAAAATCATCCCTTATTAGTTGCACTAGGTGGCTGCCTTGAAGAAAATAGTAGACAAATAAGTGGGGCATAATAAAAAAATAAGTGGAGAGCTACGTATTAGTTTTCGTACAAAGTTTTAAAATGTACTGATCCATTTTTTTTATTATCCAAATGGATGTTTTTCTGATTTACCACAATTTTGATTATAAGTTACAAAAAGCAACCCTTATTACTTGCACTAAGTGGCTGCCTTTAAGAAAAAAATAGACAAATAAGTGGGACATAATAAATAAATAAGTGGAGAGCAACATATTAGTTTCCGTACAACATTTTTAAATGTACTGATCAATTCTTTTTATTATTCAAAGGGATGCTTTTCTTATGTTTCACAAGTTTGATTATAAGTTACAAAAATCAACCTTTATTACTTGCACTAGGGGCTGCCTTGAAAAAAAAAATAGGTATATAAGTGGAGCATAGTACACAAATAAGTGGAGAGCTACGTATTAGTTTTCGTACAAAGTTTTAAAATTATTGATGAATTTTTTAAAATTATTCAAAGGGATGCACTTCTTTTGTACTAGAAGTTTGATTATAATTTACAAAAATCATCCCTTATTACTTGCACTAGGTGGGTGCCTTGAAGAAAATTAGACAAATAAGTGGGGCATAATAAACAAATTAGTGGAGAGCAACATATTAGTCTTCGTACAACCTTTTAAATTGTATTGATCAACTTTTTCTAATTATTCAAAGGATGCACTTCTTATGTACCATAAGTTTGATTATAAGTTAGAAAAATCTGTTATTACTTGCACTAGGTGGCTGCCTTGAAAAAAAATAGACAAATAAGTGGGACATAATAAACAATTAAGTGGAGCGCTACGTATTAGTTTTCGTACAAATTTTTAACATGTACTGATCAACTCTTTTGTTTTTATCCAAAGGATGCATTTCCTTATGTAGCACAAGTTTGATTATAAGTTAGAAAAATCAACCCTTATTACTTGCACTAGGTGGCTGCCTTGAAGAAAAAAATAGGCAAATAAATGTGGCATAATAAACAAATAAGTGAAGATCTACGTATTAGTTTTCGTACAATGTTTTAAAATTTATTGATCAAATTTTTTTAATTATTCAAAGGGATTCAATTCTTATGTACCACAAGTTTGATTATAACTTACAAAAATTATCCCTGATTACTTGCACTAGGTGACTGCGTTGAAGAAAAAAATAAGCAAATAAGTGGGGCATAATAAATAATTAAGTGGAGAGTTACGTATTAATTTTCGCACAAAGTTTGAACATGTATTGATCAATTTTTGTTATTATCTAAAACGATGTATTTCTTATGTACTACAAGTTTGATTATAAGTTACAAAAATCAACCCTTCTGGTTGAAAAAAATAGGACAATATTACCATTTTTCTAATAATGATAGATTAATTCACATATTATACCTGCATCGCAGCGTCGATGTCCTCCATTCAATTGGATGCTTTCTTTGCGGCATTAGAAGAACAAAGAAAAGAAAATAAGGGTTTTCAATTCAAACCAAAACCATTACAAGAACAAAGAAAAGAAGACAAAAAGGGCAAGCTCCATATCAAGATGATGTGTTCAATCATAAACTTTTTTTCTTTGAAGGGTGATCCTGAATAGACAAACAAGAGAGAGGGAAGAAAGAAAGAGATTGTCGAACCGTTTCGCGTTTTTTTGTAACAAATCAGTATTATATGAAAAATTCCACTCCAGGACACATCATTTTTAGTCTCCTCATTACATACACCGGTGTGTATTCTTTTTTCTTTTTTATAATCAAATATAATTAAATTTTGCAATTATACTATAATTTTTTTTATTACAGAGTTATTCTAGCTTTACAAAATCGTTAAATTTGAAAAAACAATTAAATTAAAAAAACGGACACTGATGGTAAAATTAATAAAATTGATTTTAAAAAATTGTTAGTTAAAAGGTAAAATATTATTTGAAAAGTCAAATGAAAAAATTATATATAGTAAAAAGGAAAATATTTTATTAATAACATAAATGTTAACTAATAGGGAAAGAAAAGGATATGTGTTGTGATTTTGAAATGCGTTAAATTCCGTTGAGTAATTCAGTCCATCCAGTAATATTGTTAGGATCAATCATCCTTCATTTATGGTATTGTTCACTTTAAAACCTATACTCTATCACAATTTTATTTATTAAAATACGTCTCAGAAGTTGAAAAAAAAATACTTAAAGTATCTTAGATTTCGACTTCTAAACTATAAGGTTGGATTAATGTGCAATTTAGAGAGAAGACCAGAACACCTGCGTGGATTATCTCGGCTTAAAACTCCTAATGTCACTGACTTTCATTTTGATTTATCTTAAGTATAGAATGTGCAATCAAGAGAAAAAAAAAAATTACAAAGTGAAAAGGTAAGAATATATTTACTCTAAAAATGCCTCACAATCTTAACATTAAATCGAAAGGAAATGTATTGTCTCTAGCTGTCAGGATCAAAACATCATTATGTTTCCCTTCAACAGAGGGTTTATGGCCTTCTCATAGAATCGACCCTTTTGCCCAAATGAAAAGTTCCGGTGGATAACAGTACAACCTTCTTGTATTACTCGGCAACACAAACTATATTCATTCTCAAAGAACATTTGTTGCTACTACATTAACATATGAAATTAAGAATGAAGTATTCTGTAGTACAGCCTGCAAGCTGTTTCCATGCTATACTAGCATTCTGCATGTTACTATACCATCCTCATTTACAACATTCAGAAATATCAGAAGTTCATGACTAGCTTATACAAGTAGCATCAGAAAATCAGAAAGTTAATGAATTATATGTGAGCCAGAAGGAATGATTCCTAAAAATTCATGCCCTCTGATAAAAGCAACCACTGTACACAAACAACCTATCCTTACAAAAGGGATCTTCTTCAAGAGGTGAGGGTGAATCCTGAGAATGAATCATGTTCTTTCTTTGGAAGATTATTAGAGTAAATGATTTACGGTCGCTGCTTGAATGACATCAGTTGGGCTAGTTTCCTTAATACGGGAAGTTGCAGATCTTCTATGGCTATAGTTTTTGTCAACGTTGCTTCTTTTAAAGCGGTGTGAATACAGTCGAAAGAATTTCACTAGCTTTTCTGAACCAACAAGTAAAATCACCCCAACAATAATAAGTAGCCTGCAGCAAAACATTTCCAATTAAAGTATTCCTGACAAAAACTTGAAGGTGTCCATCTTATTTGAGAACACCAACATTATAGATAAAGGCATTCAACTAAATCAGAAAAAGATTTGCATCAAATATCAGAAGCAGAACAGGATATGCTCATGAATGCAATGCCACTATTAACAGAGGGAGTGAAGTATACAACTAGAGAACTAGGAATTCATTTTTGCATGGAGAACTTACAAAGGAAAATACACAAAGAAATAATAGTATATAGTCAATCATTACCATCCTAGAAGGAGTAACATGCGAGCTTTCGGGGCCGAAGGAAGTCGCTCACCCAAAGCAAGCATCCCAGCTAGTACACCAGTCAAAATTGATGCCACAGCGGCGCATGTAGAAACTATAATAGCCCTCCCGTGTTTTAGACCACGTGTCTGCATTTGGAGCAGTAAAAATAAAAGGGGTTACTATCCTGTTTGACTGAAATTGGCTTAAGGGATGTAATAGTTCACAATACAAAAGTAAATAGTATGAAAAGGTCTTCAAAGTACCTGATAGTAAAAGCCTGTACCACTTGAACAGACACTTACGATTAAGCATATAGGAACCAACAGCTTAGGGAAGCCTTGCTCCAGGAACAGGAACCCCATCTTTGATATTACAGAGGCCATCCTGCATTTTCATATTAATAGAATTAAGAGTAAGGACTTGGAAGTTAGAATTATAATCAAGTTTTGTTATCTCTGTGTGTGTTTTCTGTGTAATGTTATATCTTATCATCAGCTGGTTTTCTTCGTAGCCCACAGAAAGTAGTGATACTTAATAAAAACTGACAAATCTAAATGAACTACGGATTGGACTTCATAAATGAAAATACTGTAAGCAATGAAAACTTGTATATTGTTAAATGCTCATAGTTATAAAAAGCAGATCATGTTTGTTTTAAATGCCTTGTTATATTACTAGCTGCATTATTCAACCGAGAGCATTCTTGATTTGAAAGAAAAGGAAAGATAAACACTTAATTGCCGTCATCTTCATCCCAACATTAAGGAGTTGAGGTAAATGAAGGAAGAGAAATGAGTCCATCTAAGAGCACGACATATAAATGTGGTAGGGAAGTAACAGTACCCAAACAAAATTCCAGATTCCAAGCCATAAATAATTTCCTCAACAACATCATATTCAATCTGCATCACTTAAAACGTCAGGCCATGGAAGAATAATAAAGGACAATATATCCCATTAGATTGATATGAGAGGCATAACATGTAAGAACGAAGACACCCGTCATGATTAAAACATTAATTACCATCTCTTGTTCTCTTCGATTACGCCGACATATTCGAAGCCATCCATTAAGCATTATCTGTATAAGTGGTTCTACCAATTAGAAACAATAGCTGTTTTAAACTAAAAAATAGTAATGTTTCTTTGGTGCACAAATGACCCTACACTCTTTATAGAAACGTTATGCCAATAAAAATCGTAAGGCTTGTAATCATGCATTCAGGTTTGTGAAAAAAAAAAATACTGCTGGATGATTAGTTCCATGACACCACAGTAATGCCTTCCTATTGACTTTAAAGAAAGTTGGTAAATAATGGACCAGAGCATGAGACAGGGTACCTACAAACAAGATGAAAACAACAAATGCCAGCCACGGTATGTGAAATATAGACAGAGCAGCAGCCCCTTGCTCCTCACCTCCGGCACCAACTCCTAAATATAATAAAAGAGCATATTAACAAATTGAATACCTAATCCTTACTCTAGTATCAATAGAATGACACATATGATGCAAGCAACCGACTGCAAAGTTGATTTTATTAGCAGCAAGATGATAAACCAGGAATATTCCACGACATCCCAATGCACTGCTCAGCTACACAACACAAGTGCATACTGCACAATATATAAAAATAAAATGGTCGCATCATCAGTCCATCACCATTTATAGTTTTTATATTGACTCAAACTCTGACTACATATAAAAACCTGGAAAATTTACCGTCACAATAAACAAAATGAATTGTCAATAAATGCACAAGATTTTAATTTTTCTCTTTTTGTCAGTGAGAAACAAAAGGAAAGAGAATATAGATTTTTTGTCATTACTTCAACAACCATAAAAAGCAGCTAAACTAAGTGCTCTTTACTTTAGCAATCTAAAACTTACATTACCTATTGTACCGAAACCTGCGAAGGTAATGCCCACCCAATCAACAACATTCATGACTTCCTTGAGATAAAAATGAGAAAAGACTGAAAGGATTGCCAGTCCACAGCCAGAAACTGGTTGGATGACAGAGACCTAAATCAGAAGAACAACCAAATTACACAAATACAAAATTAGGGTAAGGGACTAGAAGATTCTGCTGTTGATAGCGTAATATCGTTTAGTTTTCTTCAGAATTATGCTTCTATCATAGGCATGACTGAACCACTTACAGGAGCCAGGGCTAATGCCCTTAACATCAACAGTGCCCCAAATATATCCATCAGAAAACCTATGAGCCAGGTTTTGTTCAAAGCATATGCCCTTATGACCTGCAAATACAACACAATTGTCAACAAGTACCAAATACCATGCCAATGTAAATCCTTAATCAAACAGTGACTTCCTGATCACACGTTATTCAATGAAAAATGGGATCTTTAATGAAATATCCTGCACCCAAAATCCCACGTTCATACACACCCTCGTGCATGTACCCAATTTCTTCATTCCAACAAATAAACCTCGCAAATTGTAAGTTTCAGGGTTCAGGTACATCCACATCAAAGAAAAACAAATGCGTATGCTTGAAATGGAATAGTTATGTTCAAAGGGGAGATTTTGAAGGGGAAGCAAATCATGGACATGAAAATGGGAAAAAGAATGTGGAATTGAGAAAAGAGAAAGATGCCTTGAGCTTGAAAGAGAGAGGAGGAAGAATGACGGTGCCCTTCTTCTGAAGGATTTTGCCGATGTTGTTGCCGGCGGTGGCAACCACCGTCAAAACAATTGATTCCCACATCTTCTCCTACCCTTTCTTCCTCCCTCTGCTCTGCGTGTCTCCTCCTTTTTTGTTCTGTGCCTAGGATTTGTTAATTGTCATAAACTAGCTATTAATTGTTTATTCATCCCCATTATTTAAAAGGTTTTGAAGCAGTGATTAAAAAATTTAAATACTCTCTACAAACTTTAATACAGCTAAAATAAAATTCCTGTTTTTTGGTCAAATGTTAAAATATTTTAACTAACTTTATTAGTATTTCTATTTATTTAATTGAAATATAATCATTCAAGAAAAGTATATGAAACTATTAAAATCAGATGATCATAAGTGAATTTTTTTTCTTGGTATTAAATTCGGAAAAAGTATATATAAGGAAAGTTGAAAAAAAAAACTATTCTTTAATCATAGTGTATATTTATTTTTAATGATTATAATGAGTTATTGAATTTTATAAATAATTAATTTAAAATTCATATTAAAATAATTGTTTTATTTATATAAAATTTAATATGCATATATTATATTAAACTCTAAAAATTAAAAGTATAAATATATCCCATTTTGGTAATATATTTAATATAACATCTTCAAAAATCTAGTACGTATTACAAGGAAAAATATAGTTTTAACAAAATATATATATATATATATATATATATATATATATGTATATATATATATATATACATATATATATATATATACATATATATATATATATATATACATATATGTATATATATAATAAAGGATAGATTTGTATTTAAATAATGTGAAGAGGTATTAAAATAATAGTATTGAGGTTTGTTAGATTGGGTACAAGAAAGAGGTGAGTTGTCAACTGTTCATATTACAGATATAATAAACATATCATTTGAAAGATATTTTAATTAATTAGGAAATTTTCAAACATAGAAGTTTGGTAAAAAAAAATCAAATATATACCTTTCATCTTTAAAAATAATATCTTCTCTCATAGTAGCTGTACATATATTAGTATTTATTTTGTCACTAAATACAATAATACATAATAATAAATATTATAGGCGAAGGTAATGTAATTTAATTAAGTAAGAAAAATAATTATATAATTTTTATCTTGCACATCAATTTAATAAATTTATAAATTACTGTATTTTCATTGCTTAATAACTGTAAAAAAAAAAAAACACGTATTTCACGTATTCATCATATTAACATCTAAAATTAATGATTAAATGGGATTGATCCCAAAATATACAAACCACCTCAACCTATTAATTTGTAAAAAAAAAGTTCATATTAGCCTAATTTCATTATTAGATTTGTAAATCAAACAAGTTTGCCGTAGTAAGTTAGTTAATTTTTAAAAACAAATATTTTTAACTTTTTATATACCTATATTTTTAATTAATTTTTATTTTATCATTGTCTTCATTTTCATCTTCATTCCATATTCATAAAATAAGCTCAATGTAGATCTTTATTTACATGCTTAAAAGAATATTTATTGAATTTTAGGATTAATCTTTCGTGCCTAGCGAAGATGATTCTATTAAACATCACTTGTATTATCTAGCTATCTGGTCTGCCTACGTTTCCTTTCATTCATGCAACAAGACAATCACAAAACAAAATAAAGAAGAAAACCCGTAAGTTATTTCTTCTCTTTATTTAATTATAAATGGATGGTAGTTGACCAACTCGGTCTAAAAAAGTTGAATTGGTCATTGTTTAATTTGGTTCAAGTTATATAAAATTCAATTTATTGTGTTAAGAAAAAATGGGCGAGATATAGTTAATACAAACGTGAGAAAATCAATCTTTAGTTAATACATAACTTCATTTATTTTTTCAAATGTTTACTATTGTAATTATAAAATTTATTTTAAAATATACTTTGCCAAAAAAAAGTCATTCAATCCAACTCAGAACTTATTTAAATACTACTACTAGTGTTTCTAAATATTTTAACTAAAAATATGAAAGAAAAATAGAAGAAAAATGATCGATAACAGTTGTAACTTTGTTTATGCAACCATATCTGCTTCATGTTCTTGGCTAATCAAAATCACTTCCACTAAACTTCCTTACTCCCAACCAACACACCAAACAATCGACAATGCTTAATGTATAGAATTCAAGGTCATGTTATTCGACCACATTCTAAGTTGTGTTCTTTCACACAAACAATTCTGCGTCATACTTCATTCACTTCTCAATTCAGTTAATTTAATTTAAGGTAAAATACATTAATAAATTATGTCAATAGGAAAAAAAAATGTTAAATATGTTTTTAGTTTTTGAACTTTAACTTAAAATTAGAATTTGTTCATATTCAAAATTTCGATATATCTTAATTTCTAGACTTTAAATATTTATAAATATAATCATTTTAACTCAATTATCTTAAATTTTTATATTGAACCGAAATATGTCAAATCATAAACAATTTCAACGTAAAAACAAAAACTAACATAATTAAATTAAAAGAAGTATATTTATTTCTTTTGTAAAATTTAACTATCAAAATAGAAAGGAATTTCAATTTCTGTTGTAAGATTCAGATACTAAAATACACATGCTTAAAAAAAAAAAAAAAAAAGATCATCACTTTATACAAATTATTGAAGAACTTGGAAGTTACTGTCCCTGTCCACAGAATTATTCATCTTCGCCCTACTGCAAACTTCATTTCAAACTACTCTATCTATCATGTGGCTTGTGAAGTTGAAGTTTTGAAAGCAAATTATTCCTCCAAATTATTTGCTATCACTATGGCCATACCCCATGCAAGACAGCAGAAGAGAAAGCAACTTCATCACCATAAAACACAAAAACCTTTTAACACCTTCAAATGAAAGAATCTAAACGTTTCTTGGAAACATATGTATGGTAAAATCCCATTATAGAAAAATCAAACGCCTAAAATCTACTCACCCTCGAAGATGTTTGCTGCAAAACTAATCCTAATTAAAAGTAGAAGATCGTTTATTGGATCCAAATACTCATTACTACAGATGATTCAGTTAAAAAATCATGAACAACAGAACAAATATAAATCGATGTGAACCCTCAGAGAGAAGATCTTCCAGGACCCAATAAAAAGTAACAGATTATTCCACATATAGACAAAAAAAGCTTTGACGAATTCAAGTAAAGCGATGATAATCCATGAATGATTAATCTACAGATTCTTCTGATAAACACAGTTGATAGATGTAAAAAAAGGAGGAATAATTTTGAAGCAGTAGCACTACCAGCCATAAACGACTTGAGAATACTTGTTCTTGAGCCACCTGAAGCTCTTTCTGAAGGAGCCTTTGATCTTGCCTTCGACGGAATACATTTTGTAGCTGGCAACCCTCTTCTTCCTCTGAAGCTCGGGATCAGATAAGGCCCAAGACTTGGAGAAAGAAGAAGCTGCAGAAATGCTTTTCCCTTTCTTCAACTTGAAGTCCCTCTGAGGAATCTGAGTTTGAGCATAGGAAGCACTGTAACATCTGGTAGGAGCTCCATAGTAGGTCTCAATCTGCATCATTTGGCCATTCGCATAAGACCTTGATCTTTGAAACTCCTCCATGGCAAGAACAACAATGGAAAAGCCAAAGGGGTGCTTCTCTCTCTTCAATTCTCAACCTTTTCTTTGTTTTATTGCAATATATGAGGGACAGTGGTGCCGTGGGGTCCAACAACGACCATAACAGGTTCAGTCTACGGTGGCTCGGTTTTACTTTCAACTTTCTTGTAGCTTTCTCCATTTTTTTTTTTTCTCTCTTCTCTTCTATTAAATTAATTCCATATATTCACTGTTAGGTGCCGTGTTTTCTGGGGATTCCTAACTCTCACTGCCTTTTTATATTCATATATTTTAAACAACTAAAAGATAAACGAGGGTAAGAAAATAAATTAAAATTAATAAGGGTCTCATATGTCTTGTTATCCATGATGAAATCTATGAAATTAAATCTAATATCTTTTTAATAAATTGAATAATAAATTTGTTTAAATTCTAGCTGACCCAACTTACAAAGATCTCTAAAAGATTATATAATTTTTAAAGCATTATGATATTTATGTCAATTTTTGCTATTTTTATTTGTTTGTCTTTATTTTCTTTCATCCGTGACTTGACTTTTAGAATTTTCCATTGTCTAAGATTTACGCTTTTAAAACTGTTGAGGATTTTTCTTTTGACCCGGACAAAGGATTCCCCCTCAGACAATTCATCTGCCACCAATTTTGATCCTTTTTTTAATGACCCACGACAGCAACTGATACAACCCTATTTTTTTTTTCATACCCGCGTTTAAAATTATTTTTTTCTAACTTCCTACAACATAAGTGTTTGATACGAATATATATTAATGATAAAAAATAAATTTTTAATATTAATAATAAGGTATAATTACTCGTATAGTATCAGTTTGGGGCTAGTGTGTCAATTGCATCCTAATTTTTGAAAAAATGCTTCAATTAGGTTCTTTTCAGTTAGTCAACGTGCCACGTGTCAGTATGTGGTTTTTTTAATTTTTTAATTTTTTTTTAATTTTAAAAAAAATGAAAATAAAAATAAAAGTGTCACATGTCAAGTCCTGTGTGTGACATGTGGCATTGCAATGCCACGTGTCAGTGTCACTGTCAGATGTCATTGTGTTGATTTCGAGTTAGTCCCTATATATGTTTTTTTTTTCAATTTAGTACCTACTTATGTGTATCTAATTCAATTTTGACCTAATATTTTTTAATAATTAAAATCCATTTTTTATAAAATTAAAAGTAATTAAGTATAAAAGTTTTACAAAAATTAAGTATTTGATATTTACATTAAAATTTAATGGTAAAAGTCATTTTATTAAGTCATTTTTAATATAAAAAAAATTAGTATAACATTCATACCAATAGAAATTTTGGTTTAAAATTAGTAAGAGACAATATTGTTCTATTTTGGAAAAAAAATAAAAATTAACAGAACATTAGTACTTAATAAAAAAGTAATTAATAAAGTAATATGTTAAAAAGTCGTTTTTAATAAAAAATATTAGTATAACATTTATACAAATAATAAATTTGGTCTGAAATTGAAAGGAACAAAATAAATATTAGTACTTAATTTTGTAAAAATATTTATACTTAATTATTTTTAATCTTATAAAAATGGATTGCAAAAATATTTTAATTATTAAAAAAAATTGGGACAAAATTGAATCAAATACACACACTTAGGTACTAAATTGAAACAAAAAGATATATATGGAGACTAAATCGAAATCAACACAATGACATATGATAGTATCACTAACACGTGGCATTAATGCCACGTGGCACTAACAATGCCGCGTGTCACACACAGGACTTGACAATTGGTATTTAAAAAAAATTAAAAAATTAAAAAAATTAAAAAAAATAAAAAAAAAATAAAAAAAAAGTCAAAAAAACCACAGACTGACATGTGACACGTTGACTAAGGCGTTAGTCAACTCTGTCCAAAAAGGACCTAATTGAAACACTTCTTCAAAAGTTGGGATGCAATTGACACTTTTTTTAAACCAGTTACCTATTTGACATACTAGCCACAAACTAGATACGAGTAATTCTATCTAATAATAATATAACATTGTAAGTCAAAAAGAAGTGTTGAATATTTTTTTATATTTTATTTTATATATATATATATATATATATATAGTATATAACAAGAGAAAAACTAGAAAATTTAGTTTTAGAGTACTAAAACAAATGATTAGTGTATTGTTATATTAATATTTTATTATGGAACTAAAATTCCTTTAATACGTATCAAAACACTTACCTTAAATTAAATAGTGTAACAGCTGTCTTAAATTTGACGTACATTGTAATGATATTCATATTTACAAGGCTTTGTTGTTTAGCAAGTACTACTATTTTTTCACAAACAAATTTCCGAAGTTTTTAATAACTTTAAATAGGTTCTTATAAGAAAATATTATTTTTTATACTTTTTATTTTTTCGAAATTTACAAAATTGATTTTCTTATTGTAATTAAATATTAGAAGAGATTAGATATGCAGACTCTTCTGTCGCAAGTTAATGACTCTCAATCTTTATCATTCATTTATTATATTTTTTTAAGTCATGACAACCGTAGATGACACACCATCTTCTTTCTGTATAGACATTTGTTTCATAAATATTTGACGTTTTCATTTTTGGTTGTGCATGCATGAATGGGGTTAGGTATAACGAGTGAGTTGTGATGTTCAATTTTTTTACTTTTCTAAAGTGAATAAATGTTATGTACCATTAATTTAAAAATAATCAAATTTAAGTTTAATGATACAGTTATCTTTCAACTATTAGTATTATGTATAATGTATAATTGCATATTATAACTAAGAAGTCTCTGCGCATAGTATAAGCAGTTTAGCGAATAGTTGACGCAGCAGCTGACAGCAATTGCTTCCATTTGCACATATCCTCACTTCACAATTCACAAATACGTGACGAGCAATCTATTTATTCTAAACTCAGAAGGGAACCCTCATTATAAATTAAGCATGCCAGATTATCTCCAATCAAAAGTTATATAATATATTTATTATTTTATTTTATTTTTTGTAGATAGATATGAACAATTGTAAGTCATCCTTGCAGACAAATAGAGAATCCTGTGCAACTCAAAAACAGCTTCCATTCCCATTTGTAGATTAAGGAGAAGCTTCAAACGAGAATAGAGTCAAATGAACAGGGTGATAATAGAATAAGTCCAGTATATTTCCAGCTTAACATAAAAAAGGTTTCAAATATACACAACCATCTCGCGGATATATTAAAAACAAAACACACGGAAAGAGGCAATCTACAATCTGTAGTAAGACAGATACACATACACAACACAAGCAAGCAACAAAATTGCAGCAACGCATTCTGCTAAACGCAAAATTAGAGAAGAATGCCCATCATTTCAAAATCACCGGTTTTGGAGTTAAGTTCAAGTCTTGCCAGAGAAAGGCCCTGCCTGGGCCATGAAAAATGAAATAATGACAGAGACCAGCCTCCATGATAAAAATCATACCAATCAACAATGAAGGGGAGACCAAATCAAATGAGATCAGCTACATTGGCCGGCAGCTCCTCAACCACCACATTATAGAACTTTTGGATGTCAACCAGCATCCTTTCATCATCACTGGTCACAAAATTTATAGCAACACCCTTTCTCCCAAACCGACCACTACGACCAATTCGATGGAGATAGTTCTCTGGCTGAGTTGGCAGATCATAATTTATAACAAGTGAGACTTGCTGCACATCGATACCACGGGCCAAAAGATCTGTGGTGATAAGAACACGGGAGGACCCTGAGCGGAATTCTCTCATGATGATATCCCTTGTGTTTTGGTCCATATCTCCGTGGGTGGCTGAAACTGTGTGATCACGATTCCGCATTTTGTCTGTCAGCCAATCTACCTTGCGTCTAGTGTTCACAAAGATAACACTCTGGGTGATAGCCAAAGTTTCATAAAGATCACATAATGTCTCTAGTTTCCATTCCTCCTTGTCTACATTAACAAAAAACTGCTTGATCCCCTCCAGGGTAAGCTCATCACGTTTTACAAGAATCCTCACAGGTTTGTTCATAAACTTCCTGGTGATTTCCAGGGCTTCTGGAGGCATTGTGGCAGAGAATACCCCAACCTGAATCTTAGGAGGCAGTAGCTGAAAAATATCATAGATCTGCAAAGTTGAAAAGAAAAAGGCAAATTCAGAAGGATACACTTTTGAACCAACCAAAAGGCAGATAAAGTTGCAGCTATTTTCTATTTCTCATGCACATGCTACCGACGCAGACTGCAAACCATAACATCCAGTTTTCAAAATGGGGTGTAAGCATTTAAATCTTCCTGTCCATAATAACATTAAACAAGTATGCACTTAGTGAACAAAATGTTTTTTCCAAATAATAGCTCCACATGCTTTTTTTTTTTTCAAATTTCATAGAGATGAAAAATGCATATATAAAAGAAAAGAAAGCCAAGGGATTGAAAAAATTATTTTTCATTTCCCCTATTCTTTCAGGCGCAAAATCTAGTCAAATGTAACTTGTGACTTTAACAGGCTAATATATTGTCGCAATGTATCTAGTACACCAAAATATACTGTTTGACTGACATACCACGACTAACAACTTGAAAGGTAGCAATTATATTATAATCATTATCTACACATTTGGTTAAATTCAAATAAAATACCAACGCATAATCTTACTCCATATCAACAAATCAACATAATGAAGCAAATTAAAGAAAGAAACATCAGTAAATGAGAAAACCTGATCCTTAAAACCTCGAGAGAGCATCTCATCTGCCTCATCCAATACAAACATCTTGATGTAATCAGGGCGCAAAGATTGTCTGCGCAACATATCAAATACACGTCCAGGAGTACCAACAACTACATGAACCCCACTTGAAAGGATGCGTTGATCTTCACGAACACTGGTCCCACCAACACAAGCATGAACCTTGACACCTAGATAGTCCCCTAGTGCTCGCATGACCTTCTCAATTTGTTGTGCAAGTTCACGAGTAGGAGCAAGAACTAGTGCCTGGCACTCAACTAAGCTGTAATCAAGCTGCTGCAAAACTCCAGAGCAAAACGTAGCAGTTTTTCCAGTTCCAGATTGTGCTTGCTGGATTACATCAAGTCCCTTGCAGAAAGGAACAATCCCCCTTTGCTGAATGGCAGAGGGTTTCTCAAAACCTTATCAGAAGTAATACAGCACCCATATAAATGCTCAGTCATCAACGACATAAAACAATGATAACAATCAAAACAGAAAGTGCAGCAAGCATTCAAGATTCATAAGAGATGTAAATTTTGACTGTAAATTAATCTCATATTTGATGGAGATATAAACAATAGAAAGTGTAACCAAAACTCTCAAGCAATAATCAAGATTTAAATTATATTACATTCAAAAATTGATGTACATACCATATGCATAAATACCCCTTAGAAGGTTCTCCTGCAATCCCATAGCATCAAAGCTTTCGCAGACTTCGTCATAAGAAGTAAAAAACTCTTGTCCATCAGGTCCAAGTCTGGCCATCAACACATAAACCCAAAATGACTACATAATTCTAGGCATGGGTGCACCACAGGTGGGTATTGTGTATGAAATAATAAGATGAAATCACAAGTACATGGAAGAAAAAAAACATATGAAAATGCAATAGCATCTCTACTAAGCAAGCATCTAAAGAGAGGGGAAACCTACAACTCATTCATCTTAGCATCATATTGACGACCATCGAACACTGATCCTTCCGGTGCCTGCCCAGCCATGATTTCAAACTGCAAAGAAAAATAGACATCAACTCATTTCACAAACCACAGATCAAAGTTTAGACACTGATATTCCACAAATTTTAGTTTTTCCAACTTCAAATACAGAAAAGAAATTAAAAATTGGATAATCTGCTACAGTGTACTGAACAAACAACACCTACAGGAAAGCAGAGACAGGTGTGTTACAAGAAAAAAGTTAAGCAACCAAATTAGCTATATCAGTCTCAGTTACTTAGGAAGATGTGAGTCCTGAAATAATTTTGTTAAGAATTATCACCCTAGAGAATAAACCGATCCGAGCAAAAGAGCGATGTTAATCAACACCATAAATCACAAATAAAAGAAATCTGAATAACAGCTAAGTAACGAAATCGAACCTTTGAGGACGATAAAAAAAAGTTGGAATTAGGAAACAATGAAGAAGATTGAGTGTGTGAGAGGGAATTGAGGAGTTAGGGTTTCCTAATATCGAAGGCGATGGCGGTGGCTTTGAGACAACGACGTATCAAAGATGACGCCGGAGAGAGTGTCGAATGGATTTGTTTTCTTATTTCAATAGACTTCTATGATTTTGTTTTCGATTTCTTTCTCGATTTTACCCCTCATGGTTTCTTTTAATTGCAGCCTGATCCACTATGTTACAGCGTCTTTCCAGTTACCCTCGGAGTAAAACCTTCCCCTGTTCTAATAGGGAAAAGTTGAAACAAGTCAAAGGTTGTATTATGTGTCATCTACTATCAGTAGAAGGTTTAAATACAGGAAACAAGTGAAAAAAAAATCATACCGAATAAAATTAACAAGAATAATATGAACATATCAAATAAATCCTTATTTTAGAAGGAAACCAAAAGATTTTGTATGTTTATTTAAAAAATATATATTTATGATATACATATTTTGAAAGATTAGGAATACAAAATTAGGTCAAATTTTGTTAAAATAACGAAGATATACTACGATGTGAGATTAAAATTTGAGGAAGATTTTTTTGTATCCAGAGTGAAATTTCATATTTTGGGTAATTATTTACTGGATCAAACAAAGCTTAAAACGATTAAAACCATTTAATTTGTAAATTGTATTGCTTTGATTTTTTAGTTTTAAGTTGAAAAAAATGATATTGATATGCATAATTTATATATACATTAATAAAAGATAATTATCTTTTAACTGATTTTAGAATATATATATATATATATATATATATATATATATATATATATTGATTGTTGTGGATCTTATAAATTGTATTTTATATATTTTTTTTAATAAACTAGATTGACTAATAAACCGACCACTCTTATCGACCAATAATAAGTGCATTCATGCCATTAAAATGCATAACACTTCTTTTGAGTTTACAAGTTGTTTTTTTTTGAGAAATTGCCTTATTTTATTAAAATATCATGTATAATACTTTTTGGGGAGATAAATTAAGAAAACTAATAATATGACACTCTTTGCAATAGACCAAGGGAAAAATGAGTTATTTGGCTAAGTCACACCAGCTAAGCCACAACAATTAAAAACACATGACACATTAAAAGGTTTTTCTGCTAAGCCAGACAAATGTTGTTGAGCCTGACACTTGAGTTTGGGCTACTAATGAGGAACAATTAATGATTCTAATCTGACAAATAAATTTGTCTTTGTGGGTATTATCCGAACTCGTTCCCGTTTTGACGGGGAATCTCCGTATTGACTGGGTATAAGTACAGAGAATTTCTGACTTTTTCAGTTGGGTATGCGGATAGGTATGGGGATGTACATATCCCGTCATAATACTCGTTCCCGCCATATCTCCATTCTCGTTTAAATTATTAAAATATTCACAATTAATTAAATAACCTTATATATATTCTATTTTTTATTTCTTTTAATTATTTGGTTTGACATGAAACTCATTCGCATCTCCAATATATTTTTTATCTTATCATAACTTTTATATAATTATGTTAAAATGATGTATGTTAATTAAAAAAAAATTATGTCTCACATTTGAATATTTCTATTATTTTTTAATATTGTTATTTATTATATATTTTTCTTTCACATGAGAATGTTTATACTCTCAATTTAAGGTAATATAACAAAAATTATTTACTTATTATTATTAATTTTTGTTTAATTTGAAGAACTATTTTGTTTCATTAAAATAATTTTTGTTATTTTTCAACCATTGAGTATATGTGTTGATATTTGAAAAGTTTTCTTAGTTCTTTAAGATATTTTTCATCTTATCATACCTTAATTATACATTTGATTTCCTTTATGCGATTTCTTTCGATAGTCTCTCAAATTATTTCTAAAACACACATTTGTTAGTTTTTTAATATTTTTATTTATTGTTTATTTTCATCATGTAGAAAAATATTTCGATATATTCTATCTAATTATTT
>Ga0214544_1003068_pt1 | contig 34902 bp, 20 predicted proteins | sample CNSS3metaG_FD_160074 | JGI IMG/M metagenome (GOLD analysis project Ga0214544, IMG submission 160074) | Root nodule microbial communities from cowpea collected in UCLA plant growth center, Los Angeles, California, USA - CNSS3 | ecosystem: Host-associated > Plants > Roots > Nodule | place: USA...
GTTGTTTAGCTTTTTATGAACCACGTCTTTTTACATACAAGTCGATAAAAAAGTAAAAATTTAAACATTTTCACTAATACATTTTATTATTAACTGAAATTTATTAAAAATTTCAAATTTTAATAAGTTTTATTTTTCATTTATTCACGCTCTCTCTCCATTTAGATCAATGCTCACCAAATTATGGTTTTAAACAAATTTTATTCAATTATATAAAAAAAATGCTAACAACTATAAAAAAATTGTTATCATATTCTTGAAAATAATATGCATTTCATGTAATACAATAAGTAACATACTTTATTTCAATTAAATATATTTTTAAACAATTAATAGTATTTTTTTTTCACTAAAACTTTATAATCAAAGTGATCGTTATAATTTTTTTATTACAAATTCATGAAGGTTCTTGATGACATGTGAAATTAATTTCTTTTTTGAAGTTTAATGTGTACGATGCGCATACATATTTTCTTAAGATTTTGATAAGTTGCTAATATAATTAATTTTTAAGAATATATAATTATGAAACATTTATATAGAAGTTGTTGTATGCATGTTTCCTAAATGAACTTTATTTTTAACGGTTGTTCCCTTTATTATTAGTTTAACTCTCATCAAATTTAAAGTGTCCTTATTCTTTATTGTAAAATAATTTACGCGATTCAAATATATTTACATTTTATAGAGGGTAACGTAACTTTAAAAAACATATCATATTCACGTTCTTGAGAATGAATTTCTTGAAACACAACACTAATATCCGTCGGAAAGTCAAGCTAATCACGTTTCATCACGGCAAGAAATTATCAGTTACATTGAACATGTCTCAAAAACCATGCAAGATATGATTTTCACTGGTTAAATTTGTCTTCATTATAATATATATATATATATATATATATATATATATATATATATATATATATATATATATATATAACATAACAACACATCTTAATGAGTTAAAAGATGTATTTAAATTTTTTCTAAACTTTAATTATTAAATAATGTTCGACTTTTGTGATGTATATAATAAAACTGTTCAATCATATATATGTCAAAATAATTGCGAAAATTTATTATAATTTGAGGATTTACTTCAATCTAAGTTTAACTTTTATATGATTAAGTCAAATAACCGATTCAAACTTTTACAGTAAGGAGTGAGTAAGTGTTTGTTAAATATGAAATATAACCGATTTAATTAAAATTATTATTAAAATGTTTATTATTTAACAAATTAGTCATTTGTTTTACTTTTTATGTTTAAGTTTAGTTATAAATTTTTTTGGTTTTATTTGCAATAATTATATACTGTATTTTGTAAAATGTATATCAAAAAAATTGTAAGCAATATTTAAAAGTTACAAGCTTTAACATAATAATGATTTTTAAAATTTGTAACTAAATTTTACTAAACTCAATCAGAAGGGTATTAGTGTGTTACGTTAGATTGAGTAAAAAAAAAGTTCCAACAAAATGTTTTTAAGTTGAATATTACATTAATTTAAATTTGATCCTATAAATAACTTGCCAAACACAAAAATATTTCTCTTACTCTAAATAAGGAGATTCATTCTAAATATATAGAAAATGTTGTTTTACTTAATTAACATTGAAAATCATAATAATAGAGATACCTTTAAAGGGTAAATTATGACAGAAAAGTCAAGTATAATAACAAAGTCTCTTATACCCAAAATTGAACTAATAATATTAATAAACTTGAGATTGAAATTCAATTTCCCAAGAACACGCAATTGTCGTAACATGTTTGACTGCAAACATGACTATCTCAATTTGAGGTTTCCTCAAGGTCACTTATTATCACAATTTTTTATGGACTTGGCAAATATTAGCTTTTTTGAATCGTTGAATTCAATCTTCTATTGCCTATATATCGACTAACAACTTCTTTTGTAATTATTTGTTGATTTCCTTCCATGTATACATTGCTTTAATTTGTATTTTTCAAAACACCAATAATTGTGTTATTGGTCAAAGATAAAATTGAGTATATTAGTGGGACAAACTTCATTTTACCGAAGCAGTTGATTGAAATGGTTAGAAGTGAATTTTAAGCCTAACTCAATCCAACAAAATCAGCTTCTAAGGTGAGGATTGCACCCACTTATATATTATGAATTGGCCTGATTTCTAGTTGATGTGGGACTTCCAACACACCCCTCACGCCGAGGTATGTTCATCTCGTGCGTGGGACTAGAAATTAGTGGGTGGTCCGTTAGGGGCTCGAAATCGGGTGAAACAAAATGTCCAAGAAAGCTTACTAGGATAAACTCTAACTTGACTCTGATACCATGTTAGAAGTCGGTTTTGTGAGGTTGAGTTAGACTTAAAACTTACTTATAACAGAAATTAAGTAAAACTAAATTTTACTTATCTTTATATATATAATATAATTTTAATATGATATTAGATTTTTTTTATCAGAGTTATTAAAAATCTATCTTAGTCAACATTTAAATCTATATCAATATCACTAGTTATTAGACTTTCAATAACTGTTTCATTTGACATCTTCAATATCTTTTACAAATCACACATTAATCAAGATCAATTTATATTATATAAATAAAACAAACTTTACCTTACACTAACTTAATGTAATAAGACTGAATTAGGTTTAAATAATTTTCCATTATATTAATATTTTCTACCATGTATAGGTTCCAAAAAGTTAACGATACCTGCCTCTTCTAACCGCTACAGGTCCTCAAGTTGAAATTTCTCAAGCTTGAGTTGTTAGCAATTTTATTAAGCAAGTTGATTTTATGTATATAATCATTGTCTCTATATCCTTAATCATAACTAATACTTCAAGAAGAACAAGTAAAACTAATTCTATATAAGGTTACTGATACATTAATTTCATTATATATATTTAACATAATATTAACATTGCATTGGTATTTATTAATCAGTACGGATGATTAGTTTAAAAACATCATTATTCACCAAACTGTTCTTTGTTGAATGAACCAAGCGTGAAGAAGGTATATAACATTTCAAAATCAATGACAACCTTAAATATGGTGATTGACTTTAATTATACTATATTGTGTTTTAACATAAATTACTGTTTGTTGATTGCAAAAACAGTGACCAAGACGTGAATAACACCTCAAATACGGCATTGACTCTAATTATACTATATTACTGTATTTTACGTTTTATTTGAATATAAATTATGTTATCGATGTAAAAAAAAATATATTTTTTATGATGAATTTGCTAAAATAATTCAATAAATTTTTTTTTATAAAGGATGTTTTTATATTGAAATTATACTTAAAAAAGAAGCTTAATTAGTTATATTGTAGGATCCATTTTTGGTAGATAGTGTGTATGTTTTGATTGATTTTGGTGAGTAGAGTAGCAATGTTTGACGTAGAACAAAAAACAACTACCCATGTTGGACTTAACTGCGTAGTGGCACCTAATAAGTGATTATACGAAAGTGGCTTTAAGCTTTTCGCTTTTTTTTTAATGACTTTGTTATAGGTACGTCATTGTAACGTGAGGGTGGTGTGTGCAACCACTGATCTTCTTTTGGGGTTTCACATGTCAGTGAGAGACAGAATTGTCCTACACAACCAGAGTGAGGAATGATGCCTGTGTTATTACGTTAAAAAGTGTTTGAGTTTCAAAGTCATGGGGACAATGATTTTCAAAATCATCAAACAACATAAATTAATTCTTGACTATAAGGAAGGAGCAACAACAATCTTCAGAATCACCGATTAGCTACGCTTGTGCTTAATTGGAAACCTTTATCATCATGTCTAATGGAGTATTTAATGAAAATAATTATCCAAGTACACAACTTTCAGAACAAGAATTAACAAACAAAAAACAACTATGCATCACAACGCTCTATCTTTTCAACTTCCTTTTGCCACTGTTGGCACCTTTAGACAAACAACTGCATGCGTGTAGAGCTCTCATCAGATCAAAAATCTCCATTATGATTCGCTCAATTATAGTGATTATTAGGTGCTTAATATTATATTTGATGGCATCGGAAATCGTATATGGAATAAAGATAAAGATAAGATAGATTTACAACGTATTGTAGAGTTGTGTTAGATTTTAAGTTTATTTTAAGATGGTGTTGAAAGTCTCATATCGACTAGAAATAATGTAAATTCACAATATATAAGTGAATGCAATCTTCACCTTAAAAGTCGATTTTGTGGGGTTAAATTAAGCTTAAAGTTCATTCTAACATGGTATCAGAGCGTTAGAACTTTAGACATTTTGTTCCACCCGATATCGAGTTGCTAACGGACCACCCACTAAATTTCTTGTCCCACACACGGTATAAATATATCCTCACCTTACAAACTCTGATTTTGTGAGATTAAATTAGGCTTAAAACCGTTCGAACAAGTTCACATTGTCACCCTTTATAATATATAATTTAATGTAAATCTTACTATATAAGTTAATTTTGTAAAATTGAAATATTTATTTTAAAATCTATTTCTTAATAAATAATCTTTGGTAAAGATTCATCAAGAGAATAGATGAGATTAATATTTTTGTTCGTGTTCATATATAATATAACATAATTTAATTTATCTATTCAATATATACACTTCATGCTTACATCACTATTATTGGCTCAAGAACATTAGAAGTTGACGTTGCTGACTTCACGGTCAACTCCAATGTTAGGTGCTTCCTCTCAAATACACAAATTTTCCAATTGGGAAAATAAATACGTAAGATTATTGAGAGAAAAAATTGACAAGGCTGGTGTTTTTTCTTCTCCTTTAATTCGTTTTCTCGTAGATATTTTTCATGGACTTTTTGGATCATGCATTGCATATGTATATACATTAAGCTTTCAATTATTGCTGAGTGGCTTCTGTCTAAAACGTTGCATTCAGATCAAACACTTAAATATATATACATACTGAAATTAGTTTTGACGAAATAATTTAGCATTGCGCAGACGCAAGCTAATTTTGGTACAAAGATTGTGAGAAAAGTCTAACAAGAAAGGAAAAATAATGCATAGCTCATGTTTTAGGGCTGCTGGAAAGTAATTGATAAAAAATTCTCAGCCATGGCTTTTCAAGTTCGGTGAAAAATACTTTTGTGCATGTATTTGTCATTTCCTTGTTTTATCAGTGACTAAACGGAAAAAAATAAATAAATAAGCACACAGACAACTGGCAATAGCTTAAATCCACAAAAATCTAAATATTAATTAATATATATGAATTAACAATGACCATTCAATAAAAAAAGATGATCAAATTATACTAATTTATTCTCTTTTAATTTGTCTGATATGTTTAGCTTTTAGTGTGGAGGGTGCATAATAATTCATTAAAGTTTGAGCATTTTGTGTTATATATTTCTCACAAAAACTAATGATCGTTGAAATAAGCAAATTAGCAATATGCTGATAATTTTTCTTCTCTCAAGAAAACAACAAACAGAACGTGAAACTGTGGGCTTTTGGACTCACCTAATGGGGCATTTGTTGGTTGGGTTCGTATTTTCATATTGGAAACTGCTTTCTGCACCCTTCAAATTCTACCTATAGTTTTCAAAACCCAAAAATGAAAAGAAACACATTTTCTGGAGACAGTTAGACCAAAAAGATTGCAAAACCTTTAAAAGATGCATAACTTTATGTTAGGTATAATGTAACAAAAATTTATCTCAATTTATCTCTTTTACTTAGGCTATTGTTAAACTTTAATTTCCTATTTATTACATTTCAAATTGTCAATTAAAAATACAATAGGAACGTACCGCGGAGTACAAGTTCTTTTTGAAAAAATAATTAAAATCATTAGTAATATTCTTTTTTAAGTATTTTTTAAATTAAAAAACTTATATATACAAATTTAAATAACTAAATAATATAAAAATATATTTACAAATTATATATTATTTATTCTACTTTAAAATGGTTAAATCACAGTAGAACTTAACTATAAGTTTAACGCTATTTGTAATATATTAAAAGTTTAAATATAAAACTATTACTGTAATATTAAGACCTGAAATATTAAATAACTATTCTAAATTTGTTTACTTATCAATCACCTCAGACCCGAGACTCAATCTTGCAATTTTGCAAATAATTTTTTTTTATCGTAAATATAAAAATAAATTATAATGAAGACTTACCCGATCAGTTTATACCACGATATAATGAATAAAAATTTTAGCATGGCAAATATTTTTTTCTGTTATTTACTAAAGTTATCTTAAAAGTTAATTTAGTAAATATTGAGCGACTTCTCATGCGTCCAAAATTATTACATGTATTTATTTTTTTAGTTGTTGCAATCTTGCAACATCATTAAATAAATAAATTATCTACAGCAATGAGAATACCTACTAAGGTTTAGTTTTGGAAACAAAATGTTAGAAAAACCTTATAAAGGGGTGAATATTCTTCAAAAACAAAATAAAATTTGAGATATAAAGCTAATTAAGGAATATATTAGCATGTACAAATTTTTTTTCTTAAAAGGACTACTTTTAGTGAAAGACAGGAAATAATAATAATAATAATATAAAAATTTTATTTCAATTGTGCTAATAAACCTAAAGAATTCGCCCCAATGTATTTAGGGCTTCAGGCAACTCCAAGAAAAAACCCACACGGCTTTTGTTCTTGTCACCAACCTTTTTCCTAAGTTCATCTCCATCCTATTTTTCTTTTCTTTTTTTTAAGAAAATGAAAAAGAAAAAGCAATCTCTGGATTTGATACCTTACCTATATTTGTATAGGTTGATTTTTGATCCGGGCTCACTTAGAACACAGCTCACTCAAGTTGAATCCGTGGTGAGCCAAGTTGATTCACCAATCCGTAAATAAAGTGTCACACAAATATTTTTTTTATTAAGTTGAATTTTACATTTTGGTCAGGTTCGATTGTTATTTTTAATCAACACATAAATAATTTGTATTTTTGTGATTTTTGTTTGTATTAAAGTTTATTTCAATTTTAATTAGAATTAGAATTTAGTTTTGACTGAAAAAAATAAAAATAAAATTGTATTTTTTTTAATTAGGTGAGTTCGTAAGTCAACCTATTTAACCCACCAACCCGTGATAAGCTGGGTCAAGTTCGAATTTTTTAAACTCGCTAATAAATGAGTCATGTTAGGTTGACTCAATAAGTGATAAACCCGTGATGGTCTAGCCGGATCAGACCGGTACCCATTTTGACAACTCTATGTTTTATATATCACCCCATGCATTATTTAATATTATTTATCAATTTTATCTCCGCTCCAAGAAAGTGTAGTAAATCTTACTGGAAATAATAAACCTAGTTCATTATATAAGATTGTATGTGAACAATGTGCATTAAAATTATCTTAATATTCGATTGTGCATATAATTGATTATTTATATTTAGAATGAATTTTTGTTGGGATAACTGAAAAGATGTTCTAAAATAATTTTAAAACTATGCATGCAGTTGAAAAGAAATAAAGCGATTTAAGCTACCGATTTTTAGATGCAGCGAAACAATTTATTTAAAAAAAATAGTTTTTATAAATTCTAGCTATTGTCTCTACTAACACAATTTTTTTTTGCAATTTTTTTTTTCTAAAAAATAGGGGAAAACATAAGACTTCCAATTATGTTATTATAAGTTAATGATAATTAATTGATAAAAATAAAATTAACTAAGAAAACTTAATTGTTCTTAAAAGCCCTTTGGCTTAAATTACATTTTTGCATGTATTAATAAACCAACAGTTTATCTCTTGAATTAAGCTCGAAACCAAGAAATAACTCTTCACGTGCGAAATTATAGAAGGTCCCTTTAAGATCAAACAATTCCATCGAATTAAGTATAATTGTACGTGTGATAGCATCTACTATACCAGGAATATCAATGAACTCTATTATTGAAATTGCTCAGGATACCCTTTTTTAGCTTCTAGAATCTATTTCTTAGTTCAACTCTTACCTTACTAACTGGAATCAAAGAATTAGTAGACATGCTCCGCCCAAAATGGGAATGAGCTAGGGTTATGAACTTAGAATCGAAAATCTGATGATCGAATCGATTCCATGATTCTAAGTTCATTTTATACCGAACCCAACCGAAATAGGGTTATATACATTCTCACTTGTGTTAAAAAGTGGGATAACCTATAAAAAACAACTTATTCCAGAAGGATTTATATTTATTTCGGAAATTTCATTCCGAAATACATTTCATGCATCGAAAACATTTTGTTCAAAAAATCATATTTTGTTCTAAACATTTCATTTGGAGAATCTTATTACAGAAATTATAGAAACCTTATTTTGAAAAGTTTTCAAAATATATAATTTAGAAGTCACTTTTTCTAAAGACAAAATGATCATTCCGAAAAGTTAAGGAGTTGCATCAAGAAACTGTGGGGTGCAGAAAGTAAAGTAAAAGCTTGAGTTTTATTAAATCTGCATCTTTAATAACAATTTATAAAAGAAAGTTAACTTCTATTGAATTCTGTCCAAATTTTGATATGAATTATTTAATTTAAGCAAACAAAAAATACCGTTGGATTTGATTAAAAATTAGAAATTGATAAGTTCAAACTCTAATTAAAGAAAAATAACACAAGTTTTCATCATTTTTTTTTCAACGAGAGTATCCTACTTATTTTCTTACACAGCATCCCATCTATTATTGTAATTAAAAAAGGATATATGTGTTTGGTATGAGAAAAAACATTTTCCATAAGTGAATAATAAGGAATGCTAACATTACCTTTTTTCTTTTTTAAAAAGTATATTTTTATCAGATAAAATTTGTTAGATTTTAATAAATCTCGCTTCAAATTTAGAAGTCAAAAACAATTAATCAGAAAATTTTATAAATTTTAACAATTTCGTTGAATAATAAAAAGCATAGTCAAAATCTTTCATTATGTAATTATTGATAGTTTTTAATAAATTTCAACCATGTATATGTATATTCACACACCTTTTCATTTGTGTGATTTATTAATTTATTTCCTATTTATGATTACTTTTTACGAATAAAAGAATATTATAAATAAAACGATATTAATTGTAGAGGTGAATGGAGAAGGAGGAGTGTGTGTGTAGATAGAGTAGAAGCGGAGAGATTGAGAAAAGAGAAAACGATGTAGTATTGTTATTTCTAAATGAGAAAACAAGGTACTAGAAAGAAAGGAAGAGAAAAGAGAGGGAAAAGGACAAGACATGCACATTATGTGTGCGGCATTCCTATTTTAGATTCCATTTCTATTCTTCACATTCCATTATCGTATCTACCTTTTCTTCCTTGGTCCGCGAAGTTTCTTGTTTCCTCCAACTACCTCCTTCTTCTCTTTCTCTTTCTCTTTCGCTTTCTCCCTCTTTCAATTTCTCTTCTCGCTTTCTTCCATTCATACACAATGGGTCTTTGGGATTCCCTCCTCAATTGGCTCCGCAGGTAAAACCTCATTTCTACAATACTATCTATTCATATATTTTGTTTTCAATTTCGTGTGATTTTGATTGAGGATTTCTGATTCAGATAGCCTTGTTAAAAGTTGAGCTTAGGTTAATTGATTTAATAAGGGTTCCTTTTAAGATGAGTTTCTGCATGTTGTGTGTGTGTCAGCTTGTTTTTCAAACAGGAGATGGAACTTTCCCTCGTTGGCCTTCAGAATGCTGGAAAGACTTCTCTTGTCAATTCAATTGCTGTGAGTTACTTGCTTCCTGCATTGCAATTTACTTAATTTACAAACCCTGAAATTCAATTTTCTCACACAGTTTTGTTTTGCTCTCGTGGCCTCGTTTTCACATTGCATTGATGTTTCGTTTTGTTTACCTGCAGACTGGGGGCTACAGTGAGGACATGATTCCAACTGTGTGTATCTTTGGTTTATTTATTACATCTTCCATTAATATATATGTTTGAAGATTGTGAGCATGTTTTTCTTTGTATTGAAATGTAATTCTTGGTATTATTAAACCCAGGTTGGGTTCAACATGAGAAAAGTAACCAAAGGAAACGTCACGATAAAGCTTTGGGACCTTGGCGGACAGAGGAGGTTCCGAACCATGTGGGAGCGATACTGTCGCGGTGTCTCTGCCATTGTGTACTGTCTCTCTCCATGCTCTCTCTCTCATATTTATATATCAATGCGTGCAAGCATATGTTCATTCATATACTTGCATGTCTTTCATTCTGTTTCTTTAGTTCTGGCTTTGGATCACATGTTGCCTATAGGTTTAGACTAACTGGATATTTGAGTATATAGTTTTAACGGTAATGATTGGCCCCTCCCTCCTTTAAAGTTATGAAGAAACTGGCAAAAAAAAAAAATTCTCCAAAATAAGTTGAGTTAAACACATTGACTTTTGATTTTTTGGTACCCCAGGCTTTATACAGTTTTCTAAAGTTTTTGAATTTTAAACAAGAAATTGTCTGCATTATGCAATTTCATTGTTGTTTAATTCCTAATTAGAGTGTCATTTCATCCCATTTTACTAAACATGCTTCATATCGATAGAGGGTTTTTTGTGGTTCCATGGAGAAGTTTATAAAGAATCAACAGTGTAAATGACACCTCTGTCCTTCTCCTAAGGGTGCATTTGTTTCAAGGAATAGTAAGTTAGTTATTTTTGGGAATATGATCTTTTCATAACATAAATTTTAAAAATAATTCTTGAGCATTATTAATACCCTGGTCAGTGAGACATTTCCAACTCTTACATTACTTTTATTTCCATAATGAGGGATGGATATGCAGCTTTCCCGTTCCTAAGCCATGTTATCAAACAACCGCTACTGCACTACCACTACTACCACATTCTTCCTTCCAACCTTTGAATTTTAAACATTCCCAGAAATGTTGACTGCTGACCAAACAATCATTAGCATGTTTTTTCTTCAAATGCTATATACCTTGAAACACAAAGACCACCTCTAAGATCTTTTAGGAGAAAAGGAAAATTTTAGTGAAGCCTACTTTTATAATGATTACCTATACTATTCTTTAAGTTTATTTAAGCTATCAGGGAAAAGACTTGGGCGCAGTTTTTATTTATATCTCTAATATGTCCCCTCAAGCAAGTAGACTTTGGGATGTAAGTGCAGACAACTTTTATGTCACCACTACATTTGCTGAAGCATAATTTGTTATGGGATGTTATTATTAAGAACTGAACACCTGGCTTAATTCAATATGATGTTCAATCATCCTTGAAGTATTATTCATTAGGAAAGACTCGGGAATTGGCATTTATATTGCGTAGATCTCTAACAACCTATAATAGAGGATACTGACCCCAAAAGCATTTTGTATAATGTGGGCTTTCCTGTTTATTTTTCAAACACAGAATGGAAAACCTAAACTTGGTTTTGTCATAATGTGTTGTTTCCGATGATGATCTAATGGAAGATTAGTCATGCATGCTTCATCTTGTGGAGTGTTATTATTATATATAGCCCTTTCAAGTTATTTGAAGTGCCCATTCTCGATGCTTCTACTCTTCGGTTCCTTTCATTAATGGATGCAAAGACAGGTATGTTGTAGATGCTGCTGATAGAGATAGTGTTCCGATTTCTCGAAGCGAATTACATGAGCTGTTGACAAAACCTTCTTTGGGTGGGATTCCCTTGCTTGTTCTTGGAAACAAAATTGACAAGTCAGAAGCTCTTTCTAAGCAAGCATTAGTTGATCAGCTGTAAGTTCTAGAAACCAACGTTGTCATATCCACACACACACACACACACACATATATATATATTGAAATTTGTCATGATTGGTTGTGTAACATTGCATTTTCTCCATGGGTGATTTCAGAGGACTTGAGTCAATAAAAGAGAGAGAGGTCTGCTGCTATATGATTTCATGCAAGGACTCTGTAAACATAGATGTAGTCATTGACTGGCTCATCAAACACTCAAGAACTGCAAAATGATCTTTGGTTTGATTTGTATTTCATTTTTGGTCAAAGTGCAAGGAGTTGTTGAGGAAATTCCTTCGTGTTAGAATACATTTTCTTTAATTAGTTGTGGCTCGACTTTGTTTCTAGTAATCAAACCAGGTCAAATCTTCCATGGAACATCCTAAGCCGTCAACCAATTATTTGGTCTTGTACATTTTTTATGGTTTTTATTTTTAATAAAATAAAGTCCAGCAACTTTATTTTGTCTGGAAAATTGAGTACTAGTGTTTTTTTTTTTTATGTGGAGGTAAAAGTTTTTCTTCATGAATGCTTTCCTGATAAAATGTATTCACCATTTGAAAGTGTCCCAACATTCAAGAGTAATTTGTCTTAGAAATTGAAATTAGTTTTTAAATACTGGGCAGTTAGTCATGTTCAAATTTTGGTCCACCTCCTTTGTGTTAATGTGATAGGTATTCAAATATTGCAGTCCACCTCCTTTGTGTTAATGTGATAGGTATTCAAATATTGCAGTCCACCTCCTTTGTGTTAATGTAATAGGTATTCAAATATTGCAGCCCAAGTGAGGTTGCCAATGTTAATAGATGCCTTTTGGATGGCTTGCTATGTGGATTCACCTGCTTCCGACAACCCCTATGTTATGCACAAAAGGAATAAGACCAAATTAGTATACTGCTTGTATGGTTTTGCGTCAAAAGTGACATAAAATTGGTTATGATTGATTTTTTAACGCAGAATTGATATATATTTGATTTCCAAAATTAATTAAAAGGTAAAAAGTTTATATTGAATGAGAAATAACTAATTGTTGTTTTTGTATTGGAAAATTGATTCTGAATCATACACGGACTTAAATGTGTGATTATTTGAATATAAATACAATATTATGTTTATATTTTATGTTTCTGTACGTATTTTTCTTTTTTCTTTCACAGGTGGTAAAAATTAGGTCTTCAACTACAATTGGTTGTTAAAATCTTCTCTATTAACTCATAAATTTCGTGGACTATTGCCCTATCTTTGTATGTATCATGTGTATGAAGACAACAAATACGTGATCGTGAGATTTATCGTAATTCCATATTATTTTATTTTTTATATTTCGGTTTTTAAAATTTTTTTAATGATCATTTTTTTTAATTTTATTTGTTATTCAAATTTTTTATTTTCTTAATACATTATTAAAAATAAAATTGAAAATATATATATATATATATATATATTTTTTTTTTTTTTAAATTAGTTAAATATGATAATTATGTTTGGAAATCCAATAATATTTTTAACGGGATTTTAAAATCCCGTACTAAAATAAAATTTTGAAATTCAGTATTTGTGTGTGAAGGCTGCTCTCAAGGATCATTAATTTCAAAATTCGGTGGTATTTGTGTATGAGACTTGCATTATCTCTCGTTTCAAGAATTCCTGAAGTGGATTTCGGCATCTATTTCACAAAAAATCCAAACAAAATAATGAAACAATGTCAACATCCGTTTCACAAATTTTTGAAGTGGATGTCAACATCCGCAACACAAAAAAAAACTAAAAAAATAATAAAACGGATGTTGACATCCATTTCACTAATTCCTGAAGCAGATTTCGACATCTGTTTTATAAAAAGAACAAAACGGATGTCGACTTCCGCAACACATTTTTTTGAAGCGGATATCGACATATGCAATAGTCACAAAGTAAATTTCAGCTCTTAAAGTAAATTTCAACTCTTAACAAACAACATTCTAACATTCAATACGATTAAAATTCCAACGTTCAATATGATTAAAATGGAATGCATACTAATCTGGAAGAGAAAAAAGAGATGAGGCAGCTGCATGTATGGGAACATATGGGAGCTTGGACCAGCTTCAAGCAAGGACCACTGCTACTGGGACCTCGAACCAAAGACAGGGACAACTGGGAGCTTGAAGCAGAGACAGGAAGGAACCATAAAGCACACGGACCAGAGTTTAGAGAGCAGAAAAAATGGTGGAAGAAACGGAGAGAAGGAAAACGGAATGGGAAGAAATATTTGGGCGTGCAGCTTTGCAGAGATAAAAACAAAGCACCAGTAGCCACAGTAAATTTTATTTTCATTGCTTTCAACCACTCTGACAGATAAAAATTAAGTATGGTCAAAAGGATAATGGTTAGGGTACATGAGAAGGGTTGAGGGTGCAGCGAGAAGTCCCCAGATATTTGGGACGGTGAGAAAAAGTTGAAGGTGTAGAGAGAAACACCGCTCCACTAATAAGAGTGGACATGGAATTTTGTTGAAAGTTAGTCATTTCGTTTTACACCCTCATAGATTTCTTGTACACCTTATGGAAGCAGTTAAAAGTCTGGACTACCCAAAACCCGATGCAACAAATAAAATATCCTAGAAAAATAGACGACCTTGAAGAGGATGTTGTATATTTGATGGAACAGTGCTAACAATAATATTTATACATACATTAAAAATTATATTTCTTAGTTAATCATAAAACACATTAAAAATATTTTTATTACATAATAAAATATTATGTGACACATGAAATTGACAGACTAACATTGACCCCACAAAATTAGTTTCTTGCCACTCTCACTTTTGACTCAACAAGAAGACCAAACAAATTCCTTTCCCACAAATTGGATCATCGTTCATCAAATTTATTTTTTTTGACAGTTGTTACTTGGAATAAGATAAAATTTCTTCTCATATTAATTTAAATAGTTAAAATTTCTGTAGGGATATTAGTCATAAATTTATTAAAAAATTAAATATATATTTTTAAATCTAAATTACTATAAAAAATTATCTTTCCTTCTTGTATTTTATAAAGATTAGGTAACATATTTTTCTTATTATAATATAACTATTTTATAAAAAATGGTATTTTACATAAATTTTATAAAATACATAATTAAATACTTTATAATTTAATTTAGAAATAAAACACAATTTGTTATAATAATTTGAGAGAAAAATAACTTATTTAACTCATTTATGTATAAAAATTATTTTAAAATGTATTTATTATGATTTTTAATTTATTGACATTAAGGGTGGAAATTTTTATATTGTGTATTAAAAATTATGTTTGACATGCTTTTTTTTTAAACATAATTATTGTAGAAAGTAATAAGTTTATGGTTCGGAAGTCATTGTATAAAAAATTATGAAGATCGATTAAGTGTATAAAAAATTATGAAAAGTGATTAAGTATTATCAACGATTTTAAGAAGTACTGTTACACTTAAGGTATAGCTTATGGCATATCCGCCATTTACTTTTTTTTTTTATGCTTTTGTACATATTTTATTGACTCCATTAACACGCTATTGCTATAGAAATTGTTCACATGACTCTTTTTGCTCTCTCTCCCTCTACACGTATCTGCAATGGTTGATAACAAACCTTCATTCATGTTGTGTTCATTAAAACATTGCACCTTTATATACTCTTTCCAACACATTAAAACCTAAGGTCATATACCCTATCTGTGGACGCCACTATCTTTTTTGTTTTTAAGAAAAATTGTGGATTTTTATTTTATTTTATAATATTTTCTGGTTCAGATTAAAATCGTGAAGATGATGATTGATTTTGCATCTTAAAAGATTTATTATATTGTCGGAAGTCAACTAAAGATAAAATAATTTATAATATATAAGTAAATTTAAATTTTATGGACTTAATTAAATTTATTGTGCACTTCTTACCATAATATCATAATTATGGATTAGAATTCTATCTTAACAAAATTTATTGTTTGCTAAGTATATTATTTCACTTGTTATCAAGTTTGAAGTTTGTTCTTTATTGAATATATTGTTTTTCGTTCGTTCAACTTCATGCAAGGAAAAACATTAAAAGTATTGCTTTAAATACAATCACAATTTAAATATCTTTAATATTCAATGAAAGGTGAAAAGAAAATTACCAAACAAATAGACGTGACTTTCGATGTTCTTCGAATCACTTTTGAATGCTCAAACAATAATCCAAACGTACCTATAAAATGCAATATGTGTCTTAATCCTATAGTTTATGCTTTTGAATGTTGGAGCTATTATAACCATTTGGTTTAATGTTGAATACTTATTATCCCAAATCTTCTAAATGGAAGTTAAATTTCGAAAAAAGATATTGTGAAGAAAAAGTTGCGGCTCAGTAAGGGATAAAAGTAACAATTAGGGTTTTTACCCTAATCAAAATCAAATGATAACTTTCAAAATTTTGAAAATTTTAGGTGTAGGTAGAAAACTATGGGGTGCAGAAAGAAACCCAAATTCACACGCTGACATAGCATGCCAATAAACAATCGAGTTTTCATACTTATTTTACCCATCTCTAGAAACAAATTTCTCTATTTTTTTTTTATCGTTACAAATCTTCAAAACTCTCCACAAGTAAACAAAAAATAAAAAAAAATAGCATAAAATGCATAGATAGACAAAAAAAATGACATAAAAGTTATCACTAATCGATCTAACCGTACAAAACTTGTTTAAACAAAATTAATTATTTTAAATTTTATATATGTAACTATGGAAAACAAATAAAATTTTATCATTAAAAATGCACTAGATAAAAATTGTTATGTTCTATACAAAAAAAATATATTAAAATCATGTATTTGAAATTAGAAATTATTATTTCAAAACACAACTTCACTTTATCGATATAAACTCGTGTTCTATATATTTATGTTCTAAATATTACCTCTCTTGAATACATTAAAAAATAGACTTTATTATCATTTTGGTCCCCTAATTTGTTGGGTTGGTTCATTTTGGTCCTTTTATTATTTTTTGGTTCAATTTTGTCTTCTAATTCTTTAAAAGGTTTAATTTGGTCTCTGTCGTTAAGTCAACTTTAACACCATCTCCGTACATGCAACGTGTCATTTTGTGGAATTTTTAATTTTTTTTTAATTTTTTTAATTTTTTTAAAAAAATTAAACTGTCGCGTGTTGTGACACGTGTCAATTTGATATTTTTTATTTAAAAAATGTACTGCCACGTGGCAAGTCACGATTGTGCCACGTGTCAAGCTAACATTGGTTGTTTTCAATTTAGTCCCTCTATTTACAATTTTGATTCAATTTAGTCCCCCAATTTTTTAAAATGATTCAATTTTGTCATCTCCAATTTGAGTCAAAATTAATAATTAAGCTTAATTACAATTTATATATTCATGTTAAAATAATTTTTTACCATTTATACATCAAATCACTCCCTAAATACTCATGTTATTTTATTTCTTACATTTTTCACTTGTAATTTTTTACACTTGAAGTTTTTTATACATGTAAAAAAAAAAATTGAATAGTTAGATGGAGTAATTTAATCTATAAATATAATAAAAATTATTTTAATATGTATTATATAAGTTGTAATTAAGCTTAATTACTAATTTGGTATCAAATTAGAGAGGACAAAATTGAACCATTTTAAAAAATTGGGGGACTAAATTAAATCAAAATTGTAAATAGAGGGACTAAATTGAAAACAACCAATGTTAGCTTGACACGTGGCACAATCGTGACCTGACACGTGGCAGTACATTTTTTAAATACAAAAATCTCAAATTGACACATGTCACAACCATAAGGTGACACGTGACAATTTACATTTTTTTTTAAAAAATTTAATTAAAAAAAATTAAAAAATATATTAAAAAAAATTTGAAAATTCCACAAAATGACACGTGGCAGGTCAAGGAGACGGTGTTAAAGTTGACTTAACGACAGGGACCATATTGAACGTTTTAGAAGATTAGAGGACTAAATTGAACAAAAAAATAATAAGGAGACCAAAATGATAATTAAGCCTAAAAAATATAAACAAAATCAAGAAAATAGCTACAGTTAAAATTGGTATAACATAAATATGTGGTGACAGACTCAACTCAGAAATTTGAATTAATTTGCTCGTTGTTAGCGTTAAGTTCATGTTCCATGTGAGCTTAACACAGAAGACAAACCGAACAAAAATTATATTTTTAATATTTCTTAACAGAAGGTTAATAAAAGGACACTTAAATATATATCCTGCTCGTATAAATAATAATAATAAAAAAGGTAATACTAACCAAAATTTGCCAGACGATTCCCCAATAGACCAATATTGCCAATGAAAGAAGCTTCCGTGTTCAAACAGCTACGCATATATGTAATGAAAATCCACTGAAATACTACTAGCGTTTATATTTAAAAATATGATTGACAATTTTTCACTGCTATAATACTTAAAGAAAAAACTGAACTTACATGTTTTTAATTTTAAATTTAAAGAACAATTAACCATTTTAAAAAATTTAAAGAAAAAACTAACATTTTTCCTCACAAAACCCTTATTTTCTCCGGTGTGTTGCCTGTGGTGACAGGATACATATTTGTTTAGAAATCTAAGTTCAGTTGTTTACTTAGCGATTCATTGTTATTATTTTTATTTGAATTATAAAGACTGGAAAATTCACTTTTTTTCATCGTGAATTAAATAATCTAATATCTGATCAATTATAGCATATTACATATTTACTCCACAATCATTATTAAGCTTATTTGAAAGATATTAAAGCATAGCATTGCTCTTGTAAGATACTTAAGCTTCTGACATTTGGAACTCTTGAGGACTTATGCTAAGTTCGATTCGCATGATTGTTGTTCATGTGGATGGATTACAAATAGGCATGTCAAAAATCTATATATGTAGGTATCTACAGATAAAATCCGTATCGGATAAGAAATGAGTTTAAATTAAAAATAAATAAAAAAACATGATTAAAATATTAACAGATTGATTTTGAATGAGTTATTTTTTATTAATTAATTTTAAAAAATCTAATTACTTTGTAAACTGTCATTTAACAGTATATAAATGAGTTATTTGGACTTTATTTAAAATTTATAAATGTTATGTATTGTATTTTATTTAAATTTATAATTAAAATATGTTGTTAAATATTTATTTGTATTTTTTTAAATACTCGCGGGTACCCGTGAATATTAAAAAATTATGCGGGTACTCGCATAATGGATACTCGACGGATATGAGTACGGGTACAAGACAAATATTTATCCAGCGGGTAGGGTATGGGGGACCTACTATCCTACCCTACCCGCCCGTTGACATCCCTAGTTGCAGACATGTTTGGTTCCATTTATTTAGGCTTATTTGAGAGGACAAATTTGCACATGAGTTACAGATTTTAGCACTCTTTAAAATGCAGAGAAACGTAAGAAAAAACAACTCATCACATTAAAATTACTTCATTGTCTATGTGTTTAATAATTTAATTTAGTTATATTTATTAATTTCTATTATATATATATATATATATATTATATTTTATCTTTATAATATATATATATATTATAATAATTACACATATATATTTAATTACTATTTTTTTAAACATTAATAATAATTATAATCGTAATTATTATAATAATTAGTATTATATAATAATATTATTATTACTATTATTTTTATTCAAATAAATGTTTTTTGAAACGAAATAATTATATCAAATAAAATAAATTTAAATAAATGCGGAGATATAAATTAAATAGTTTATATTATACATAATTTTAAGTTATCATTGAGAATAGTAATAATTTGTTTTAAGTTATTAATGATAATATCAATAAACTATATTTTAAAAAATTTTAAATATCATTTTTAATTTTATTTTAATATCATTTTTTTTTATTTACATTGAAGGGTAAAATGATAATTATACAATTTACTCTATCAACAATTATAATTTATTAAATTTTATCAATCACATCATACACAAATTTACATAAACTTTTCACTCATATTTAATAAAATCATACGATATTTCCCTTAATCCAAACAACTCTATCTTTTCTTACACATAAACTTAAATCATCACAAATCTAGTCTTCCAAATCCAAAACTCAATCCAATTCAAAAGAACCTTTAAGGTATTTGGATCAAAACTCTTGCTGAATAACAAACCCAGCTTATGCATGTTTCTTTTCACATTGGTATCAATTATTCAATGTAACTCTTCAAATGTTATAAAATTTATGATGTGACAACATTGCGGTCTAAATAATATATGACATTATATGACATTGTTCAATGTAACTTCTTACAATTGTGAGACCAATCTTTCACTGTTACATGTCATTTAAGTCATGGGATCATTTAGAGGATAATAATATAACAATGTAAATAACATATGTCATTGTTGAACCTAATTATAATGTTATCTAACATGACATTAAATTACTAAAAACTAAAAATTATATTTCAGGGATGAAAAAGTAATTTTACCTCAATAAAAAGCTAAAGAAAAATTAAAGAGATGAGGATTTTATAATTAAGGATAACAACTTATAAAAATAGAATTGCTTTCTTACACTTTTTTTCTTTAGATTTTGTATTAAGGTAAAAATAAAATAGCCTAAAAAAATCATGGAAGCTGAGAAAAAGGCGAGGAAAATTAGGGAATTGGAAAGTAAAAAGTTGTAAGGCTGCAAACGATATAAAAAAATTACGTTTTTATTATTATTTTTTTCTAATTATAAATAGCTTAAAAAAATATGAAATTATTTTTTCTTGAAAACAAATAATTATACTTAAATCTGACTGTCCACTCTTCCACGATTGGCTTAGTGGGTACGTGTATGTGTTATCCTCTCCTGGCTTCATGGCTTTGCCGTTACATTGGCAAATTGGTAATTTTAACCAAACCCTAGTTCAATTGGGGCTATATAATCAAATCAAGATCCCACCTTTTCTACGCTCACTTTCTCCGTATTTTCCTATCTCATAATTTTTCATATCCCTCAGTATCTCTTCTCCAAATTGTCTCTCTTCAATCAACATTTGTTTCTGTTAGTAAGATGCATCTACTATGATTCTCTGTTTCTCTTATAGTGGGATAGAGAATACGAACAGATGCGAAATTGAAAGGTTCCTCAATGGACTGGCATAGTCCCAATTTTAATGGATTTTTGCTATTTCTCGTAGGATTCACAATCTTTAATCTTTTGTACAAATTTCGCTCTTTCTATTTTCTGGGTCTCGGTTTTCATTTTCTAAAATCAAGAAATCATTCGCCAGCGAAGCTTTTTCATTTTAGTTCTTATACTCTTTTCGGCTTCTGGGTTTCAATTATCGTTTCTTGAGATTGACGGATTCGTGGTCAAATTTGCATCTTTGTTTGACTTTATTTTATGTATTTCCTTTTATGTTCTTTGATGTCGGTGTATATATATGATTGCTCGATGATGATCTTTTTGCTTTAACCACACCGAAGAAATGCTGGATGGGATTTTAGGGCTCTTTTCCTTTTAAGATTTGATGTGATCTTATTGTGCTTGGTTTGGCCCGGTGATTTTGACTTCTAACTTAAGAGGTATTTGGTTACCTTTTCTTTTAGAGATTGGGAGAGGGCTTTTTCAAGAACTTCAAGGGACTCAACTTAAATTGAAATAGTCTTTACCTATCTCAAGTGTTCTCATGTGGAAAAAAACTGGCCTTTCAACTGAGAGCAATCAACCACTACACCTATTCTTTATGTCATTGAATTTTAGTTTGTGATTCCCTTGTAATTTTCAGTTGTTGATTTGTCTCATGGTGGCTAACAATAAGTGGAAACAATAATGTGTATTGCTACAACCTTAGAGTTTTATATTGGTATTAATTAACACCATGAGGCATTATATTATAGTTTTACAATGTAAGTATATTTGTATTGTTGCTATTGGAGAAAACTTAGGGTGTAGGAGAAGGAGTTGGTGCTCCAGTTGGTGCTGCAGACTTAAATGATGTGAAGAGAAGGGAGAAAAACTTTTCTGCAAGAACAGCATTGGCTGCATCTGAAGGATGGAAGGCATCCCAAAACACAAACTCATGGCGCTTTCTGCAGACTTTTGAGTTTGGCAAGCACAAACCTCCAATACTGGTGTCTACGTTGCAACATGACGTGTTTGAAACCTTAAAACCTGCAAAATCGTTAATCAAAAACATTTGTCATGTACAGCCAGAAAAAAAATCCCACATGATTTCATTTTAACTAAGTGGGGTGAAATATTTTCTAGTTGGGAAATTATTGTTTGGCAAAGTTTGCTGGACAAACTTTTGACAATGATCATATGGTTTGCGGCATCTCTCAATGGGTGAAAGAAATTGATTTTCTGAGGGAATGAAAAAAAAATGGTGGAATCGTAACAATATGACCCTTATCAGAATGCATCATTTGTCTCATATATTACCGGGGATAGTGAGAAAAAATACATTTTCATACATTATGGGGATGGTGAGAAAAAAAATGTATTTTACATCCCAGAAGGGTATAATTGGAGATGCCATTGAAGTTCCTATAAAGATGGGAAATGCCCTGGCTTTGAGTGTGAATTGAATTATTGATTTACCTTTACGGTGAAATCTAAAAATGTGATATTAAGTAGAAGAGATGTCAAATTGTCCGTAAGTAGAGGGATTATTGATCAAATCAAGAACTGACGGGTAAGTATCTGCGAAAATGAACTTTGCATTTGGAAGACGATGATTAAGTCTGGTGATTAGCTTCTGTACATTTGAGTTGTATTGCAGGATCCATTCATTGACTCGCTTTAGACATTGGCCACTTTTGGATTTGACCCTCTGTGATGGAATGCAACCGAGTGGTCCTAACCATGGAAGACTATTTTTCGTGCTCCCAGTTGATAAAGACTCTGGTATAATCAGATTCTTTAGTAGTTGATTGAAATATAGATAGATGTATGAATGATACTGATGTGAAGAAGTATTTCTTACTAGAACATAGTTTGTTCAGATATTCTATAAAGTTAATTTAACATGCATATACTGCATTGATTTTTACCTGAAGTTGTTGATCTAAGGTTGAGATTAAGAGCTCTGTGAACTCTTCATGAGTGTATTGTTGGCCATCTGGCAAGAAGGGTTGCAAGAAATTGTTGACGTAATCATTGCTGCCTGCAAAAGATTGCAGGACATGGAAATCAAAGGATTTAACATTCAAAGCAATATTAGTAGAACAAAGTTCTGATTAAGAGTAGAACAAAGTTAAATTTTTATTATCGAAATTCACATATTGTTGTTTATTTGTAATAGAAGTGTTTTTTGCGTGTGTAGTGTTACCAATTCCAATGAAGAATGTGGCCTCATTGAAGTGCTTGTTGGCAGCCACCTCTCTTATGTTTGCTGTGATTACTTCTTTTGTTTTCTTGAAATTTTTGATTTGATCATCGAAAGATAACCTCTGAATCTATAATAATCAAAGGATGGTGAATACATTAGATGAGAAGAAGCCACTCAATTTATAATATGTAAATTGGATTCTGGGGCTTGAAGATGGTATGCTTACAAAGTAAAGTCCTGTATCATTCAGAATTCCTGCCCCACCAGATGCATAGTTTACTCCTTAGAGTAAGGTATCAACATTTTGAGTCATCGATAGATAAGGTGGTGGTGATGGAATTCCAATTTTGCAGCTGCAAAAAGCCATAAACAAGACCATCAAAGCCATAACAACATGAAAACAACAAAAACAGGAAAAAGTTGAGTTGCAGAAAATACATATGAAATCACCAATAGTCCTCCCATTCCAGAATCTTCCAGTAGCTTGACCACCACTATAATCAATTCCATACCAAGGATAATTAGATTTGGCTTAAAGAATATTGCAGAAAATTATTGTTCCCAACATTTGTCAAGGAGTCACCAAATATGTATGTTACAGGAGTAGCTGCTAGAGCAATTGCTGCATAGAGAAGATACAAGCAGCAAAAACCAGCCTTGACATTGACATATTTGGTTTTTTTAACCTTCTGCTCTACATATAGTCCCGAACGTTCCGGACGACCCGAACGAGTCCGACGATCCGGACGAGTACGACGACCTGGACGGGTTCGATGATCCAGACAAACACATGACTCGGACGAGCCCGACGGGCGCGACGTCATGGAAGGGCTCAACGATCCAAAAGAGCCCCACGACACGGACGAATCCGACGACCTGGACGACCCAAACGGGCCCGACGACACGGACGTACCCTACGATGAGGACGAGTCAAACGACTTAGACATGCCAGATAACATGGACGACTTCGACGATCCAGATGGGCACGATGACCCGGTCGGGCCCGACAACCTGGACGGGCTCGACGACCCGGTCGACACGAATGAGCCTGATGACCCGGACGAACTCGATGATCCGGTCGGATTCGACGACCCAAAAGGGCCCGACAACACGAATGGGCCCTACGACTCGAACAACCCGACCGACACAGATCGGCTGAACCGGACAGGCCCAACGACATGGACGGTCAGTCGACCTGGACGTGTCTGACGACCCGGACAGGTGATATGACCCTCCGATTCATCAGGCCCGTCTGCGTTGTCGGGCCTTTTTGGAACGTCTAGCTTGTCCGGAATGTCGGGCCCGTTTGGGTGATCGTGCCCGTCGGGATCGTCGAGTCCGTCTATGTTATCTGGCCTGTTTGGGTAGACTGGCCCATCTTCGTTCTCCGATTCGTTCGTGTCGTCGGGCTCGTCTTGATCGTTAAGGTCATTTGGCCCGTTAGGCCTGTCTCGGTTGTCGAACCTCTCTGAGTCGTCTGGTCTGTCCGGGTCATCGTGTCAGTTTGGGTCTTAGTGCCTGTTTGAGTAGTCAGTGTCGTCTGCATTGTCGGGCTCGTCCGAGTCGTCAAGCTCGTCTGTGTCATCGTGCTCGTCAAGTTAATCCTGCCCATTTGTGTCAGCTTGTCCGCGTTGTCAGACTCGTTCGAGTCATTAAGCGCATCTGGATTGTTCGTGTCGTTGGGCCCGTCCGGGTCGTCGGGCTCATTCGGGTCATCGTGACCGTCTGGATCATTGGGTCCAGCCAGACGACCTGGACAAGCAGGATGACCTTGACGGGCTCGACGATCCAGAAGACCTCAATTATCTGGATAGGACTAAAGATGGATGAGCCCGAAAACCCAAACGGTCCAAACGACTCGAACGAGCCCGACGAGTACGACGACATGGACAAGAATGACGTCCTGGACGGGCCCAATGATCCAGACAGGCACATGACCCGGTCGAGCTCAATGAGCTTGACGAGCACGATGACACGGAATGGCTCAACGACTAGAAAGAGGCCCGTCTATGTTATCTGGCCTGTCCGGGTCGTTTGGCCCGTCTTCATTGTAAAGTTCGTTCACGTCGTCAGGCTCGTCTTCATCGTCCAAGTCATTTGGCCCGTTCGTCCTGTTTGGGTCGTCGAACCTCTCTGAGTAGTCGGGTCGTTTGGGTCGTCTTGCCCGTCTTGGTTGTCCGGCCTATACGGGTCATCGCGCCTGTTTGGTCTTTGTGTCTGTTTGAGTCGTCAATGGCGTCCGCATCATTGGGCTTGTCCGAGTCGTCAAGCCTATTTGGATCGTCTAGGTTGTTTGTGTCATCGGGCCCGTTGGGTTAATCGTGTCGATCTGTGTCAGCTTGTCCGACGCAAAGGTACCGTTTGTGTTGTCAATCTTGTTCGAGTCATTATGGATTGTTCGTGTCGTTGGGCCCGTCCGGGTCGTCGGGCCCATTCGGGTCATCGTGTCCATTCGGGTCATCGTGCCCGTGTGGATCATCGGGTCCAGCCAGACGACCAGCACAAGCAAGATGACCTGGACAGGCCCGATGATCCAGAAGACCTCAATGATCTGGACAGGCACAAAGATGGATGAGCCCAAAAACCCAAACGGTCCGGGCAACTCAAACGAGCCCAACGAGTACGACAACCTGGACAGGAACGAAGTCCTGGATGAGCCCGATGATCCAGACAAGCACATGACCTGGTCGAGCCCGACGAGCTTGATGGGCACGATGACACGAAAGGGCTGAACGACCCGAAAGAACCCCACGACACGGACGGGTCCGATGACCTGGACGATCCAAACGGGCCCGACGATGCGGACGTACCTGACGATGAGGACGGGCCACACGACTTGGACATACAAGATATCACGAACAGGCTCGACGATCCAGACCGGCATGATGACACGGTCGGCCCCGACGACCTAGACGACCCGGATGAGCCCGATGACCCGGACCATCTCGATTACCCGGATGGATCCGATGACCTAGACGGGCGCGACGACGCAGAGGGGCCCTACGACTCGGACGTCCCGATCGACACAGATCAGCCGAAACATATAGGCCCAACGACATGAACGGTCGGTCGACCCGGACGGGCCCGACTACCCTGACTGGTGATATGACCCTTCGGGTCATCGGGCCACTTCGCGTTGTTGGGCCCATTTAGAACGTTAGGCCCGTCTGGGTCATCGTCCCTCTCTGGATCGTTGAGCCTGTCTGTTATTTGGCATGTCCGGGTCGCCTGGCCCATCCTTGTGGTTCGGTTCGTTCGCGTCTTCGAGCTCATCAAGATCGTCTAGGTCATTTGGCCATTTAGTCCTGTTTGGGTCGTCGAACCTCTCTAAGTCGTCGGGACCTCTTGGTCGTCTTGCATGTCCGGGTTATCGCCCTCGTCTGGGTCGTTGTGCCTGTTCGAGTCGTCAGTGTTGTCTGAGTCCTTGGGCTCGTCCGAGTAGTCAAGCCCGACTAGATCGTCAAGCACGTCCGTGTCATCAGGCCTGTCGGGTTAATCGTGCCCGTATGTGTCGTCGGGTCAAACCGAACGACCTGGACAAGCAAGATGACCTGGACGTGCCCGACGATCCAGAAGACCTCAATGATTTGGACATGCCTAAAGACGGATGAGCCCGAAACCCCGACCGATCCGGACGACCCGAACGAGCCTGACGAGTACGATGACCTGGACAGGAACAACGACCTACACGGGCCCGATGATCCAGACAGGCACATGACGCAGACCCGCCCGACAGGCAGAACGACACGGAAGGTCTCAACGACCCGAAAGAGCCCCACGACATGGACGAGTTCGACGACATGGACGATCCAAACAGGCCCGACGATGCGAACGTAAACAACGATTAGGACGGGCCAGACGACTCAGACATGCCAGATAACGCGGATGAGCTCAAAGATCCAAACGGGCACGATCACCCGGTCGGGCCGTATGACCTGGACATGCCTGACAACTTGGATGGGCCTGACGACCTAAACGACCCAGACAAGCCCGATGACCCAGACGAATCCGACAACCCAAACGGACCTGATGACGCGGATGGGCCCTACGACTCGGACAACCTGACCAACATAGCTCAGCCGTACCAGACAGGCTCAACGACATGGACGATTGGTCAACCCGGAGGGGCCCGACGACCTAGACGGGTGATATGACCCTCCGGGTCATCGAGCTTGTCTGCGTCGTCGGGCCTGTTTGGATCGTTTAGCTCGTTCGGAACGTCAGCCCCATCTGGTCGTTTGGCCCATTCGAGTTATCGGAGCCATCTGGGTCGCCTGGGTCGTTGGAACTGTCATCTTCGTCGGGTCTTTCTGGGTCATCTTGCTCGTCTCGATCGTCGAGCCTGTCTATGTAATCTGGATTGTCCGGTTCGTCTGGCCCGTCTTCGTTGTTTGGTTGTTCGCGTCGTCGGGCTCGTCTTGGTCGTCCAGGTCATCTGGCCCGTTAGACGTGTCTGGGTCGTCGAACCTCTTTGAGTCGTCGGGTCGTCTGGGTCGTCTTGCCCATCTTTGTCGTCTGGTCTGTCCGGGTCATCGTGTCAGTTTGGGTCTTAGTGCCTGTTTGAGTAGTTAGTGTCGTCTGCATTGTCGGGCTCGTCCGAGTCGTCAAGCTCGTCTGTGTCAGCTTGTCCGAGTTGACGGGCCCGTCCGCGTTGTCAGACTCGTTCTTGTCATTAAGCGCATCTGGATTGTTCGTGTCGTTGGGCCCGTCCGGGTCGTCGGTCACATTCGGGTCATCGTGCCCGTCTGGATCATTGGGTCCAGCCAGACGACGTGGACAAGCAAGATGACCTGGACGGGCTCGGCGATCCAGAAGACCTCAATCATCTGGATCGGCCCAAAGACGGATGAGCCCGAAAACCCAAACGGTCCGAACGACTCAAACGACCCCGACGATTACGAGGAGCTAAACAGGAACGACGTCCTGGACGTGCCCGATGATCCCGACAGGCACATAACCCGATCGAGCCCGGCGAGCTTGACGGGCACAACGACACGAAAGGGCTCAACGACCAGAAAGAGCCCCACGACATGGACGGTTCCGACGACCTATACGACCCTAACGGGCCCGACGACACGGACGTACCCGACGATGAGGATGGGCCAAACAACTCGGACATGCCAGATAACACGGACAGGCTCGACGATCCAGATGGGCACGATGACCCAGTCAAACCTGACGACCTGGACGAGCCTGACGACAAAGACGACCCGGACGGATTCGACAAGCCAAACGGGCCCGATTATGCGGATGGGCCCTATGACTCGGACATCCTGACCAACAAAAATCAGTCGAACCAGACTGGTGGGATGACCCTTCGGGTCATCGGGCCCGTTCGTGTTGTCGGGCTCGTTTGGATCATCTAACCCGTCTGGGTTATCATGCCTGTCTGGATCGTTGAGCCTGTTTGTTATCTGGCATGTTCCGGTCGTTAGGCCGTCCTCGTTGTCCGGTTCGTTCGTTTCGTCGGACTCCTCTGGATCGTCCATGTCATCTGGCCCGTTAGGCCTGTTTAGGTTGTCGAACCTCTCTGAGTCGTCGGGACCTCTAGGTCATCTTGCCCGTCTTGGTCGTCCGGCCTGTCCAGTTCATCCCGCCCGTTTTGGTCGTTGTGCCTGTTTGAGTCGTCATTGTCGTTCGCGTCGTTAGGCTCATCCGGGTCGTCAAGCCCGTCTAGATCGTCAAGCTAGTTCGTGTTATCGGGCCCGTCAGGTTAATTGTGCCCGACTGGGTTGTCGGGCCCATTCGGGTCATCGTGCCTGTTTGGATCATCGAGTCAAGCCAGACGACCTGGACAGGCTGGACGATCCAGAAGACCTCAATTATCTGGACAGGCCCAAAGACGAATGAGCCCGAAAACCCAAACAGTTCGGACGACCCGAAGGAGCCTAGAGAGTACGACGACCTGACCAGGAACGACGTCCCAGATGGGCCCGATGATCTAGACAGGCACATGACTCGGTCGAGCCCGACGAGCTTGACGGGAGCAACGACACGGAAGGGCTTAACGACCCGAAAGAGCCCTACGACACGGACGGGTCTGACGACCTGAACGACCCGAACGACCCAAACGAACCCGACGACACAGACGTACCTGACGATGAGGACGTGCCAGACAACTCGGACATGCCAGATAACACGGACGGGCTCGACGATCCAGATGGGTACGATGACCCAGTCAAGCCCGACGACCTGTACGAGCTTGACGACCAAGACGACCCGGACGAACCCGATGGCCCAGACGAACTCGATGACCCAGATAGATCCGACGCGTCAGACGGGCCCTACGACTCGGACATCCTGACCGACACAAATCGGCCGAACCGGACTGGTGAAATGACCCTTCGTATCATCGGGCATGTCCGCTTTGTCGGGCCTGTTTGGAACTTCTAGCCCGTCTGGGTCATCGTGCCTGTCTGGGTCATCGTGCATGTCTTGATCGTCGAGCTTGTCAATTATCTGGCCTGTCCGGGTCGTCTTGCATGTCCTCGTCAGGCTCATCTAGATCGTCCAGGTCATTTGGCCTGTTAGGCATGTTTGGGTTGTCGAACCTCTTTGAGTCGTCGGGACCTTTGGGTCGTCTTGCCTACCTTGGTCGTCCGGCCTGTCCAGGTCATCGCGCTCGTTTGGTTTGTTGTACTTGTTCGAGTCGTTAGTGTCGTCCGCGTCGTCAAGCTCAACCAGGTCGTCAAGCCCGTCTGGTTCATCAAGCTCGTCCCTGTCAACGGGTCCATTGGGTTAATCTTGCCCGTCCGGGTCGTCGACTAGATGACCCAAACGTGCTCGACGACACGGACGGGTGCTTGTCTGGATCATCGGGTCTAGCCAGACGACCTGGACAAGCAAGATGACCTAGACGGGTTCGACGATCCAGAAGACCTCAATTATATGGACAGGCCCAAAGCCGGATGAGCCCGAAAACACAAACGGTCCGGACGACTCGAACGAGCTCGACGAGTACGACGAGCTGGACAGGAACGACCTCTTGGACGGGCCCGATGATCTAGAATGGCACATGACCCTGTCGAGCCCGACGAGCTTGACGGGCACGACGACACGGAAGGGCTCAACGACCCGAATGAGCCCCATGACACAGACGGGTCTGACGACCTAGACGACCCAAACAGGTCCGACGACATGGACGTACCCGACGATGAGGACGAGATAGACAACTCGGACATGCCATATAACACGAACGGGCTCGACGATCCAGATGAGTATGATGACTCAGTCAAGCTCGACGACCTGTACGAGCCTGACGACCAAGACGACCCGAACGAGCCCGATGACCCGGACGGATCCGACGAGCCAGACGGGCCCTACGACTCGGCCATCCTGACCGACACAAATCAGCCAAACTGGACTGGTGATATGACCCTTCGGGTCATCGATCCCGTCCGCGTTGTCGGGCCCGTTTGAAACATCTATCCCGTTTGGGTCATCGTGCCTGTCTAGATCGTCGAGCCCGTCTGTTATCTAGCTATTCCAGGTCGTCTGGCCCGTCCTCGTTGTGTGGTCCGTTCGCTTCGTCTGGATCATCCAGGTCATTTGGCCTGTTAGGCCTATTTAGGTTGTCGAACCTCTCTGAGTCGTCTAGACCTCTGGGTCGTCTTGCCCGTCTTGGTCGTCCGGCCTGTCCAGGTCGTCGCGCCCATCTGGGTCGTTGTGCATGTTTGAGTCGCTAGTGTTGTCCGCATGGTCAGGCTCAGCCGGGTCATCAAGCTCGTCTGGTTCGTCAAGCTCGTCCGTGTCATAGGGCCCGTCGGGATAATCATGCTCGTCTGTATTGTCGGGTCCATCCGGATCATCGTGCCCGTTTGAATCATCGGGTCCAGCCGGACGACCTGGACAAGCAAGATAACCTGGACGGGCCCAACGATCCAGAAGACCTCAATGATCTGGACAAGCCCAAAGACGGATGAACCTGAAAAGCCGAACAATCGAGACGACCCTAATGAGCCCGATAACACGGAAGGCCACAACGACCCGAAGGAGCCCCACAACACGAACGGGTCCGACGACCTGGACGACCCAAACGAACCTGACGACACATACGTACCCGACGATGAGGACGGGCCAGACAACTCGAACGGCTTCGACGATCCAGATGGGCACGATGACCCGGTCGAGCCCGACGACCTGGACGAGCTCGACGACCCAGATGACCCGGACGAGCCTGATGACTCGGGTAAACTCGATGACCCGGACGGATCCGACGACCTAAACGGGCCCGATGACTCGGACAACCCAATCGACACAGATCGGCTTAACCAAACAGGCCCAACGACATGCATGATCGGTCGACCCGGATGGGCCCGTCTGCGTTGTCGGGCCCGTCTGGATCGTCGAGCCCGTCTATGTTATCTGGCCATTCCGGGTCGTTTAGCCCGTCTTCGTTGTAAAGTTCGTTCGCATCGTCAGGCTCGTCTTCATCGTCCAGGTCATTTGGCCCGTTCGACCTATCTGGGTCGTCGAACCTCTCTGAGTCGTCGGGCCGTTTGGGTCATCTTGCCCGTCTTGGTTGTCCGGCCTGTACAGGTCATCGCGCCCGTTTGGTCATTGTGTCTGTTTGAGTCGTCAATGGCGTCCGCATCATTGGGCTTGTCTGAGTCGTCAAGCCTGTCTGGATCGTCTAGGTTGTTTGTGTCATCGGGCCCGTTGGGTTAATCGTGTCGATCTGTGTCGGCTTGTCCGACGCGAAGGGACCGTCTGCGTTGTCAAACTTGTTCGAGTCATTATGGATTGTTCGTGTCGTTGGGCCCGTCCGAATCGTCGGGCCCATTCGGGTCATCGTGCCCGTGTGGATCATCGGGTCCAGCCAAACGACCTACACAAGTAAGATGACCTGGACAGGCCCGACGATCTAGAAGACCTCAATGATCTGGACAGGCACAAAGACGGATGAGCCCAAAAACCCAAACGGTCCGGGCAACTCAAACGAGCCCAACGAGCCCGATGATCCAGACAGGCACATGACCTGGTCGAGCCCGACGAGCTTGACGGGCACGACGACACGAAAGGGCTGAACGACCCGAAAGAGCCCCACGACACGGACGGGTCTGACGACCTGGACGATCCAAACGGGCCAGACGACTTGGACATACAAGATATCACAGACGGGCTCGATGATCCAGATGGGCACGATGACGCGGCCGACCCCGACGACCCAGACGACCCAGATGAGCCCGATGACCCGGACAAACTCGATTACCCAGACGAATCCGAGGACCCAGACGGGCGCGACGACGTAGAGGGGCCCTACGACTCGGACGTCCCGATCGACACAAATCAGCCGAAACTGATAGGCCCAACGACATGAATGGTCGGTCGACCCGGACGGGCCCGACTACCCTGACTGGTGATATGACCCTTCGGGTCATCGGGCCCGTTTAGAACGTTAGGCATGTCTGGGTCATCATCCCTCTCTGGATCGTTGAGCCCGTCTGTTATTTGGCATGTCCAGGTCGTCTGGCCCATCCTTGTGGTTCGGTCCGTTCGCGTCTTCGGGCTCATCTGGATCGTCCAGGTCATCTGGCCCGTTAGGCCTGTTTGGGTCGTCGAAACTCTCTAAGTCGTCGGGACCTCTAGGTCGTCTTGCATGTCCGGGTCATCGCCCTCGTCTGGGTCGTTGTGCCTGTTCGAGTCGTCAGTGTTGTCCGCGTCGTTGGGCTCGTCTGAGTCGTCAAGCCCGTCTGGATCGTCAAGCACGTTCGCGTCATCGGGCCTGTCGGGTTAATCATGCATGTTTGTGTCGTCGGGCCTGTCCGAGTCGTCGGGCCTGTCCGAGTCATCGGGCCTGTCGGGTTAATCATGCATGTTTGTGTCGTCGGGCCTGTCCGAGTCGTCGGGCCTGTCCGAGTCATCGGGCCTGTCCGAGTCATCGGGCATGTCCGAGTCATCGGGCTTGTTTGGGTTGTCATATGACCTGGACAAGCCCGACGATCCAGAAGACCTCAATGATATGGACAGGCCCAAAGACGGATGAGCCCGAAAACCCGAACAAGCCCAACGAGTACGATGACCTAGACAGGAACGACGACCTGTATGGGCCTGATGATCCAGACAGGCACATGACCCGCACGAGCCCGACAGGCCCAACGACACGGAAGGTCTCTACGACCCAAAAGAGCCCCACGACATGGACGGGTTCGACGACATGGACGATCCAAACGGGCCCGACGACGCAGACGTACACGACGATCAGGATGGGCCAGACGACCCGGACATGCCAAATAACGCAGATGAGCTCAAAGATCCAAACGGGCCCGATGACCCAAACGAGCCCGATGACCCAGACGAGCCCGATGACCCAGACTGATCCGACAACCCAGACGAACCTGATGACGTGGATGGTCCTTAAGACTCAAACAACCCGACAAACACAGGTCAGCCATACCAGACAGGCCCGACGACATGGACGATTGGTGGACCCGGACGGGCCTGACGACCTAGACGGGTGATATGACCCTTCGGGTCATCGAGCTTGTCTGCGTCATCAGGCCCTTTTGGATCGTTTAGCTTGTCTGGAACATCGAGCCCATCGGGTCGTTTGGCCCATTCGAGTTATCAAAGCCATCTGGGTAGTCTCGGTCGTCGGGACTGTCATCTTCGTCAGGTCCATCTGGGTCATCGTGCTTGTCTGGATCGTCGAGCCTGTTTATGTTATCTGGCGTGTCCGGGTCATCTAGCCTGTCACTGGTCATGGCCGTTAAAGATTTAAACAATGTTAGCAAAAAAGGACCCAATTGAACAAAATTGACGAAAATTGGGACCTATTTGAGCACAAAGCCAAAATTAGGACTTATATGAAAAAACTTGACAAAAATTGGGACCAAAAAGGTATTTTAACCTAAAAAATAATATATTTTTCATGTTGAAGATGAAAGCCCATGGGTCGGCCTTGACCCACACGGCTTTTGTAGGGTTTTTGGCCTTGTGGGTTTCTTTGATGGGTGCCTTTTTCGATGTGGGTTTTTTGGTCTTAGCCCACATGGGTCAGGGCCAAGCCCTGTGAGCTAGGCCAAATTGACACCTCTATATGCATCTATTTCGTTTTTAGGTACTAGCCATTTTCATAAGAAAAGTTGTGAAATGAAATTCTATTAATTTATATTTTATAGTTTGTACCGTAGGGTCCAATCCCCCATAATAGCTAATCGACACTCAAAGAAGTTCACGCAACACCAATCGACGTCAAACCGAGCCACCCTAACCACATCGCTAGTTATCCAATGATCCAACAACTGGGATTGAAGTCGTCACTACTTGATGTGGCAATTTCTCTAGAATGATAAAAAGAGCTCAAAAATTGAGCGGCTGAAAGCCGGGATTGAAGTTGTGACTACTTGATGTGGTAATTTATCTGGAGTGATAATAAGAGCTCAAAACCGAGCGATCGAAGGCAACGCGTGACGCCAGGGTGACCTCATGCCATATTTGCTTTGCCAACAACTAACTGAAAATCACATTGAGATTCTTCTTGATGTTTGCAACCATGATTGCACATTGTGGCCCTTCGCAACACCAGCCATGACTTGCCATTCTCATTTGGCTGTTAGGGCACAAAGTCACGACCGATCGAGTTGCACACGCACGACCACACTAGTTAGGCAAACGCAACACAAGAATTAGATATTTGTAGTTAAGGTAAAAGAGGTCAGTAATCAAGTTAAAAAAGAAATTTGACCTCAATTAAGGAAACCTTAATTACGAGCCCATATAAAAAAGGTTAAAATACCTTTTTGGTCCCAATTTTCGTCAAGTTTTTTGAAACAAGTCCTAATTTTGGTTTTGTGTTCAAATAGGTCCCAATTTTCGTCAATTTTGTTCAATTGGGTCCTTTTTTGCTA
>Ga0214544_1003069_pt1 | contig 34896 bp, 23 predicted proteins | sample CNSS3metaG_FD_160074 | JGI IMG/M metagenome (GOLD analysis project Ga0214544, IMG submission 160074) | Root nodule microbial communities from cowpea collected in UCLA plant growth center, Los Angeles, California, USA - CNSS3 | ecosystem: Host-associated > Plants > Roots > Nodule | place: USA...
AACAAAAAAAATATTATATTTATATATATATATATATATATATATATATATATATATATATATATATTCACATCTCAGTATACTGTGCCTCTTTCTCATTATTGATAATATAAGAAAAATATGGCAATTAATATTAAGAAATAACTAGAAAATAAGGAAACTAGTTTTGGAGGATGTTTTTCAATATGATGAAGTATTTTTATACTTTAAACAATTTTAATTAGATTGTTATTTAACATGATTATATTTTATTGTTTAACAAAATTAAAATAGTATTTTTTTTTTACGTGGAATGTATTATCATTATTGAGGATTAATACTTAGTGTTATCTTTCACGATGACATATTTAATTGAGGTGCATTTTTGTCTTGATCATTGTTGTTACTATTATTGTGAATTATCGATGTCATTTAAATCATTACATTGATACGGTTTGTATTAGGGTGTGTTACGTGTACGGTACATATGACTAATTAACGTTAATTTTTAAATTTAGGAAAAATCCGAGCTCAAGAAAGACAAAGATGAAGAAATTTCCCTAATTGCAAGATTTCTCCTAAATTGAAGAATTAACGTTAATTAGCCATATGTACACATAACACACCCTAATATAACGTGCTACCTGTACAATGCTCCGTTAATGGTTTAAACGGCGTTATAGAAAATGACCAAATAAAACACCAATTGTGAAAATAAGGACCATTTTAAACGTTTTATGAAAATGAACACCATTTTAAACATTACGTCAAAATGAGGATTATCCACAATACACACTACGAAAATGAGAACCAAATGTATTTAAGCGAAAAATAAAAAAATAAAAAATAAAAAAGGTAGAATGAAAAACTTGAGGGGAAATGAGAAAGTAGACACAATATTATTCATTAACGTAATAGACAAAATCAAACCACACTGCTGTTTCATTCATACTATCTCCATTTCGAATTCAGTGTTGAAATCAATTCAACTCTGAATCTGAACCTTCGCATATTATATCATATAATGTCAGGGGAAGCGTCTAAGCGCCACCAATGGCAATGGGAGAACGCCACTGCCGGCGCCGCTGCTGGATTCGCCACCGTCGCCGTTATGCATCCCCTTGATGTTGTTCGAACTAGGTTCCAAGGTTTTCTCTCTTCTCGTATAACTGAACATTTCTGATCTTTCGTGCCTTCCATTCTAAGACGCTTTGTTTGATTCTGCAGTTAACGATGGTCGAGTCGCGCATCTTCCCAGTTACAAGAACACTGCCCACGCCATTTACACCATTGCTCGCTACGAGGTTTGTCATTTCTTAATCCACCAGCGTCTATGTTTTTTATAACTAATGGTTCAATTACCGACGTTCTTCTTTAATTGTCAATCAAAGATTCAATTTTCGCTGTTCAATGAACATGTATTTTGATCACTATATACACAAGGAGATTGCCCTAAGTAATTTGTTTGAGCTCATAGCTTTTGCTACCATATCATGGTTCGTGAAGTATGCCACTTGTTATGATTTTCGTATGTCCTTGTTCATTAAGAAAGAAAACTATCCTGGTAGAATGATTGTCGAACCTTCTAGGCATAGAGTTGTTAGAATGTATTGAATTACGTGACGTCTTTACTCCCTTCCTAGTAAGTTCAGCAGATGTTCAGACTAATAAATCTGACAAGACGAGTACTTGTAACTCACTCCTTTGAACACTTTCTCTTTTATTGATAAAATTTTATTGGAAATTGAAAAATTATCATTAAAAAAGATGTGAGATCCTTATGATTTTGAAATTTCCAATCATTTTAATTAATAAAAGACTGTGTTGCAAGTATTTTCATATGCAAATGTGATAAACTCAGCACTATGGTTTCTGGTCGTCGGTGATGAGTGATGAGAAGCTTGACAAGGTTATTCCAATTGTATTCTTAATACTTTTATAAAAAATCTTTAAATGCCATATAAATTGCAACAGAGGGAGTACGCGGTAAGGTTGTTTGTTGCCCACTTCTGGTCCAACAGGCAAGGGTGGTTGTGGGGGTGGGGGAATCATGAGTCAATGTTTTTGGTTAATGGATGGTTGCTTTTGTCATTAGACGTTATCTTTCACCTTGATATTATCACTGTTGCACTCGCCGTTAAGACCAATAGTAAGGCTCATTGTCCTTCCATCCACATATTATTCATTGGTTTGGTATGGGAAAATTGCTACAAGCAAGAAACTTTTTGCTTTAAGTACTGTGTATGTAATACTATGAATGTGTTACTTATATCCCATGCTGCATCTTGCAGGGATTAAGAGGCTTATATGCTGGCTTTCTTCCTGGGGTTCTTGGGTCTACAATTTCGTGGGGTTTATATTTCTTTTTGTAAGTACTAATTCCATCGGCGATAATTTGATTGAAGTCAAATTTTATGTTTTATCTTATCATTTTTATGTCTGACATCTAGGAGAGAATGATATTATAAAGGATGACTGGCTCTTGGGTGTCTCAGTCCTGTTGTTTGTGCAACAAATATGCATTCTCTCGAGTTAAATTTTAACTTTTTTAAACAAGTTTGAAAATCACTCTCGTACTCACCCACCAAATCAGTATGTCAATCTCTTGGTTACAGTTAATAGTAGTTTCATTAACACCAAACAACTTCTGTAAATTTACTTTCTATGTGCTGCCAAAGGATTATCCTCCCTGTCTTAATTTTTTTACCTGCCGGAATTGAGTGATTAACTATTACCATTAAGTGGTTCTGGTTCATCTGCTTGCTTTCCTAGAAGATCGAAGTCAATGTACCTAACCTTTTTTCATATTGCAGCTATGACAAAGCCAAACAAAGATATGCAAGGAACCGGGAGGGTAAGTTGAGCCCAGGTCTTCATCTTGCCTCAGCTGCTGAAGCAGGAGGTTTGGTAAGTGAGAAAAATCCCAATGTTATGAATAGAAAGTCACATATATAATTCTAGGTGAATGTGTTGTACAACACTGCTTGAATTTTGCTGCCCCTAAGATTTGCTTTGTAAATTTTGTCACTATGGGCTGTATGAGAGATGAAATGTGATACATTGAAGAAATTTGACATATCCAAACCGAGTGATTCACTTTATAGGGAAAAGGGAGATGATATGGCCATTGATTTGAAAATCAACAATTGAGGTTGTGATAAAATACATGTAAATATAATAAAATATGAAATCATCTAAATCTATTCCTTTTATTTTCTTTCTTGTTGATGGATGTTACTTTTATCCATGTTGAAGATCTCACATGGACTGAAGATATAACCAAATTATAATATATATATTATATATATGTGTTTGTGTACAAACCTTATTTTTGGTTTTGTGAAGTTAATTTAGGCCTAAAACCCACGCTTTCTAAGACTCTCTAAAGTGTTCCCGTCAATTTAGATTCATTTTGGAGGAATAAAAACCACAATGAAGTACTTTAGGTAAAGTAAACTGTATTTTATCAATTTGCTAATGAAAATTACTGTTTGATCTTTTTGTGACGATGGAACTAATGTGCTTAAGTTTTCAAATTTATTATCCATCGTGATCTTGCTTAGCTTTCATATTTGTATGATTAGGATTCCATAGCCGGCCAAACATTTTGTGGGACATCTTTGTGTGGGATGGGATCACAACTGAATCTTGTTATTTTTGTTTCCATTGCCTTTGGTCAGGTTTCCTTGTGCACAAATCCTGTCTGGCTAGTAAAAACGAGATTGCAGCTTCAAACTCCACTTCATCAGACACGTCCATACTCTGGGATTTATGGTCAGCTCTCCATCTTAAATTAACTTTATTTTTTTTTTTAATTTTTAACCTTGGGATTTTAATTTTTACAGCATTCATATTATTTGTGCTTTGACTGTAGATGTTAGCCATAATTACATAGCTTAATTATTATCTTTTACATAAGACTATTCTTAAGCTTAGCACCTTACTCTAAATTGTTTTTGAAATTAGTATCTACAAGTTGAATTTGAGTACAAGTATTTAACAGAGAGCATCTATCTCTGCCACCCAAAAATATTTCTATTATGTGTATTCAGTGATTCATTAGTAACTAGTATTAAGCATATTCTTTCATCCTATTTATTTTTTTGCATTGTCTTGGACGATGTTTATTAAGGTTGAGAGAGAGAGAATGAAAAGGAGATTTAGATTCCATGTAAAATGAATTGGTGATCCAAGAGTAACTGACTGTAGTCAATCTATTATATTTAGCTAACTAATCTGTAACAAACCTAACTGAATACAATCAAGTATATGGAGCTCTAACTAACCTATAATAAATCTAAAATTAGAGTTAGTTAGGAAGAAATAAGAGACCATCATACTGCTAAAGTGACAGTTATGCCCATACTACTGCTGTACAGAGAAAAGAAAACTATATTTTTGCCAACTTACTATAATTATGTTGGTTCTGAGGCTAGTTAAAGAAATAGTTTTCAACCTTAATTTAAATATATTATGTAGATGATTTCATTTGTTTTGAGAAAGGAAAAGAATGATCAAGATGTAAGAGTTAGGTGCATAAGTTGACTTTATTTTTTTCTTTTTTTATTTGTGGACAAGGATAGTTATGTTTCACTCAACTACCTAAAATATTATAGTCACTGCGCAATATTGTTTATTATAGTTATGTTCTTCATCATATAAATTGCTAACCAGTCATGAAAATTTTTATCTGTAAAAATTAAATATCAGATGCATTTAAAATCATAATGAGGGAGGAAGGATTTAGTGGACTTTACAGAGGGATTGTCCCTGGTCTATTTCTGGTATGTTGCTGGTTCTTTGTTATTTTACCTATCAATCTTAGAACTTAAAATTTTAACAAATTAAGTATAATGCCTGGGTTGTGCTTACGTAAAGGTAAACAATCTTATTCACCCTAAAAAAAGTCTAGGTCTTTGTTTTCCAAACTATATTCAACATTGTGCCGTTTGCCACTAGCCACTTGCACACTTTTATCTGCCAAACCCCAAAGACTATCAGAAACTTCATTATTGATCCTTCCTTTTAATAACTGTGAGTACGTTTGGCATGTGACGGTCTCATGATCACTATATATGTTAGCATGTTTTGTCTATTGTGGTTATATTCATCAATATATGATTTACTAACTAGTTGTGAAATTGTATTTTAAAATGCAATATCAGATGCATTTAGGACCATACTGAGGGAAGAAGGATTTAGTGCATTTTACAAAGGGATTGTTCCCAGTCTGTTTCTGGTATGGTGCTGGCTCTTGTTTTCTTTACTGTCAATCTTGGCACTTCAAATTTTAAGTTGTAAATTAAATATGAACACCACACCTTTCCAACTGGCCACGATGAACTCTGAATCTCCAATTAACATTATTGTGAAATACCAACTTGACAAGGACACCAAATATGACGTGAGACTATGTCTAATGACCGTAATATAGGACATGGGGGGCAATGCTTTCACATACCTGTGCATATCACAAAGGGTCCTAGATCCTTCAATTAAATTGCTATTAAGTTACTAAGGATGTGTTTATTGTGTGATTGCTACATGATCATTAACTTTTCAGCGAAATGATCTGCTGTACCATCTCCAGCATTCACACATATTCTATGCGAGGACACGATTAAAAATTTGTCCACGAAATTCCTGTTGTCCTTCTACCTTTTTTCCCTTGCTGTGTAGCAGTCTGGTGGGAATTATTCAAGTTGAAATCATGAGTGAAATTATAATTCTTTTTTTACCTGTAGCTTCTGGAAACTTAAGGTATGTAATCTTGAGAGTGGATGCTATTTTTCTAAAGTTTGTTGAACTTTGGAGCTATGAAGAGATTAGTGGGTTGAGGATTTGACAAGGCAATATTGACAATATTCTTTAGGGACCAAAAGTACAATTAAAATATAAGGTTACAAAACTCACTTCCTGAATTTTTTTGCCCAATGACATTTAATATATGCTTGTTATGTTTAAATATAGTGCCAGTGCCAATGTATTTTAGTGATCATGGTAGGTGATCATCACATGACAAACATTCCTGGGGTTACTTAGTGGCAGTAGGACGAAGGGATCTGTTGTGATATTTCTGACAGTTTAAAAGTTTAAGGTGAGAAGTTGCATTTGCCCCAAATTTCAGGTTGAGTATACATTTTATTCTCAAACTTTATATTAAAATTCTCCTAAATTTGGTGTAATTTAGTATACACCACAACCTTCCTTTTCAGAATACCATATCATCATGAAATTTTGAGAAACTTTTATTTTGGGAATCATTATCCAAAATATGTACAGCTTAGAAACATTTAACTAAATGGCTTTTGAATACGAGGAAATTCTTGTTCTAACCATATGTTGACCATTCCACTAAATTATTTTTGAGATTGAAATTTTTTTCTTAAAATTAATAAATTTGGAAATTTTCACTTCATTACCAGCGATTACATGGTAAATAGAAAGTACCTAGCAGAAAATTTGGCTGGAATAGTGTTAAGCTTAAAAGTAAAGGAGGAATCTGCTTGTCATTAAATCTAATTCATTGGGTGGATTGCATCTTTATTTAAATTTATTAACTCTTTCCTTATGAGGATATTAGTAATAACAAGGTTCCCTGCATTTGTATCTGAAAACTAATTGTATTAAACCTTTAGCTTATGATAATTTTTTGCTTAAGCTTTTTAGTTTTATATTCACTAAAGCCATTATTAGGTTGATACTTTACTCTAGGGTGTGGAAAGCCAGTTTTAAAATTTCGATGCCTATTTCAACTATATCAAGTATTGACAAAAGTCCTAAATCATACTTATCAGCTTTTCATTATGTCTCAACAGGTTTCTCATGGTGCTATTCAGTTCACAGCATATGAAGAACTACGTAAAGTTATTGTTGATTTTAAGAGTAAGAGAAGTACAGTACATAATCAAAACCCAGATAAATTGCTGGTAAGTTAGAGGACCTTGGATCCATTTAACTCTCGAGCTCACATGCATTGGACTTTTTACATTTTTCAAATGATTATTTTGATGAATGACCTTTCTAATCACATGCATTGCTCTCTAAGTCATTCTTCTATAATCATAGCTGGTAGTTTGGTAGAGAAAAATGATGCGTGTCATGAATCACGACTCTAATAGTTCCTGCACGTCAGTAGGGGATGCCTATAAGACTTGATTGATTGTATACTTATTTGGTTTTACTGTATTTTAGCTGATGTTAGATACCTCAGCTTTTATTCACCATTTTGAAATGGCTGTGTAATATTCGGGGACATTTAATTGCGAGAAATTTAGCTTTATGCATATCCTACATTTTATTTGTTTCAAGTTTATAGCTTTATAAGATATGTCTGAGTCGCGTACTTTAACTTACTGTTATCTAATGTTTACAAATGATTGCCATTGATTGTGTTATAAACAATTAAACATTTTCTTATCCAGCGCTTACAGTTGTAATGTTTTCACATTGTATTATTTTTCCCAGAATTCTGTTGATTATGCTGTTCTGGGAGCAACATCAAAACTTGCTGCGATACTGCTAACCTATCCATTTCAGGTACAACTGTCTGTCCCATGTTTTGAATTTATATCTTATATAGTCCTTGAAATTGATATATCAGTAATTGATGAAGTTGCTTTCACTCCCTTTCTTTCAGGTTATGCGTGCCCGATTGCAGGTACTGAAATGTCCTTTCAGAGATACATTGCATGTTCCATTCTATTAACTGCATCACTACATCTTCTGAGTTGTTCTGAAATTCCTGTCCCTGCAGCAACGGCCTAGTGGTGATGGTGTTCCAAGATATATGGACACTTGGCATGTTGTGAAAGAAACTGCACGGTACATAACTACACATTAAAACTCACCCAGATTTAGTTTACATCTCTCTATTGACAACTATGCACGGGAGAAACTTGATAATTTCAAATTGAACTATGTTTCTTGCCATTATTATTTTGGAATGTTCTTGCAGATTTGAAGGTATCCGAGGTTATTACAGAGGAATTACCGCAAACCTGTTGAAGAATGCTCCTGCTTCTTCAATAACATTTATTGTGTATGAAAATGTTCTAAAATTGCTTAAACCGACTATAAGGAATGATTGAGAGTATTTCATTTTCCTTCATGTTTTTTTTCCTCTCCTTGGCCTTTATTATGGTTACCGAAAAAAAGATTGATAAGAAAAACAGAACCAAAAATTATTTACATAAAAAAAATTAATAAATGGATATTTATAGCTTTTACTTTTTAATACTTTGATATTTATATAAAAATTAAAAAAAAAATAAAAATAAATATAAAATAATTTATTTATATATATATATATATATATATATATATATATATATATATTTTAAATAAAAGACCCCATGATGTGTAAAACTAAATTATAATAATAAAAATAAATAAATTCTATGTATATTTTATATATTTAAATTTAAATAATTAATCTATTTAACACGTGTTAGCTTTTACTTTATTTTTCTATTTTTTATAATCTACTGTACGAAAGAAAAAGGAGTCAGAAAACAACAGACAAATAAAAGAGCGAAACGCGCAAAAGCTGTTTAAAACGACAGCTTCCAATCTTGGTCGTTGTGGGCTTCATTCATCACAAATCCCAATCCCAAATAATGAGACGGTGGCGGCGCCGTAGACAATGAGAGCAGCACATTGCGATTTCACCCAGAAGCTCCTTCCTTTCAACACCGCCCTCACCAAATTTCCCCTTCAACGCACACAACCCTTCTTTCTCCAGCCCCATCGCATGGCGGATCCCTCGCGAGCCGCCAATACGCCCGCGCCGCACCCAATCCAACCCAAACCCCACGCCCTCACCGATGATAACAATCCCAATCCGCCGAAGGAGATTCCGCCGCCACCGGAGAAGCCGGAGCCCGGCGATTGTTGCGGCAGCGGCTGCGTCCGATGCGTTTGGGATATATATTATGAGGAACTCGAACAATATAATAATCTCTACAAACAGAACGATCCGAGCCCCAAACCTTCTTCATAGTCTTCAGCGTCGCCTGGGTTAGTGTTATTCATTCGTTGTATCCTCAGTTTCGTGAAAACTTGATTATTTTTCTGTCCCCTCTTCTAAGAAGAGGAACCAAGTATTTTTATCTTGTATGTCGAATTGTATTATAAGAAACTCTTTTTCTTTTTTTAAATATCAGGATTAAATTGCACTTCCCAAATATGCCGTCCTCAACATGTATTTTACTTTGAGGATAAGATGCATTGAATTGTATGGAATATCTGTGACAACATAAAGTGTGGTGTCTGGTTTAATCAATATGTACGTCCTGATGATGGTGTATAGGATTATTCTATGTATATTTTGATGAAAATTTTACTACAATGGTCTTTGGCAATCTCACTTTCTGGCTAGTATTTCTGCTTTGATGCTTACTTCTTCACTCTCAGCTCTTATCCTTTATTTATTGTAATTGAAAAGTTTGGTGAGCAAACCTCACTACTTTTTTATTGTTATTTCTCCATTACCTTAGCCACTTTTTGCCTTGAATTTTGTTCATCGTTTTTTAACATGTATTGTAGAATTGGTTTATGACAGTGGAATCAATTTTGAATCATATACATGTTACTTGCTGATCTAATTAGTTGTTCTACTACCATGGCCACGCAATCATTTGTAATGGACAACTAGAATTGAAGTTAAACACTTATTCCCCCAATGTTGCCTCCTGATTTTAGGCTTCTCATGACTGTTTTTTGCAGTTTTTTTTTTTTTTGTGGGATAGACATTATTTTCTCATTATTGTTTATCTCCTTCTATTTTATGGGGTTTTGATAGATTCTTACAAACTGCACCTCATTTCTGTTTAATCTCATCCTTTTCAGAATTGCTTAGGTAGACCGTCTCTGAAAACTGATTTGTTTTGCGAGGAGGGAAGCTAAGCAGCTAGAATGAGTTTCATAGTCTCTTACACGTAGTTGTTTTCTCTCCTCTCCTTTCGCAAACTATACAAAATTCGTTCTCTTTCATTCTTCTTTATCATTTGGATCTTTTTCTTCAAAGTCAAGTCACTCACCAAATAGGCCATAAATGTGGAACCAAATAAGAAGGGAAAATTCCAAATTGTGTGTTTGCAATCGATACTTGCTTTGATTTTGAGAATTCATTAGAAACCTTTTAGTTCTTGTTAATTTTGCTTTAAATTTGCATCCTGATAATATATCATATGAGGTGTTTGGTAATATGAAATCTATTTGGTAAAACATTTTGAGCAATAAAAAACTTTTGACACTGGATTTCTTTTATTTTTTTCTAAATTGTATAATTCATAATTATTTTGAATTAGCTAATAAATTTAAGATTTAGTGTTATTCGTATAACTCATAATTATTTTTAGTGTTCTTTCGGAAGGTAAGTGTAATTTCTGAAAATATAACCCATTGTAAGATTATTTTAGAAGGTCATTTATAACTTGGATAATTCAAAAGTAAATTGATATATTTTGATTGGATAATTTGTAAAGCAATTTTAGATCACCTAATTTGGAATTGGATTTATGACTTGAATTTGACAATTCTATTTTAACATTTTTGAATTGGTTAATTTGGAATTGTATAGTTTGGTATAGATTATGCAATTCAAACATTATATTTTATTCTTTCAAATGCTTATTCCAGAATGTATTTTTTGTTTTAAAAATATAATTTGTATTTGTTTGATAGAATTATAATGGACGATTAACTTTAGATAGAATTATAATGGACAAAGTGATGCTCTTGTGGTGAAACTTGTCGTGTGTCTTGCACAGACTCTGACATTAATGATAAGCTATCTCACTGAGGCAATCATCCTCAGACATCCAATTGAAGTATGAATGTAATATAGATTGATACCATTTCATGTATAAAACCACACATGCAACTAGATGTGTCCCTCTGTTAGATTGATTCATAATTAGGTGATTAACAAAATGTAACCATCTTTCATCTAACTAGTAGTAACTCCCCCGTCATAAGATAAATTTGTGGGAAGGAAAGGGGTGAATGATGATTTGCATGTACAATATTAGTGCAACACATTTAGACAAATGAAGATGTTTGTAAGTTCCTAGGCAAATGTACCTAGAAATCATGGATTTCCACTCAAATGGTTCGTCGATGATGTGATGTTCCTCATACAACTTTCACTTGACAACATTTAAGGTCAAACTATCAAGCTAGAACCTGATTTCTTTAAGCACAGATAATGCCCGACCTACCACATATTTGTTAGTACAAGAATGATCCTTAACATAAGTCGAACTAATATCCTTGAGAATGATGTTAGGAAAATGTTTATATATCCACACCTATTACAATATTGAGTATTGACCAATGTATATAAACTACATTTGCAACGTAGTATCAAACAAATCCAAACGATTAAAGTAGTGACCAGGATAAGTATGACATAACTTGCAAGCTGCCATGTCTGTGCAAATCTAACATTTGCAAGTTGCTCATATAAGTGGGTGAATACAGTTACTTCCTGTGAATATCCCTTCTACAACCTAAGGTATTGAAGATCATAAGGATCATCATACTCTACTTCAAGCAACTCTGCCTAAACACATATTGCCATAGTTGCAACCACACTAACACATGCAAAATTGTCCCACTATAAAAATGTGAAGACATAAACAAGAACCCTTTGTTTATCATCTCATAACTAGTATTTCTGCGTGTCAACAAACCAAAAATCTCTATTATAGCATCAATCCACTCATTTGGGACTTCAAATTTATTAATCTTTCGTGCATGAGACACCAATTTTAACTCCTCGATATCCTACAAAAATAACATTTAGTATGTTATTACAAGCAAACTTATTTCTTATCAATATCAACAATATGTTAATTCAAGAAATATCAACCAATCTAGAGTCTCTCTGACAGAAGTAGAAATGAAAGAGAAATGATACATTGACACCTAAATATAACCACTTTTGTTACCACCTGACGTGGCATCAACTATTTCATTTAATTTTTTTTTTATAACTGACAAATGAAATGACAATGGTGAAGCGTTTGGGGACGCACTCGCACGTGTAGCCAGTTCCCCACTCATCACACGCCACTGACCACTCATCACAGAACACTCACTGTTTTGATATTGGTCTTTCAAAACCAGTCTCCTCCTCCGCTACCCTTCCCGCACACACACCGCTGCTCCTCCTCTTCCTGAAACCGCCCCACAAGACCCTTCCCGCACACACACCCCTGCTCTACGTGTTCTTGAAACCGCGCCACAAAACCCTCCTCGCACACACACACACCTCTGCTCCACCATGAGAGAACCCCTTCTGTCGTGATTATTGAAACCTCAAAACCCCTCTTTGACAAACCCTAACCCAATTTCAATCTTCAAATTGTTCCCTCTATCCCGAATCCCTCTCCACCAACAATTCCCCGCACCTCTCTTCTTTCATTGCTCAATCCCCTAACCCGTCTCAGTTGTCATAAACCCGAAATCCCTTTTCCCCTCCCCCTGAACAACATTATCTCGTTGTTGAAATTTAACATGCGACCCAATCAAATGTAAGCTGTAACCCAGGACATAGTTTTTGGACAAATTTTATGTAACATATTGTAATAAATTAATTATCCAAGGGCCTTGGTGGACCCCAGTTTGTTCCCCCATAGGAAGACACACAATATTTGATTTGTTTTAATAAATGTGTAGTTGATAATTGACAACAAATATTGGTGGACCTTCTTCAGAACTAACGTGCAACCCAAACACAAGTAATATGTAACCCAGGACATAGTTTTTGGACAAATTACTTGTAAGGTATTTTAATAAATTTATTATCCCAGGACATTGATGGATCCCACTATGTTTTCCCTTTGAAGATAGACAATATTTAATTTATTCTAATAAATGCATAGGTTATAAGTGACAAAAAACATGGGTGGACCTTGTTGAAATTTAACATGCGACCCAATCAAATGTAAGCTGTAACCCAGGACATAGTTTTTGGACAAATTACTTGTAAGGTATTTTAATAAATTTATTATCCAAGGGCCTTGAACCCCAGTTTGTTCCCCCTAGGAAGACACACAATATTTCATTTGTTTTAATAAATGTGTAGTTGCATCAAATTAGTCCAAAAACTATGTCCTGGGTTACATATTAATTGTGTTTGGGTTGCACGTTAGTTCTAAAGAAGGTCCACCAATATTTGTTGTCAATTATCAACTACACATTTATTAAAACAAATGAAATATTGTGTGTCATCCTAGGGGGAACAAACTGGGGTCCACCAAGGCCCTTGGATAATAAATTTATTAAAATACCTTACAAGTAATTTGTCCAAAAACTATGTCATGGGTTACATATTACTTGTGTTTGGTTTGCACGTTAGTTCTGAAGAAGGTCCACCAATATTTGTTGTCAACTATCAACTACACATTTATTAAAACAAATGAAATATTGTGTGTCATCCTAGGGGGGAACAAACTAGGGTCCAACAAGGGCCTTGGATAATTAATTTATTACAATACGTTACATCAAATTTGTCCATAAACTATGTCTTGGGTTACAGCTTACATTTGATTGGGTCGCATGTTAAATTTCAACAACAAGATAGTGCTGTTCAGGGGGAGGGGAAAAGGGATTTCGGGTTTATGACAACTGAGACGGGTTGGGGGATTGAGCAATGAAAGAAGAGAGGTGCAGGGAACTGTTGGTGGAGAGGGATTCGGGATAGAGGGAACAATTTGAAGATTGAAATTGGGTTAGGGTTTGTCGAAGAGGGGTTTTGGGGTTTCAATAATCACAGCAGAAGGGGTTCTCTCATGGTGGAGCAGAGGTATGTGTGTGCGGGAAGGGTCTTGTGGGGCGGTTTCGGGAAGAGGAGGAGCAGTGGTGTGTGTGCGGGAAGGGTAGTGAAGGAGGAGACTGGTTTTGAAAGACCAATATCAAAACAGTGAGTGTTCTGTGATAAGTGGCCAGTGGCGTGTGGGGAAGTGGCTACACACGTGAGTGCGTCCCCAAACGCTTCACCACTGTCATTTCATTTGTCAGTTATAAAAAAAAAATTTAAATGAAATAGCTGATACCACGTCAGGTGGTAACAAAAGTAGTCATATTTGGATGTCAATGTATCATTTCTCGAAATGAAAAGGACACAAACCAATAATAACGTTGGTGGAGAATTACGATGACAATGACACAACTGGAGAAAAAGAAGAGTTATGACAAAACTTAATAATACTTACGATGGCTAATTGACAATGACACTTGCTTGAACTATAAAGGTGTATGACGAATGAAAATAGGGTGAAAAGTTTATAATAATTTGATGAACATTAGGAAGAAATTACGGGATAAAAGAAGTAAAACCTCTTATTGGTCATTGTGTATACCTAGTTCACCTTGTACAAATAATCTATAAGTCATCACCCAAACCAATGATGAAAAGAAAAAGAAAAATTAGAGGTCAAAATTATGCATGAAAAAAAAATGACTTTCATACTATCTATTTTAAGTGTTCTTTAGGAAAATCTATTTTTTTACTTTAATAAAATGTTTGTAATATTTTGTTAATTATTTTTTTCCTTTCTATTAGAAGTGAATCGTAAGAATATAAATAGGAAAATAGTAATCAATATTATTTTGATGTTGGATAACGATAAATCATTAAAAGATAGATACTTGATTAATTGATTAGTTTTAATCATGCTTAAAAATGTATTTATATTTATGTGAAAATTAGATAAAAGAATTTTACATAAGAAATTAAGCCAAACAAAATAGTTATAATCTAAGTTTAATGAATTAATTCTTAACTCAACCATGGTGCAAAGTTGATGTATTTTACAAAATAAAATATTATTTTTAATAAAAATAAAATTTAACATTATTTTATAATATATATTAATTCAACCACTCCTTTTTGCACCTCTAATGTCCATACTCAGATTTTTAGTGATGGTAGAAAAAACATAAAAACTCAATTTCTTTAATGCTGAACTTAAAAAGGGTGATATAATCATTGTTTTTATTTACTTTGAAAACATAAAATGTAACCGAAAAGATAGAACACTCAAATCCTTGTTATTTTTAACAAATTGTTATCGGATAAGTTTAAATCAATCTTATGATACAATTTCTCTATCAATCTAAAATATTTTAATTCGAGTTTTTTAGGAAAATATTTTTTGTTGACATTACATCACTACATAATAATCCACTCTAGAGATATTTTAGTCATTCAAAAAGGTTAATTTTAAAATATTAAAAATAAAAAATAGAAAAAAAAGAAAATCACTCAGAAATAACACTTAAAGTTATAAAAAAATTGTAAAAATTTAATAATAAAAAAATAATTTTGCCGAAACGTAAAAATATAATTTCTTTTGTCGCATAACAAATGATCACCAAATAAATTCTGATGTTTTGCACGTGACAAAAGCGCATGTTGGTTGAAAGAGAGAAGCTCTAACAAACAAAATCCAGATACAGTTGAGTGTAGCAGTCACAGTCAATACAACTCTGAATCTGAAGTTTTCCATACTATATAAATGTCAACGGAAGCGCCCAAGCGCCATAAATGGCAGTGGGAGAACGCCACCGCGGGCGCCGCCGCCGGATTCGCCACCGTTGCCGTTATGTATCCCCTCGATGTTGTCCGCACTAGGTTCCAAGGTTCTCTCTTCTCATGTAAACTACGATATCTGATTTTTCGTGCCTTCCATTCTTAGAAGTATTGCTTGACTCTGCAGTTAACGATGGTCGAGTCTCTCATCTTCCCAGTTACAAGAACACCGCTCACGCCGTTTTGACCATTGCTCGCTCCGAGGTTTGTCATTTCCTAATCGACCAACGCCAATGCGTTTTCTCTATTAAGGGTTCAATTGTCAAAGTTCTTCTTTAATCAATAAAATTCTGGAAGCTTCTGATGTGTCCTTAAGAAAGGGAATTAAGTATCTATGTCGCTGGTGCTTAGGCGAGTTATCTAAAGTTAAGGAAAGATGCTTAAAAAAACTCATTCGAGCAAATTACATAAGTAAATTTTTTTAAACAAGTAAAGTTTCTTAACCGGTTCGTATTAATAAAAAACTATTTTTCAATCAAATTTTAATAGGTTGAACAATCACTTTAGAAATTTTAATATCGGAGTGATTTTTGAGTAATTAAAGTTCTTATATCTACGTGATATGCAAGACTTACGAATTTGTGGTAAAATTTAGACAATCATGCATTTAAATGGTGTTGATTGCTGAACCTTCTACACTTAAGATATATAGAGTTATTAATTACATGGCACCTTTTACTTTCTAAACAGTGTAGTTGAAGTTCAGCAGCATGAATAAATCTGACGAATATGATAAAATCAGTACAATGGTTTCTGGTATTTCTGAAAAGTTAAGAGAAGCTTACTAAGATTATTGCCACGACCTGAGATTGTAACAGTGCTAATGAATGCAATAGTAAACTGAGAATGAATATGAATCTTTTTACATATTATTGTATGTCGGATATGGATTACAGTGAAGAAGGCGACTGTAGCAGGTACAAAGATAGTAAAGACAAGGAAATAACAAAAGAATATTTCAGAGAGAGGATTAACATCACTTCTTCCACCCGTTTCTCTGTCCCTCACAGAATGCTATACACTAGTGCTTGGATCGCGCAAAATCCTTTAATCGTGAATTGGTTATTTTGATCCTTGCACTTTTCCTTCTTTTTTGGTTTGGTGGAGCCGTAGCCATGTCTCCCTCTTCAGCTGAGCGAGCTAAAGTCCCTTTTGCCCTTCGAATCTGAATTTGTTATAGTCATCTGAAGGTATGCGTGCACTGTGAGATTCAAATGTGGAATGCTAAAATTTGAAGACATTGAAGAACTTCGGTAGATCATAGAAAGTATACAATAGGATATGGGTCCAACATTGGTGAAACAACCATTTTCAAGTGTCTATGTTTCAAAGTGACGGGGGCTAGGGGAGGGTGGGTTCTCACTTTTCAATTTTGTTTGTTAATGAATGGCTGCCTATTTTCGTTAGACATCACTTTCCACCTTGCCCATGGTCTTACTTTGACGAATTTTATCATGACTGCGGCTGGCATTGTTGCTCAACTTTCATTCCTTCCACGTATTATTGATGGGTTTGGGGGTTGAAAAAATTAACATCGGTTGCAAATTGTAATCAGAGAGATATTCTTTTTTTTGGTACTTTGTGTGTCTTATTATGAATATATTACTACTTATATGCCATGCTTTATCTTGCAGGGATTAAGAGGGTTATATGCAGGCTTTCTTCCTGGGACTCTCGGATCCACTATTTCGTGGGGCTTATATTTCTTTTTGTAAGTACTAAATTCCATCAGTAAGTATTGCACTGAAGTCAACTTTTTAACCGATCATTATATAACTAACGTTCACTAGGAGAGAATGATATTATATAGATGTCTAACTCTTTGATGCTTCATTCTGGTGTTTTGTGCATATATGCACCTTCTCTAATTAAATTTGAACTTGCTTCATATGATTTCGAAATTCTTCTCTATGGCCTACTCCTTCATACATAAAGTAGAAAATCATATCTAAATTATTTTTCTTGGTCACAAATACATTGTTAAATATCTAAGTATGAGTTTGAGTTCCATATTAAATAAAAGTGAAAAAGTTGAGTAACATATAAAGAAGAAGACCTATATATCCCTTGTCTTAATATTTAGGGTTGGAAGTGGTGTTATAATTTCTTATGTGGGTTTGCTCATGACTCGCTAGTACTGATACTTACAAAGCCAAATTCTTAAGGTTTTGAGTTGGAGGTGATGTCGTAATCTTTTATAAGGGTTTACTCCTAATGACTCATTGGTGCTTATACCCGCAAACCTATTGCCTCATAGTAGTGAGTTAGAAATGGTACCGTAATCCCTTATATGAATTTGTTTATAACTTATTGGTGCCAAATCCCTCCAATGTATCCCTCCTAAAAATAGCCAAAACAAATCAGCATGTCATCATCTCCTAGTCTGCAGTCTATAGCAGTTTCATTTAACATCAAACAATTTCTACAAACTCACTGTTAATTATATTGCCAAAGGATTATCCTCCCCATAAATTTTTTTACCTTCCAGAATTGAGTGATTAATTATTATAGTTAGAGTGGTTACCGGTCCATCTGCTTGCTTTCTGAGAAGACCAAGGTCATTGTACCAAAACTTTTTTGACTTGCAGCTATGATAAAGCCAAACAAAGATATGCAAGGAGTGGGGAGGGAAAATTGAGTCCAGGTCTTCATCTTGCCTCAGCTGCTGAAGCAGGAGGTTTGGTATGTGAGAAAAATCCCAATATAAAATCCACATATAATTCTTAATGATTATGTTGCACAACCCTGCTGACATTTGTTGCCACCCGAGGTTCTCTATTTTTAAATTTTGTCAATATTGAGATGTGGGAGAGATGAAAGGATTTGAATCATCCAAAGCAAGAGATTCACTTTAATGGGAAAAAGGTGATTTGAAAATCAGCAAATGAGCAGTATATTGGAGAGTTGTAAATCCACAATGAATTACTTTTGGCGACTTGTATTGATGAATTTTGCACTGAAAATTGTTGTTTGAAATGTTGTGAGAATGGAACTAGTATAATTAAATTTACCATTTACTTATCAACGTGCTTATCTTTGTGATACTACTTAACTTTGATAATTGGATGCTTAGGATAGGATTCCAAAGCCTGCCGAACATACTGTGGCACAAACCTGTAAGTGGTCAAAACTAACTTCCAGTTATTTTTGTTTCCATTACCTTTCGCCAGGTTTGCCTGTGTACAAATCCTGTTTGGCTTGTAAAGACAAGATTGCAGCTTCAAAGTCCGCTTCATCAGACGCAACCATACTCTGGGCTTTTTGGTCTGCTCTCCATTTTAAATTAACTTTAATTAGTATCTTTTACAGTAAGATGTTTCTTAATTTTTGTCACCTCACCCTAAATTGAATTCAAAATTAGTATCCAAAAGTTGAAAGATTGGTCATTTTCAGAGTGGTTCAATATGGGACTCAGTATTTAATTGAGCATTTATCTCTCACCCAAAATGGTCTTGGTTGTGTGGCAGTTTTTATATCACCAGTATATGTGTTTCAGTAATTCAGTACCTACCAGTATTAACTATTGAACATGTGCATTCATCCTATTTGTTCCAATGCATAGTCTTGTATGACGTTAATTTTCGGACTGGTTAAAAAACTAGTTTTAACTTTTATTTATAGATTATTTCAGTTGTTTTTGCAAAAGGAACAATCAAGATGCAAGATTTTGGTGCATAAGTTGACATTTTTTTTCTTTTTTTTTGAGCGGGGACCATGGTGATTATGTTTCGCTCAATGAGAAACGCTAGTAATACGCTTTCTAGCAAACTCTTTTGAACAAACCCCTTCTATTGGCTGAATTTATTCGAAAATAACAATTTTTTGTGAGTTCTATTTTGTAGTACCTAATGAATCCAATAGTTTAGATTGAGTTAAAGGGTTTTGGTAGCACTCCTCTTTAACTCATCTACCTAAAACATTTTATAGTGAATATATATTTTGTTTATTGTGGTTATGTCTTCGCCATATGAATTGCTAACCAGTCATGAAAGTATTTTACCTGTCAAAAATAAATATGAAATGCATTTAGAACCATAATGAGCGAGGAAGGATTTAGTGCATTTTACAGAGTGATGTTCCAGGTCTATTCTGGTGTGTTGCTGTTTCATGTTATTTTACTTATCAATCTTGGCACTTAACATTTTAATCAAATTGAGTATATGTAGGTAACTATCCTTCATAAAGATAAAAGGTCTTATTTACCCAAATTGATTCTAGGTTCAGATCTATAATCAACATTGAGCCATTTGCAAGTATCCACTATGGACTCTTTTATCTGTCAATTAAACCCAAAGACTATCAGAAACAACACAGTTTATCCTTACGTTTAATAACTACAAGTTACTAAAAGAATGTGTTTGCCATATGATTGTCACACAATCACTGCATATGTTAACATATTTTGTTTATTATATTTGTATTCATCAATATATGATTTGCTATCTAGTCATGGAATTTGATTATAATAATATTAATTATCAGATGCTTTTAGGACCATAACGAGGGAAGAGGGATTTAGTGCACTTTACAGAGGCATTGTTCCTGGTCTATTGCTGGTATGTTGCGGACTCTTTATTTTACCTGTCAATCTTGGAACTTAGAATTTTAGTTATAGATTAAATATAATATGTGGTATTGTGCTTTGCAATTTATAGTGGACATCACATCCATTGCGTAGCCACTATGAACTCTTGAACCTCTGCCAATTAATATTATACAATAGTAAAAGCATCACAATCCTTGATCCTTTGGTTCAATTGTTGTTAAGTTATCAAGGAATGTGTTAATGGTGTGATTGTTACATGATCATAAACTCATGTCAGCGATTGATTTGTTCATGTCATCTCCACCATTAGCACATATTCTGTGTTAGGAAATGATTCAAATTTTTTCAATGGAATATCCCTTTGTCCTTCTCCTCCCCCTCCCCCCTTTTTTCCATGCTGTGGCAGTATGGTGGGAATTATTCAGACAAAAAAGTCAAAATGATGAATGAATTTTGGAATTTTTTTTACCTTCACCTTCATGGCAACTTGTGATACGTGGTATTCTTGAGAATGGGTATTATTTTTCTAAAGGTTGTTGAACTTTGAAGCTATAGAGATTAGTGGGGTGGGAGTTTGACAAAGGAACATTCAAAATTTTCATTTGGGACCAAAATTGCAATTTAAAAGGGTATTATTACTTAATGCATTATTAGGTTGCTACTTTTCTCTAGGGTATGAAAGGGGAAATTTGAAAATTATGATGGCTGTATCAATTATCAATTATTAAAATCAAACATACCATTGTCTTTCTATGCTTTATAATGAGCTTATTTCAATTTATATATTGCAGCAGGTCTCATGGTGCTATTCAGTTTACAGCATACGAGGAGCTCCGTAAAGTTATTATTGATTTTAAGAGTAAGAGAAGTACATTCCATAATCAAAATCCTGATAAATTGTTGGTAAGTTAGAGGACGTTGGGTCGATTCAACTTTTGAATTTACATGTATTGGACAATTTACATTATTCAAATGATTTCTTGAGGTTTGACCTTTTCTCCCACTTGTATTACTCTCCAAGTCATGCTCCTAAATCATTGGCCTAGTAGTTTGGTTGAGCCAAATGATGCATCTCAAGAATCACGACTCTGATTGTTGCCTGCATGTGAGTAGTGGATGCCTCAGTTAGCTTTTATTCACTGTTTTCAAATGGCTAGGTACGATCCAGGGACATGTTAAATGGGAGAAATGTAGCTTTATGCATATCCTAAATTTTTTGTTGTTGTTGTTGTTGCAAGTTTATAGCTTTATACGACACGTTTGGGTTTGGTACATTTAGCTTCCTGCTATCTGATGTTTACAGATGATTTCAATTGAGTTTGTGTTAATGGCAATTAATAAATATTATATCTAAAACCTACAGTTGTGATGCTTTAATATTGTATTATTTTTCCCAGAATTCTGTTGATTATGCTGTTCTTGGAGCAACATCAAAACTGGCTGCAATACTGCTAACCTATCCATTTCAGGTAAAACTGTCTGTCTCCTCTCTTTTGAACGAGAATTCTAGCGTCATTCCTTTATGAGTAATTGAAGAATTTTCTTTCTTCTGAATCATGCTCCCCCCTTCCATAATTTCAGGTTATGCGGTCTCGCTTGCAGGTACAAGAATGTCATTACAAAGATATAAATATTACATATTCATTTTGTTTTAACTGGCATCACATCTTTATCTGATCTGGGCTGAAATTTCTGTCTCTGCAGCAACGACCTAGTGGTGATGGGGTCCCAAGATATATGGATACTTGGCATGTTGTGAAAGAAACTGCACGGTAAATAACTACATATTGAAAACCCATCCAGATTTAGCTTACATCTTTATATTGACAAATATGCAAAGGTGAAACTAGATAGAATCATAAGTATTATTGGTGATTGAGATTAACATATTTCTTATACCTTGGCAAATGGCGTATACAATAGGTTGAATCTTGGTGACGTGCTGTCAATGAATTGTAAAGACTACATTGACACTCTTGTTTTTACCCGAATTATATGCTAAAAAGAAATGCTCTTGATCATTTCAAATTTAGTTATGGTTTTGCCTTTATAGATTTTGTTCTGTTCTTGCAGATTTGAAGGTATCCGGGGCTTTTACAAAGGAATTACCGCAAACCTCTTGAAAAATGCTCCTGCTTCTTCAATAACATTTATTGTTTATGAAAATGTTTTAAAATTGCTTAAACCGACAATAAGGAATGACTGAGTATTTCATTTTCCATCAGGATTTTCCTTTATCCTTATTGTTGTTTAATATCCTCTTATTTGATATTTGTAGCAATGGGTATCTATCATTTTTCCTATCACTTTTTCATGATGGGATTCTACAGAGTAACAAATAGATGCAATTTCCAGAGATAAAATTCATGGTTGCTTGTATACCCGTTTTCCATGCTAACAAGTTTTCTGTTCATTTGCTCCCAGAGTGTTCTTACGACGCCTTTCCTTACTGGATTATTGTAAAAAAATAGCTATGTTCATAGAATCTTTTATTTAAATAAAAATCTATGTACATAAGAAACAAAAATATAGATAAGACGACCATTTTCATAGGGGACTGTCTATAGGCAATATTAAAAGTTCATAATCTAAAGTTAGAAAACAAAGTAATTCTTGACCATTTGCATAGCATTTGACTGTTTGCAAGCAAAATTTGACTCAGCTGTAATCTTATCATAGAAGTGAATCTGCATGAGTTTCGTACACTCTTTTCTAATAAACACCAGATCCCCGCATATCTGGAAGTATTATTAAGCTTAACATGCTTCCTGTAGAATTACTAAATCTATTTAAAGTCTATTTAATTGTTCATTAATGACATTACTCACCTTTACTCCCTATAAATTATGAACTTTTTAAATGGATGATTTGTTTGTCTTTCTCTTACACAAACCCACAATTCTAGTTACGTAAAATTGTAGATAATTAACAATGGAAATATAGGAGTTTGCTTTAACAAACAACAATATAAATAGCTAAAAATCCACCATAAAAAAAAGGGTACAAAAATCGGTAACGTTATGTGGAAGCAATGGGGGGAAATTTACGGATGAAGGAGAGGATTTCGTCCGAAATTTGTTGGGCTTTTTCTTGATGTATAAAATGGTGGCCGTCTATAATAACAACTTCAAGGTTGGGAACAAGGCTCTTGAAAATGCCACTTTCCACAAAAGCCTTTGTACCAACTGTTTCAAGATCAAAAGCGATGTCTTTGTTTCCGGCTATGAACTTCGTTGGAACTGTTATCTTTGATCCTTGCCATGGTGCAACAAGCTCCCAGTTTCTGTAACCACACACCATCACCGTAAGTAAAAAGGTGAATTCCTTCATTAACAAATAACATTTGTCGGATTTTATTGTTTACTGTATGTCACGTGTGTGATAAGCATCATAGAAGAAGAATGGTTTATGATAAGATGTAACGTAAAAGTTTATGCTTATCTTTAAACTTATCTTTGTCAAATTAAATTGTTGGAAATATAATATAAAATTAGTCCACAACTTATATACAATTTTATAAGTGCTACCAACGGCTTAAGAAAAAGTTGGTTTTTCCAAGTTTGACTATAGTAGAGAATTCAAAGTTGCATTGTGTACTTCGAAAGTAATTGAATTATTATTTTTTAAAATTAAGCAAAAAAAAAAAAAAAACTTACAAGTCCATTGCTCGGTAATAATTGAGTGGCCCAGTAAAACCAGACTCTTGGAATTTGTCTGCAAAAACCGTGAGTTCTTCCTCAGTTATCCATGATGGCACAACAGAAGGTGTTGGCAGAAAATCAATTAGCTCCATGCCTTCTGGACATGCTAGAATATCTGTAGGTTTTAACAGAATAAACTTCTTCATCACTGTGAGATAATCATATCTAGCAAAAGCTCTCTCTGCTCTGCCTGGTTCCTGCATACCCAACTCAACAAAAACAAATCACATCATCATGTACATCACTAAAAGCAATTTAGGCAAGCTCAAATCTTAGAAATCTTAGATTTGTCATAAAATTCATGTTTTGAAATACATAAAAATGTCAAAACAAACAGCAAGTAAAGGGAACCTGGAACTGGCAGACATGACTCTGATCTCCAAATAATTTTCTGATACTTTCAACCGTTTTACTGGTGGGTGATCTTGGGTGGTAAGGAACACCCAGAACAACAAATCCTTTTACTCTGTCAGGTCTAAACAGACTCAGATACCATCCAATTGTTGATCCCCAATCAGATCCAACAACAAAGGCCTGTTTTGTTGAAGTGGGTCAAAAACAGAAAGACAAACACATAGAAAGGAAGCATGATCATATATACTCATACAAAAAGAACTGAGAAAAATTTGATACCTGTTGTTCACCAAAATGGTCAAGCAAAGCTATAAGGTCACCTACAAGGTGGTGACAAGTGTAGGAAGTAGGATCAATAGGAGAATCAGAGTCACCATAGCCTCTTAGATCAGGTGCAACTGCATGATAGCCATGTTGGGCCAAGTAATTGATCTGGTGGCGCCAGGCGTACCATAGTTCTGGGAAGCCATGAAGCAGAAGAACAAGTGGGCCTGTCCCTTTCTCTGCCACATGTATCCATATCCCGTTGGCTTTGATTCTTTGGTGTTTCACTTCACTCACCATCTCTAAGTGCTCCATAACCTTTGAGATCAAATTAACCAAACTAGGATGTTCCTTAGGAATGAATGAAGAAGATGAAACATGTCTTCAAGACACTCTTAAATGTCATGGCTTGGGTCAAACCCCAACTCTGACTTGATAACCACAACATTTCTGTGTCTATTCCACACACACCATATTAAATAAATCATAAAAGATGAACTAATCTACCCAACACTCATTAACACCATTTTCTCATTATAAGATGAACTACATCAATTAAACAATAAACATGTTATGATATTATGGAAACAAAATTTAGACAATCAAATGAGTTATACTTCTTTTGTATATTATAAATAGCTCATACACTTCTTTTGTATATTCTTCGCCTACAATTCTTTTAAAATTTTGAAGAAACTTAAATTTTGAAATCTTAATTATTTTAAATTTTTAAGTGTTTTATATGTATTTTTTGGATAAATTAATTTAATTTTCTTAAATTTTAAATTCTGCATCAGAGTGTAATATAATTTACTTATTTTTATCTAAGATATTAATCAAGATGAATATTTATTTCTTATTGTGTGAAAAATATATATTTTAAAACTAATTTCGCAAGGTTTCTTTTATGAAATTAAAAATTAAAATAATATTTAATGATTAAAATATAAAAGGTGGAGGAAAAAAATGAAGGGAGAAAGAGAAGGAGCGAGAGTGGAGAAAGAGAATAAAGAAAAAGTATAAATAGAGAAAAAAGATATGTGAGAAAAATAGGGGGAGAGATGGAGAAAGTAAAATAAAAGAGATGATAAAAAATGTAGAATTTTATAATTTTACAATTTTATGATATTTAAATAATCTTTAAATTTATAAAATTTATTTTTTTTAATTCTTTTCTAAAATAACATATCTCATTATTTAAAATCGAAATAATTATCCTTTTGATGTTATTCGAGAGCAGGACAGCTTTAAATTCTATCTAAACCAATCAAGACTAAATATTTAAGGGCTTGTTGTGTGATTACTATCGAATAGCCTACATCTTCATGTTTTTTCTTTCTGCACCTTTATAAAAGTTGTACCTTTATTAAAAATATAATAAAAAATTTTACATTTTTTTTATTTTTAATATCTTTTGAATTAAATATTTTGGAAAGTATGGATCTAGAAAATAATTTCCAAAATATTAAATTTGAAATATAAAAAAAATTCCAAACAGGTTTTTAAAATATATTTCTGGATCCAAAAATACTTTCAAAAATACTTGTTTTGAAAATTTTTATATTCCGCAATATCCAAAATATAAAAAAATTTCGGAATGTGTATTCCAACAGACATTCTCATCTTCAAAAATACTTTTTGAAATAGTCATTCTGACAATTTATTCTATCTTATATTTTGAAAATATAATGATATTTTGATATATTTTTTTATCCATTTTTAATTTATCATTCTTATTATTCTCTAATTATTATTTTTTTAATGATATGATGTAATGATCCAATGTGATTGAAATAATGAGTTAAGAGTAAGTAAAAAAAAATTGAAATAAAATATTATCTATTACGAAATAACTCTTTCAGAAATATATTTCTAAATCCAGAAATACTTTCTGAAACGCTCCATTCGAAATTTAATTTTAAGTAGCAAAGAATTTCGTCCTATTCTCCGATGTTTCCTTCTGCTTCGATCCTATACCACCCATCAATTACCGGCAGCGTCAGCCACGTCCTCCCCAAACTTGAAATCTAAAGTTATAAATAGAATGCAATAGTCTCAACCTCCAAAGAGTTTATTTGAAGAGAGATGCACTTAAAACTATGAAAATAATACAGGTAACATACTTTCAAAATTCAATATATAATACAAGGATGAAAATTTCCAGTACAACAAATTGCTCGTGGTCACTTCGTGGATTTCCAGGACATGTTGAAAGCAGGTCGAAGGTTTTCTTGAACCCTTCCGAAATCCATGCTTCCTACAACTACCACACCTACTCTAAATACAGTCATCCTAATACCATATCCAGAGGATATGTACTGTATTAACCAAATGTGAGGCCCCTATTTTTTACTTCTACCAAGATCTTAAAGATTAAGAACAATGCAACGTATATTCTGCAAAGATCAATTCATTAAATGGACCTGATAAACAAACTGCAATTGACAACATGATGTGTCATGTGACTAAATATACGGGTGCAACGACTTCGGGCTTGCAGAGGGAAAATTCAAGATACATTTCCAAGTACAAACATTTGTTTGAGTGTGGGGGATGGGGAGGGGGGCTGTTCTATTTAGCCAAAGCTTTTGGAAAGAAATTCCACTAGCTGGCTGAATGATTCTAGAATTTTATCCTTTCTAAGAAAATCATTTCAAACTGATTAGGCAATAATGAATAACCATACCAGAGAATAAAAATATTATATACTAATCCGGATTTTACTTAAATTCGTCAGTGAGTAACCCGGTTCAGGAGAAATGTGGAACTGCCAAATCCACTTTTGGTATAACATGTTCTAACTAGAGAGATGACATCTTCTGAATCTGGAAGGGTCCGAGTTCTAATATCCAGAAGTTCATATCGTGTAACAAAGATATATACGTATCTTGAGAAAGGGAAGAGACAGGTAGGCAAATACATAAAGTTAAGCAAGCTTGTTGTGCGAAGTTTAGTAAGCACAAACAGAAATAGAGGAGATTCATCTATATTCTTCCTCGTTATATAATTATTGCGAAACTAAGCAGTATACTCAAGTAACTCACCACTTTTATTATTGTCAACATGTACGAAAAAACTGGCAGCAACTATAAGATAGCACAGCACAAGCATCAAGCCTTTAAAATAATTTGAGGTTCCTTCCTGCAAGTAAACAAATGAAAATGGTTTTCAAACACATTAAAAATAGTGATGATAATAACATTCCATACAATGGAATGAAAAACTGATGCCTGACATGGATTCCAATGAAAAAACACTACCAATACAATTTATAGGTAAGAAATCAATACCTGCATCATAAATGCAACTACCAACACGGTGATAAAAGGCGTGGCAGTCTCAAAGAGTTGAAAATTCAAGTCCATTTCTTTTCCCATGCACCATCCAACAACCACACAGAAGGGGATCTGCAATTTTCAAGAAAACGAAGAATCATTAACTTTAGCAATGATCTACTAATTTTAAAAACATTATAAACTCAAGCCCATTTCTTTTAACACTAAATGTAAACTCCAAATAACCATTTAATAACAGTTCAAGGCCATACCACAAACATAGATATCGGTGTAGACGATCCTATGGCAACTCCAATAGTAATATCCTGAAGAGAGATTGAACACATTAGCAGATCAACAATCCTTTACGGCAAACATGATGGCACTGGCATGTTCTGCAGCATTGCCCACAATTGGAAGCAAGATGACGGAAATAAAAGCCACTGACATATTTAATGACTCAGATGCACCCTGTACAGAAACACAATAAGTTTATGAATCAACTTATGACAGTTTACAGACAATAAGAATATTAGCGTTTCTGTCTGTCAACAAGGACAGGAAAAACAGATATTTTGTAACAGTACTTGGTCCAGATAATTAGATTAGTACAAATAAGGCTATAAGGCCAGTATTGAATATCACCATTATTTAAAATCTTATTAGTAGATTGCAATATATCTCTTTTTACTTCTACCAAAAATTCGGTGCAGAATCGAAGGTTGTTATCCCTTGTGACTTGACCTGATCACATCACTGTTTCTACTGCATAGTTCCAAAAATAAGTAATTCCTTTTTTGTTGAATCTAATTAGTATTAAGCCATTGCTTTTACTCCCGTAACTTCCTAAGTTGTTATATTAAATAAAATAGTAATAGTACTAAACTATGTTAAGAGCTGTTGAGATGGGCTCGTTCCTAACATGACCTAAATATTATTAGTATAAATAAGAGTTTTATAATTTGATCTTTGGCTTTGACCGGGGTACTATAAGGGAGCATGTTTTTTTTATTAATCATACATTATACAATTATAATACTATAAGATCCTCTGTAATATTTTTAAAAAATAATAAATAAGGATATATTAGACCATAGAGACAAATATACAACATATAATCATATATAAGTAGAAACTAGCTATCAACTATCCTGCAACAACCTTTTCAAGGGTGGTCAGTTCATGCCGCTATTCAGTACTAGTGGTTGCAAGAGTCTAAGACCATAAAACACTCCATTTTGCTTTTTAGCTTTCACTAATTACTTGCATTCCGCCACCAAGAACCATTATGTATTGGTTCAAAGTCTTTTTGGTTCACCCATGATTTGTTTGGAATTTTTTCTAATTTTATTAGACATCTTTTTCAGAAGAAATTATACCTTTATTATAAATTACCTTCCTTCAATATTTTTTCTTAAAGGTCGTATGTTTATCACCCTTGAGCTGTCACCACGTGATTCTTGGATTAGTAACTTAGTTATCTATTTATGGCTCTATAAATGAACATCAAAGATCAAAACCTTATATTGCTAAGTAAGACTCTTTTTTGGAATCATCTTGCAAGTTCTAGAGCGCCTTTCCAAAAGAAATCAACAAATAAAATGAAAGAATAATTAAAAAAAATTATAAAGCTCAAACTAAAAGTTCTGAGAGAATAGAGTCTTTGGTAGTACAATCATAGTAATTAATGATCAAGAAGTTTCGAAATGATATAGCTATACCTGTATGGCATCTACGAGGTATCCAGAGAATATAAGACACCCATGCTGTCAAAATAGCAAGCCAGGTTATTGCCTCCCATTGAGTTAATTCAAGTTCTTCTTCCTCATCAGAATTTTCACCATTATCTCCTTCCTACATTATAAAGTAAGAAGATTATGTGTAAATGCACTGTTAAATGATATAGAAAAAAGCATTCAATAGGAACCAATTTACTCAAGTAAATTCCTCTCCATTTCGAAATATATATATATATATATATATATGATTATATGTTGATAGCAGGTTGAATACTTACATTAAATTTTATCTTTTGATAGCATTAGTTTTTTATGAATGATTTTAAACATTAATAACACTTTCCTCGTGTTAAGCATTTTATTAATTAATTACCTTTTCAAACTATTAACTATTTTGCCTTTATCAAACTAATTTTTTGTATAACCTTCGTATACTTGTTAATACAAGGAAACTTATATAATGTGACTTAAATCTGTAAATATGTCTTGCACGTGGACTTTTCAAGCAATTTTTCTTATGAATTATGTGATTTTTTTTTCTACACGGAATTTCAGCAAACTTTGCTAAGATTTTGCAGAAAAATATTATTTCCTTAAATTTATTGAAAACTTCGTAAAACTTTTTGCGTATTCATACAAATTTTATTATGTATAAAATACATAATTTTTTATTCAGTAGCAAAAAAAAAGAATAGAAGTCTTAAAAAACAAACTTGGGAAGTGCTAATAATAAATTAAAATACGTTTCAATATCATGAAGAAAAAAAATGATTAAGAAAGTAGTTAATTATTTGAATAGTATAATGACTAAAAATCACTCATAAGGAGTGATATTATCTTATCATGACAGTTTCATTCAATTTAAACATTATAATATTTATTATTTGACCCTTCCAACGTCTTTAGAATTTATTATACAAGCTCTACCACTGCATATGCAATTGTAAAGGAAGTTCTGTCACCATTTAGATTTAAATACATAATCTGTTTTGATGAAACAAAATAATGGTTGTGGCTGTGTTTCCCATTGTCTTTGGGAGTCTACCAAAATTTGACTGAGGAGCTAAACCTCACACCATGCCAATGTAGTCATCTCTTCTTTATTTTTCATGGAAATATTTTCCACTCACTCTTTTGATAAAATGCTTAATTAAATAAAACATTTTAATCTAACAGTTGAAACAAAACACGTTTCTTTCCTATTGTGTATGTATCCTTCATCCACCAAGGGTCTATTGGCGAAATGGTGACCGGTAAATGTGTAACACTAGTTAACACAGGAAAACGACAATGACAGGATGATTAAGTAAACGACCGTAATTGTGACTACTAACAGGTGGCAAATACATATTTATCTCCTTAAATAGTCGAAAACTTAAAATATCTAATTGCCACTATAATGCGTATTTTCCAATGAGAAAGAAAATGATAACAAAACATAGACGGGCTTCACCCCAATCACATCACATGGTGCATGTCATGGTAATTATACATCATAAACATGAGAGAAAAAGCAACAAAAGAACTAACCTCATTAACTTGGAGTATAAACATTCTGCTGACTTCTAAGTTGAAAGAAAAGGTAGCTTGCATATGCCACCAGCATTATGCAGCTGCTAAATCTTGATAGAGACAAAACTGACTTCCCTTCATGAACTTCTGTGTGAGTAAAGTAAAGCACAGCAGGAAACAGGATTCCCATTACAGCCATCAAGAGTAACCCAGAATTGACAACGGCAGCTGCATGTCGCAAAGGCAAACTACAGTGTGAAGTCTGTGACGGAAGGAGGACAAAAACGCAAAGAGACAATTACATGCACTAATTTTCACTAAGATCACGAAATGTACCTTATCAAAAACCTGTACTTTTTTGTAATGGACAATGCCACCGGTAAAGAAAGCACAGCCAAGAACTAGAAGCATATTTGACAGGATAGAACCAAGTAAAGATTGCTGCACAACCCTTATCATATTGCTTTTCAATGCGTAAATGGATATAATCATTTCAGATGCATTGCCAAATGTGGCATTAAGCAAACCCCCAACTGCGCATACCAACAGAAATCAAGTCAGTTCAATTGACCCGTATTCCATGTACTTCGCTACAAGGCGTACACGCATACAAGTAATAAGTACAATAAATAGAGGATGCGTTACTATGCGTTTTATGTCATCAATAAATCACTAATTATTGAACATGGTGATATATACGACACTAGTTACTATAAAAGGTAGAACTATACCTGTTGGTCCCGTGTAGAAGGCAAGCTGCCTGGATCAAGGAATAGGAAATTGAGCGTGTTAGCGATAGATTAAAGAGGAGATTAGATTAGCATAGATTTGAGTAGCGCGTAAGACTTACTCGGTGGCATAACCGAGACGTTCAGCCAAAGGAGTGATACCCAATAACGTGAAGAAGAAGACCCATCCATGGTGTCCGGTGAGATAATGCAGTAGAATGACGAAAGGACCAAATGGAAGCAAGATGTTGATCTTGGCCTTAATTAAGACGAAATATATACTCCTGCTGATGCGTCTGATGTTGAAGGCGGAGGAGGTCCGTAAATCGACGACGGTGGTCTCGAAATTGAAGGGGCGGACTTTGGTGGCGGATGTGGAAGAGGCGAAGGGAGTGTGGTCGTCGTCGTCGTGAAGGATGTGAAAGGATCTCGCTCTATCTTCTCCTCCGGCGAAGCCATCTGCGAGATTTTTTTTCCAAAATAGCACTGTTCGCTTCACGGAAGACTGTGCCTTAGACCATTATTTTGGATCCAACATTTCAACAATGTTTAGAAATACTTTACATTTAAATTGTTTATAATTAAATTTTATTTATTTTTTAAATAATTTGTTTGGATAAAGAAATTAAAATACCTTATATTTTAATTTTTTGTGAGATAAAATTTGAATTTATTGTGAGATAAAATTTAATTTTAACAATATTTATTTTAGGTTTAATTATGTTTTGAGTTCATGATAAATTTGGAAACTCGACAATCAAGAAGGGCCTGACGACACAAGCGGGTTTGACGACCCGGACGGGCCCAACGACCCGGACGGGCCCGACGACCTGGATGGGCCTGACGACCTAGACAGGCCAACGACCTGGACGGGTCCGACGACTCGGACGGGCCTTCCAAACTGTCGGGTCCGTCTGGGTCGTCGGGCTCGTCCGGATAGTTTGACCCATCCGAGTCGTCGGGCCCATCTGTGTTGTTGGGATCGTCCATGTCGTTGGGTCCGTCTAGATCGTCGGGCTTGACGGTTTGGAAGAGTTTGTTTGGGTTGTCGGGCCCGTTCAGGTCGTTGGACCCGTCCAGGTTGTCGGGCCCGAAGGTTTGAAAGGGACCGTTCGAGTCGTCAGGCTCATTCGAGTCGTCAGGCTCATTCGGGTCATCGGACCCATCTGGATCGTTCGGCCCATTCAGGTCGTCAAACCCGTATGGATTGTTGGGCCCGTTAAATCATTAGTCATGTCCGGATAGTCTGCACCGTCCGAGTCGTCAGGCCATTCTAGGTCGTCGGACCCGTTCTGGTCGTAAGGCCCGTCTAGGTCGTCAGGCCCGTTCGGGTCAACGGACGAGCCTGTCTGGATCATCGAGCCCATTCAGGTCGTTAAACTCATCTGGGTCGTGGGGCCCGTTTGGGTTGTCGGGCTCGTCTGGGTCGTTAGACCCGTCTGGATCGTCGAGCCCATTCAAGTCGTTGGACCCGTCTGAGACGTCGGACCCGTCTAGATCGTTGAGCCCATTCGGGTCATCGGACCAGTTTGAATCGTCGGCCCCGTTTGTGTCATCGGGCCTACCAAAGAGTCTAGAATGTGAGGTTGAGTGAAATCCCTCAAATTTCACCTATTTTGGGGGTATTTGAATTTCTACTAATTTAGCTTATTGAAATCCCTCAAAAAAATGCTTGCATTTGAAATGCTTTTTAATTTTTGTATCCAAACAAAGCATTTTATTACAAAGCAATCTAAATTCTTCAAAAAAATGAATTACTTTATTAAAATACTCTATCCAAACACACTCTAAATTTACATGGATAGCATTGTTTTTATTGTAGTTGGAGATTTGGTCCTCTGGAGCCGAATTCCAATCGTTAATGTTTTTTTTTTTCAATTCCATGTCAGAATTCAGTCTCAAGGATCTGAATTCTGAACTTGATTTTTTTTTAAATAAATTAGAATTAATATTTTTTTTAAATTTTAATAAAATATATATAAGAGTTATTTTTTGTTTTTTTGTTTGTAAAAAATGTTACATTAAAGGTTAAATATATATTTTAGGTATTATTTTAAAGAGGAAAAAATAATATTTTTTTCTTTTTGAATTTGTTGATTTAAAAATAGATTTTGTATTGTGTAGTAAGTTTTTTATGTGTAATTTGAAAATATAAACGTCAATTTAATTTAATTTTTTTAATAATTTGTGTAGTATTAATTTTTTTTAATTGGAGTAATTGGGTGCTGCATTTGGAATCTTTCCTTTGTGGACTTTCATTTCATTGTGGGTTCTGTATATGGGGAGTAATGCGGGAATAAGTGGGGGTTTTTCTTAATATTATGAACATCGCTAACAGTTTTGTTAATGTAAAATATGAAACTTGAGTGTTAAGACAATTCGTTGTCATTGTTTCATAGAAAAAAAACTATTTTCATTACCACGAAATTGAAAAACAGCTTTTTTGGATGGTGTAATGAAAAGATGTCCCTTAAAGTATGTATGAGGTATGTGAGGAGTCTTGTTGGATTAAGTTGTGAGTTATTCTTATTATTTTGAACATCAGTTGCAGTAATTCAATGAAAAGTATAAAAATGGAAAATATAAAACTTGAGAATCAAGAGAAAAATGTTCATTGTAATCATATGATAGCATAATAATATTTCTAAGACTACTAAATGTTAATTGGATGGGGATAATGGAAAAAGGTCTCATAACTAATGAATGAGGTAGGTAGGGACTAATGATGGATTAAGTGGGAAGTTACGATGGACATTTTGATCTTGAGTTATGAACAACAAAAGTAAATTATTTCCATGACGACCAAATTGAATAGTAGCTTATTTGGATGGTGAACATTACAAATTATCCCATAAGTAACGTAAATGGTATGTGGGGAGCCGTGTTGGATTAAATGGGGAGTTATTGTAAATTTTTTTATTATCGGTTGCAGTAACTCAAAATATGAAACAAAAACTGGTACTAATGACCAAAATATCCAACATAACTTCCCACTTAATTGTTCTTCACTCCTCAATTTTGAAGATAGTATGACTCGAAAATTCTAAAAATCCCCGTGGCCACATTACCCAACATTTAATGTCATGGTCATGGAAATGAATTTGTACTATGTTAAGGTTAGTGTGAGGATATTATGTTCACAATGAAATTTGATTTTTATATAAAAATTGGGTAATGAAGACCAAAATAGTCATCAC
>Ga0214544_1003073_pt1 | contig 34881 bp, 34 predicted proteins | sample CNSS3metaG_FD_160074 | JGI IMG/M metagenome (GOLD analysis project Ga0214544, IMG submission 160074) | Root nodule microbial communities from cowpea collected in UCLA plant growth center, Los Angeles, California, USA - CNSS3 | ecosystem: Host-associated > Plants > Roots > Nodule | place: USA...
TTTTTTTTTTTTTGGAGGACAAATGTTGTCCACCAATTTAAGGCATGACCTTGGAAGGTGAGGACAACAAGAGAGACAAGTCTCTCTTTCTCAACCACGTGGTTGTCAAAAAGTTGTTCAACTTTTGCCACCCAATCTAGATATGCCTCAACATTGTCTTTTCCATGGAAAGGAGGCAAATTTATTCTTGTTTCTTTGGGTGAGGAGGAACACGCCTTTGTCTCCTAGTGTGAGGAGATTGCCTTGGAAAGGGGCGTTGTAATTCCTTCTCCTCACCACTAAGATCATGATGATGTCTTGATGGGGGCGAGAAGATCTAGGAGAAGCACACTGAGTGTGTGGAGGATTCCTTAATTGCTCAGATATGAAGTACAAATTGGCTTGCATGGCAGCCATTTGAGCCTTGATGTCACTCACCTCTTCGGTGAGTTTGTGAAGCATACGGGGGAAACATCACCTTCATCATCCGTACTGGTGTTATGTTGTGTGGGTTGTGGTGAATTTTGTTGAGTTTGCACCCTTGCACATGTAGCCCTTCTAGTGCTCATGATTGACACAATCTAGAACTTTAGACAAAGTGTGAATATAAGTTTGAAGAACACAAGTGAACCTCCAGGTAGGCGAGGTGAGTCTAAAAAGACCACTTAATAACCAAGGCCAATCCTAGCCAAGGCACACTTGGGCAAGTTTTAAAGAAATTCACACAATGGCTAAGTGCTAAATGATGAGAATCACTAGACACTAGTTGTCAACAAAGAACAAAGAAATCTATAAAACACTAAAGACGGACCCCTAATTGGCCAAAAATATGTAGAGACTTTGGTCTCAAAATTTTAAGCCACTAAACAACGTTAAAACTTGAATATAAGCTATGCGGCCTAATGTAAAGTGAGAAAGCACTTAGAACTTTCAACACACTTACAACTAAAAGTGAATTACTAATGGATGGTAAAGGTTCTACTTAAGAGATGGGATTGAACACCTTATGGTTCCCCAAGACACCTAAGTAGGCCAAAATTACAAGTTCAAAGAGAGTTAAAATTGGTACCCAAAATTTTAGGCAAAGAGGAGCAACCCGAGAGCACCAAACTTTTAGAGAACTTTGAGTAGAAAATAAGGCACAAAGGATGCTCCAAGTTGACCAAAATAATTGACCAAATTGTAGAAAAACTAGTAAACTAAAAAGATGCAACAAGTACAAGCCACAATGGCCAACAAAAATGCTTGAAATTGGTGTTGGAAGCTACTCCCGAGGCCAACTTGAACACCACAATTTTGGACAACAAAGTGATGCACTCCCAAGAGCACTTTGGTGCCAAATGAAGCCTTAGTTGATGGCTTTGAAGTATACACCAATTGGAGGAATATTTGGACCCCTTGTGGATACAAAATGCAACACCAAACAGCAAAAAAACCTGGGCAAAATAATGAACAAAAATAGCAAACAAACTATGCCAAAAGCATTGGTTAGCTCTCACTCAAGCAAGAAATTGATGGCTCAAAACTTTCCAAAATATGGTGAAGGTGAGAGGAAGAATTGAAGCACACTCTATAGTTTTACTTCTCAACCACCACCTAAAATGCTACCTTAGACTAGCAACCAATTTGGAAAATAAAATCGCTTAATTCACAATCAAGAGCATTGAAGCCAACATTACTTGCCAATTGAAATGTATAATACAAGAAAAGCTAATTAAGAAAGCTAAACCACAATGAATATGATTTGACAAAACTGAATTGAATAGCCAAAAACAAGGACAAGCAAGAAATTAAGGCTTGAAATAAAGGAAAGCACATCAAAAGGAATCCTAGAATGGAACTAGAATGGAGTAAAAACTAAAAATAGAAACTGCAGTGCTCATAAAATGCTTATGGTATTCATTGCATGTGTGCCAGTGTGAGGGAAGTAATCCACTCCAAATGAAAGCAATTGATGGAAATATGGAATACACAAATAAACAAGCAAATGTATAGAACAAGAGCACTGAAATTCTGAAGCAAAACACACCAAAAACGCACTAAACAGTGATTTTCCCGAAAACACAGCACCAGAAAACGCTGACAGATGCCTTAACTTTGAAGATTTATCATATTTTTTTTACTGGACATATTTGAATGATTCTTTTTGCTAATTTTTCGTCCAGATGTTAAGAAAATTAGGAAAAAATCAGAAAGTGATTCGGTGCTATGAATCATTTCAGTTAAATCACACAAGAAAAATGTGCGTTAGGACACAAGTGAAAATAGCAGCAAATTGGCACTGAAAAACGCAGAAAGTTTCTTCTACTTCAAAAATTTCTATAGAATTCAATTCTCAACATAATTGAATGATTCTTGTTGGAGAAATTTCGTTTATGACTTAGCTTTTCGAAGCAACAATCAGCTTAAAGTTTGGTGCACTGAGTCACTCGTGACACTTCTTAAACAGAAGGTGTGCAGTGGAAAAAAAAGGTTGAAAACTGAAGCAAAAGCAGAGTGAAAGTGGAAGATGTTCAATAGTCAAATCAATTCGATTTGGAGCTTGATTATGATCTAGAATCAAGCATAAATGAAGATGAACATCTTAGGACACTCTAAGGCACAAACCAATCGGTGAAATGGCATTAAAATAGTGAGGAAAGCTGACTCAAACAACCACACGCATAGCATGAAGCTTCATTGCGTTTTGGAGTGGAGTTTGGCATGGTTTCACTCAAGAAAGTGCAGAAAATGATTGTAAACGGTGGAAAATTGAAGAAACATGTAAAAGAAAGCATGAACAAGACATAGAACACAACTTGAACGGTGGAAATTGAAAAGAAAAAAAAGACTCACCGAATAAAAATGACAAGAAATACAATGGAAGCAATAAAATGGTGCTGAAATGTAAAGGAAAGCTTGTAATTGATGTGAACTATAGCAAACAAGGAAATCTACAAAAAGAGTGTAGAACACTTTTGTAGTCTCATAGTTGCATGGAATCAATAGAGAAACACAATGTAATAGACAATGAACTGTAAATGTGAAAGAGAAAAAACAAAATAAAAGGAGAAGAAGATGAGAACAAGACGGAAAAAATGAAGGAAACACAAGAATAGGAAAGAACCTTACCAAACCGTGAGACACCATGGTTTGATGGCTCTTGATACCATTATGGTGGAGCTCCAAAGGTGCGTGAATAACTCCATGGCAGCAAAAGTTGGATGAAGGAATGGATGCAAGTTTTGAAGGCACTTGCAAGCTATGGAATTGAAGGAGGTGATAGGATTTCCTAATCTATGCTAGCCTAAGGAAGGTGGCTAGAGGTAGAGAGAGGAAATCTCTAGAAATGGGAGACTCTCAAAGGCAATAGAGAGAGGAGTGCTCTCAACTCAAGTAGCATCTATTGCATAAAATTTCAAGAATGTCTACAAATGAGTGAAATTTTAGCTTTTATATGAAACCATTTACACATGAGAAAGGAGAGCCATTGGATGGAGTGAGCCTTGATCTTGGCCCTTAGATCAAGCTTGGAGAAGGAGGCAAGGTCATGCCCTTTGGATCTTGGCTTGAAGAACAAGAAGGATTCTTAGCCTTTAGATGAGATAATCAACATTAGTCAAACCATGAAGCAAAAGGAGCCTCCTTGCCTTGCTATTCTCGGCCATGTATGGAGAGAAATGGGCTGAGCCCAATTTGAGCCCCATCTTATGTTCCTTTCATGTCTTTTGTATTATTGGAAAGCAAAGCCCAAACAATGGCCCAATTTAAATCTATACTACTAGATTTACATGCACTTCTTCAAGTCTTTGTGATCTCTTTGGCCCATGTAAAGAATGTGAGAAGCCCATTGAATTTGTGATCATCTAATGGGAGACCCTTTTGAATCTTCTTCATCATTGATATTGTAATTGGGCCTTTTAATGGGCTTGGGCTTGGGCTTGAAGGTGCAATTGGGCTTGGTGGGGTCACATCACAATGCAGCATGCAGAGTCAATATTTTTTATATTCAATTTGGTTCCTATATTCTTTAATTTTGTCCAATTTAGTCTCAATTTTTTTAAATGAAGCAATTTGATCTCTCTCTAAATTGAGATCAAATTTAATTTTTATATAAATGTTCCAATGATATTTTTATTAAAATTCACATTTTTATTAAATATTTTTTTAGTTTACAATTAGTTTAAAATTAGAACAAAAATTTTAAGAATGAGACTAATATCGTTGATCTAAAATTTTAAGAGGTTAGCAATAAAATAATCACATAAAGTAATGGTGTTCCCCACAGTAAAATAATCACATAAAGTACTCTCAAAATTTTAAAAATCATATTAGATTTTTAACCTTTTAAAATTTTAGATTAATAGTGTTAGTCCCCACACTTAAAATTTTCGTTCTAATTTTAAATTAATTATAATCCTAAATCTAAAATATTTAATAAAAATATGAATTATAATAAAAACATAATTATAACATTTGTATAAAAATTAAATTTTGAGGGATAAAATTATTCAAAATAACTAATATCAGGACCAAATTTAATATAAAACATTGATTTTGGCATGTGACATGTTGTTACATTGACACATGGACATTTTTTCAAAATTAAAATAATTAAATTAAAATAAATAAAAAAACATAAAAACCAAAGTGACATGTGGCATTCACTATTCATTACCATTAACTATTTAAATTGCATTAGCAGAAAGGGACCAAATTGAACAAAAAAAAAATATTAGGACTGAATTGACATAACTAAACAAAAATAGGGACCAAATGTGTATTTTAACTTTATTTAAAAAAGAATATCCTAAGGAAATTTGTTATTTATTGAGCCTATCATGACTATCAGTATTGTACATATATACTCCCAAGATTTTTATAGTTGATATCTTATGATTCTATTATGTTTCGAAGATTTTTACGACTCGAACCAAGCCAACTTATGTTGGTTTTGTGAATCCTCCTCTACCTCATTGTTGGTATTCGCAAAATATGTTTCTATTTGCAATCGTGAGCCAAAAATGTCGTGGTAGATGGGAGCAAAGATTAAGTGTTAAGTTGTCCTTAAGCATCCCCAAGAGGTTCGTTAGCTCTCTTATTTCATACCATTCAATTATTACTTGTAACCTTTGATAGGCAATGTGACCTTGGGTTTCAAAGCAAAGTAATGGCGGCATTGCTTTGGGTCAATGTTTTTCGTGGGAAGCCTTGGTGAGACTCTATTAGTAGGTTTCTTTGTATTCATTGGATTGATATATCATGTGCATCTTCTTTTGGAAAGTGAATTCAAGTTTGTGTAAGGATTATGCCCCACGGTGGACATGAAATGTCCAACAGTGACCAAGTTGTTGACGTGTAACCAAGTTGTTAACGTGTGACCGAGCTCTAGTCACCACGATGAGGAAGTCCACTTACAAAGACTCTTTGACGCCCAATCAGTAAGAGATATTTCATTGAGTATTTGTGAGTAAAATATATTTAAAGCCTTTTAGGCCTATGGATATCCAGTGTATATTAACATATAAATAATATCAATGGGTTTTATTTTTAACATATATCACATAAAATCATATATCTTATAAACATTATTTTTTCTTTATTTCAAGGTAGTTAATACATCATATGGATCTCATACTTGGATCCTTAGTTTATTGGTTACTTTTGGGCCTACTAAAAATATGATTATATGTGTCAAATATGTACAAGTATCAAACCTACTAAATGTGTGAAGGATGCATTAAAAATCTTATTTATATATTATAAATTTGTCATATTATTTTTCCCTCTAACGAATAAAAATGATGAATGAATAAAGTGAGTGTGAGTTTATCTTTACCTATTACATTATTGAAGTAAAAATTTACATTTATCTCAATTTTCAATATATAATGGGTGTGAAATTTATCTCTCATCCATATGTTTATTAGTTAACAAATATATAGTTATATACTTGCTTAAATATTTTTATTAAGTAATTTAAAAAATAAATAAATAAATCAATGTAAAGGAAACATACTTGATAAATATGAAAATACTTTTAAATATTTTTAACACTTTTTGGAAAATTTATATTAGACTAGCTAATATCTTTAGTTAGTATTTCTAGAGGATTTTTTGTTTGATAAATGTTTAATGTACTTTAAGTAAACCAAATCAACTCGATGTAGATTTTTTATCAGCTAGATTAGCCAACTATTGTTTTTCAATCTAAATTAAAGTCTGTTGATGTGTAAGATTCCACAATCAAAACAAAATTAATATGTAACTCAGTAATGTTATGGACTAGTTTCATAATTACAATTCATTAAATTCTCTTTTAATGTGCATTTCAATACAGAATTCATACATTTCTTTCCAACAATCATATTTTTGTGTTTTTTTGTATTTAAAGATGGAATAATGGGTGGAGAGCACAAAGATTAAAACATAGAAGAAATAGATGAAGAAGAATATGAAGTAGAGTGCTTACAAAAATGTAAATTGCAAGAAAAGTACATTACTAAGGATGAAAGAGAAACTGATTCAAGAAATCTGTGAAAGTAGTGACCTAAATTGCTACATTCGTCACTAGATTTGTTATTTCTTTTGTTCATGAGGTTAACAAAGATTTTGAATTGTACCCACAATTTGTCACCCCGATTTTATATTCGAATAACCTATTTATATTTCCCTCATTTTTCTGTCACTTAAACCAAAATAAAAATAAAGGAAAACTTACATAAATTGTGATAACTATCTCAAAACTGCTCATATTGCATCAGTTGTGTCCATGCTCCCCATGCTCTACAACAATATTGTAAGCCAACTCCTCTTTTGTTTCAGGTTCATCCCTTTCTCAACCTTGTCTCAATTCTTTATTCCATGATGTACTAATCGATAGGCTCTCTATTACCAGTTTCCACTTGGACACACTAACACAAAAAAAAGGTTTTTTAATTATTAATTTAGGGACCAATTATAATTTTAGTTTTTTTGGCAATAATTTTAGTTTTTAAATTGATACCTAAATTAGTTACTATATATTGACTAATTATTTTTTGTCACTAAAATTGACATTATTCAAATATTTTCTTGTTGTCTCCTACGACTTTATAAATTAGATACTTCATTAATAAATATCAATAAAGTATCCCAAAGTATCGAAAACGAATACGTGTCGGACACAGATATGTGTCAAACACGGATATGTGATCCAAGTTAAATTATTAATGCATCATAGGTTGTAACCCATTCTCTCCCTTAAATATATTCATTAAACAAAAGGACTTTTTCGTTCCAACCTTCATAATTTCTTTTCTCTAGAGATTCATGATATACAAAATGATTAAATTACTCTCATTATAATATATATCCAAAATATATTTTAAATTATATAATCTCAATTACTTTTCTAAGTTTTGTAATCGAAAATAAGATTAAATATTTTAAACTATAGTTATTAGATAATTTAGAAAACTATTCTAGATTGAGTAAATTTAGAACGAAAATACATAATCCAAAATATAATTATGAATTATATAATTTAAATATAATTATTCTAGATTATCTTATACAAATAATTTTAAACTATATAATTCAAGAATATTATAATAATATTTGGAATTGATTAGAATCTGCATGGAAAGCCTAATAATAATATGGTAATTAGAAATTTATAAATAAACCTCATTTTTAATTTAATTTACTCTTGCCAATATCTATATAAGCACATCACCAATTATTTATAATATTACTCTTTTATTATTTATTCTACAAATCAAATATGTATGCATAGAGTGTAGGCTATTCACGTAGTTGATCACTATAATAGGTTTGTAGTTAAAATTCACGCCTTTGTGAATAAAGCCATGGGACAATGTTGAAGTCCTTCCACATCATTATGGTACCATTTTAATTTGCAACAAAAACAAATCCACCAAAGTGTACACCTTAATTAATTAAATTCGTTTTGACCATTATAACGAAGTCGAGTGTCCATGTCCGTAATTTTATAAAAATTTATTCACATCCGTAATAACTGTTTCGAATTTTACAATTTACGTAAAAAAAGAAGAAACAAAATAGCCTACTATGGAAGTAGAGAAAGGAAAATTTCGAACAAAACATTCGGGGATAATTATAATTTTAACTAAGCTAATTTTTCATGCACATTCCTTTTTTTTTTCTTCTTGCACCCCCCAAAATATTGTATATATCATTCTAACCATTATTGAAATTATATTAAAAATCATGCACCCGACAAAAAAATTGTAAATACCTATTTTATCTCTTTTTGAAATAATATTAAAATTCTTGCACCCGAAAAAAATTGTATATACCCATTTTACTCCTATTGAAATTATATTGAAACTCATGTTGTAAGACTCAGTTATTTTCTGCTTTTATTTTTAAGTGTTGCTTCTAATCAGTTAGGCCTGAAGGTTGGCCCATAGGGTGTCAAGGCCTGTAAAGCAGTCAAGGTCCCTCATTCTGCACTCACTTGTCAAAATCAGTGCTCTCACTCTTCCCTTTTCTCTCCACAGAAGCTCTGCTAGTGTTTGGGTCTTACCCTTTTTCGTGTTAGCTCAACTCCATTCTTTAATGCATGTAAGTTGATTTTCCACCGTACCTTTTTTCCTTCCCAGCTCTGTCATCATGATTCTAACAAGGGTTCACCATGGTAACCCATTTTGAATGTATTCCACTGTTTTACAACTCGTGAATCTGCTCTGTGGCTGGTAGTACTCACTTGCTTGAGTGTTGGAATATTCTACTAGCTTTTTCTAGGTAAGGGAAGCTAAAGTTTATGTTTTTAAAGTTATTTTGCCGATTTTTGGTCTGTTTGTATCGTAGTGATGCTTGATTGAGGCTGTTGGTCGAATAAAAATGTATGGTGTGCGAGTATGTTTGATTGATGTGGCGCTACTCTTTTTTTGAAAACATTGCACACTTTTCGTAAAATGAAAGTTCCTACTTTGTTAACCGTTGGATCGAGCTAATATTTTAACAGTTGATCCTTAATACATAGTTCTTGACTTTGATTGGTTGGATCTTGAATCGGAGCTCTATAGCGAGAGCAAGTTTTATCGCAAGATCACTGTAGTTTGGTTGTTGACAACATTGACCTTTGTTGCTTGTTTGGTGTATAACTTTCTTTATAGTTATTCAATTAAGTTGGTTCTTGTTTTATTTGGATATAAATACAAAATTTTTGGAGCTTTACACAAGTTGTAGTTTTATTTCTAAAATCCCAAAATTTTTTGCATAATGTGTTGTTAAGTTGGATTGTTATGTTAAAGCATGAGATGAGTGAATATGCAGGAGTAAAATGGCATATGGGTTGTGAGTGATGAGTTTGGCATGATCTTAGCATGTGATGAGTATGGGATGGGTAGAGCAGTAAAGTCCACCACAAGTGTAAGCATCCGCTGAATTCGACTAATTATTTGTATCCAGATGAGTCGTGTCTTGAGTCTTAGTGTATTGTATGCATGTCATAGCATGATTGGTTGACATATGCATTTTGGATTATGAAAGTGTATGTAATTGTATGATAAACTATTTTCTACTCTAGCTTACCCTTTGCTTGTTTGATTGTTATGTGTGTGGTCTTCTCTTTTTGCGATGATCATCAATTTATTGATGTGAGCAGATGCGAGAAATCCTCGTGGTCAATAGGGAAATCTGGATTCTGCTGCATAGCTCTGAGTTGGATTCTACTTTTGTGTCTTCCTTTAGGCATGTGCCCCATGTACCACTTTATGTTGGCCCTGTATTTTGAATACTTTGGACCCTTTACCCTGTTTTGTATCGGCATCGTGGTGTGCCCTTGATTACTTTCCTTTAAAGTACTTTGGATACTTGTAGGAGCGACGTTATACTCCTTGACTTAGCTTCTTATATTATTCTATGTAATGTTTTCATTTAATTATCTTATTACTTAAATGGGACGTTACATTCATGGTATCAGAGTGGTCGTTCCTTAGAGTCTGTGGACTTGTGTGTCTACTTAGCTTTCTTTGTGTCTTTCTAAGTATCTTTAGCTAAGTTTCTTGTTTTATCAAGTCTGACTAATGGTTTTCCTATGTGCCATTGATATGGCACCTCCGCGTAGAAAGTCTCAATCTTCTCAAGGTGACGTGTCAGACATAGCCAGAGCAATAGAAGCTCTGGCTATGAATCAGCAGAGTACTGCCATGAATCAGCAGAGTATTGCCATGATGCAACAACATGAGACATTGATGCAGCGACAGGCAGCATCACTAGAACAACAACAATTGGTGATGACTCAGCGTCCGCAGCAGTAGAGGGTTGGTGGGCCATTTGGGTCCAAACCCAGGCATGAGGAGAAGAGGAAACCGTATGATAGACCTAACCATCAGCCCCAAGGGTCTAGGAGCTTTCCTTCACAATAGAACAGAGTCTAGTGCTTCCGGTGTGGAGGCCCTCATATGAGGATTGTGTGCCCGCAAATGGAAGGCTTCAGAAGATGTAACAACTGCGGCAAGGAAGGCCACTTTGGCAAGGATTACCCCACCCTTGCGAGGGCAGTGACACGTGCTCTAGTTCAGACTCCTGCGCAAAATCAGTACAGGAAAGTAGGCAACAAGCCTCAAGCAGTAGGTCAGGTGTATGTGATGTCAAGAGCAGAGGTAACAGGCTCAGGTAACCTAGTTATGGGTTGTTGTGTGATACCTCATTTTCCCAAAACGCGGGAAAATTAAAAATTTATTAATTAACCAACAAAAGTTCAAGTTCATGATCACTAAACACATATTTATAAAAATCCTGTAAGGGGTTTACATCTTATTTCAAAAGCCAAAGGAAAAATAAACAATAGTTTTTCCCCAGTCTATCCCCTCTCCGCTGCTAAGCATCACCTGAGCCACTTGCATCAACAACATCTGCTCCCGTGTACCGCACACATGATCATCGCCAAATACAAGCAGATAGGGTGAGCTTAACAAATAATACATATAAAAATAATACAATATATAAAACACATTTATATTTAATCATCCCTAAACAATCCTTAGAGTACCATGTTTTATAACCACGCCATAACTTTTGTGTTCTACCTCTCCTAGTGATTACTTCAACATGACTTGTTGCCATACCTATAGGCCACAACCGATAGAGCACGTACGAGAAACCATGTTACGGATCATACACCATAATGCCAGGTGAAGTTCCCAAATACGAACATTGTTCGCATCGTCCCAAGACTACCAAACTCGTCAGCCAACTACTGAGGAGGGCAATCTATCTGGACCCATCCGTATTGGCCACAACCAACACACTCACACCGGCAACACTCGCCAACCCGAGCCATAACTCAAGGGTTCCTCGTGTTCATCCGCCATCCCGAGCCACAAGGCAAGAGATGTTAGTCCAAGCCACAACTCAAGGAATACCACGTGCTTAACCCCTAAGCCACAACTCAAGGGGTACGTTCTGAGCCACAACTCATAGAACCCAGCAATCCCACCTTTAAAGCATCACTAGAAGCCTTGTAGATCACACATATGCATTCAAAGTTCCAAGTTGCAGCACTAGTTTCACACACATATACACTCCCCTCACTCTTGATTTTCGTCTCTGTTTTCTAGGTATATTTTCAGCCTTGCAAAACCTTTCCTAAACCCTCACTTTTGCCTTTGAAACTAGTGCTTTAAGCTAGTCCAAAGATGAAAACGAAAATGCACCTAATTATGTGTTAATGGCCATTCATTTCTCATTATGAATTGTGGTTATAGCCACTCTTGGCTGCTGATTCAAGTTAGGGTTTCCTTTACCCCTTCCAATTCCATCCAAAGTTAACATTAGCAAAAGAAAAATAAAGTTTATTGCTATGTATTTTCTCACCTGCGACACATGGAAAACATTATCCAAGTTTGCCAAGTGTGGTGGCAAAGCTATCTCATATGCTGCAGGACCAATCATCCTCGTGATCTGATATGGCTCGATGAATCAAGGAGTCAACTTCCTCGATTTAAGTGCTCTGCCAATGCATGCTATAGGAGTCACTCGAAGAAACACGTGTTCACCTGCTTCAAACTCAAGCGGCCTCATCCTCTTGTCTGCATAAGATTTCTGCCTGCTCTGAGTTGCGTGCATCCGATCCTTAATCACTCTCACCTTCTCAGTAGTCTGCTGTAAGAACTCTAGCCCAAGAACCACTGACTCACCATCCTGCTGCCAACACAATGGTATCCTGCATCTCCTACCATACAGAGCCTCGTAGGGCGCCATTCCAATAATGGAATGATAACTATTATTATAAGTAAATTCTATCAGCGACAGCACATCACTCCATGTACCCAAATGGTCCAATACACATGTCCTTAGCAGATCCTCCAACGATTGTATAGTCCGCTTTGACTGTCCATCTGTCTGAGGATGGTAGGCAGAGCTCATTCTCAGCTAAGTACCCAAGGCGTTCTGCAGTGACTGCCAGAACCTCGATGTGAACCTCGGGTCTCTATCCAACACAATGCTCGTTGGTACCCCATGTAATTTGATAATCTCTCTAACATACTATTCTGCCAGTTTATCCATAGTTATCTTCTAATTAATCGGCAGAAAATGGGCACACTTCGTTAGTTTATCCATAGTTATCCCAAATGGAGTCATGCCCTCTCACCGACCTCGGCAGGTGTGAGATGAAGTCCATCGAAATGCTGTCCCATTTCCACTGTGAAATATCCAAAGGCTCCAACATACCACCTGGCCTCTGATGTTCAATCTTTGCTTTCTGACATACGAAGCAAGAAGCGACGTAATCAGCCACATCTGTCTTCATGCCCGTCCACCGGAAAGTAGCTTTCAAATCTTTATACATCTTAGTCATACTTGGGTGTATGCTAAGACAACTCTTATGCCCCTCATCTAGGAGCATCTTCCTCAAGACTCTACTGTTGGGCATACACACTCTCTCCCTGAACCGTAGGATACCGTCCCTACCCATCCTGAAGTCCTTCCTCTTTTTAGTGCCCAACTCACTAATGATCTATTGCAGCTCCCAATCATTACCTTGTTCCACTCGAACCTCATCTAGAAACTCATAGTGATCTTGAGCATACTGCACCGTATCTGTCCTGCCCCCATATCCAGCCCTAGATTCATGTCTTGTAGCTACTCTATCAGTTCCAACTCTTTAATCATTATGGCCGACACATGAACTTTCTTCCTACTTAGGGCATCTGCTACGACGTTAGCTTTACCAGGGTGGTATAACAGCTCAAAGTCGTAGTCCTTTAGATATTCCATCCAACGCCTCTGCCTCATATTCAGCTACTTTTGATCAAACAAATATTTTAAGCTTTTATGATCATTGTATACCTGAAACTGCGCCCCATACAAATAATGCCTCCATGTCTTGAGGGCAAACACCACTGCCGCTAACACCAAGTCGTGCGTCGGGTAATTTTTCTCATGCACCTTCATCTGTCTCGATGCATAGGCCACAAGTCGTTTATCCTGCATCAGCACACAACCCAACTCCTGATACGAGGCATCACAATATACCTCAAACATTTTAGTCGTGTCAGGGATTGCCAGTACTGGTGCGGTAGTCAATCTTCTCTTCATATCTTCAAAGCAGGCCTCACACTCATATGTCCACGAGAAGGCCTGGTCCTTTCTGGTGAGCTGTGTTAGAGGACTCACCATCTTGGAGAAACCCTCCACGAATTGCCGATAATACCCTGCCGAACCCAGAAAACTCTGCACCTTTGTAATTGTCTGTGGCCTCTCCCACTTCACCACTGTCGCGATCTTGGCAGATCAACTGCTATTCCTTGGGTCGAGATTACATGGCCCAGGAATTGTACATCCTCCAGCCAGAACTCACATTTCAATAACTTCTCATACAACTGATGTTCTCTGTGAATCCCCAACACCATCCTCAGATGCTCTGCGTGTTCTTCTCTATTTTCAGAATAGATCAGAATATCGTCAATAAACACTACCACGAACTGATCCAGATATGGCCGGAAAATCCTATTCATATAATCCATGAATATGGCCGGCACATTGGTCACCCCAAACGGCATCACCACATACTCGTAGTGACCATAGCGCGACCTGAAAGCGGTCTTCTATAGGATCTGATGGTATCCAGACCTCAAGTCTATTTTCGAGAACATAGCAGCTCCCCTCAACTGATCCAACAGGTCATCAATCCTCGGTAGCGGGTACTTATTCTTTATCGTTTACTTGTTCAGCTGCTGGTAGTCAACACATAACCTGGAGCTACCGTCCTTCTTTTTCACTAACAAAACCGGGGCCCCCCCATAGTGATGCACTCGGTCGGATGAAGTTCTTCTCAAGTAGATCTTCAATCTGCTTCTTTAATTCAGCTAGCTCGGTTGGTGCCATCTTGTACGGTGCCATAGAAACTGGCCCAGCCCCAGGGATGAGATCGATGGAGAAATCCACATCCCTGCTAGGAGGCAACTCAGGAATCTTATCCAGAAAAACATCTACAAAATCATCCACTATTGGAATCCTGCTAATTTTCTCGGTCGTACTCATCTTCTCCGCATGAGCCACTATCATAAACATGTAGCTCTCGCCTCAATCTCCTTCACAGCCTGATTAGATGAGATAAGCTCCAACCCAGCTATATTTGGGAACACTACCCTACGCCACCCGCAATCGATGACAACATGGTTGCTCGACAGCCAGTCCATGCCCAGAATTACGTCTAAACCCTCAATTGGCAGGCAAATAAGATTCAACTTCAACCTGCGCCCTGCCACCTCCATAGGGCACCCCACACACACGAAAGTGGTGGAAACCTCGCCAGATGCTGGTGTCGCAACTATCAGTTCACACCCCAGCTCTCGCATCGCAAGTCCGAGCCTCCTCACGCATTAATTAGACACGAATGAATGGGTGGCTCCTGAGTCAAACAACACCACAACCTCATGGTTACACAACAAACACAAAAACTACACTAGGTTACCTATCTATGCTGCCTCGGTGGTCGTCAAGGTGAACACACGCCCCGGTGCTCTGGGTCGATCTCCGATAGGTTTCTTAGCTTGTGTACCCCCAGCTGGTTTTCTGTTAAGACACTGGCGTGCAAAGTGTCCAGTTTGCTCACACACGTAACACTTACCAGTGCTACTACCTCCGCCTGAACTGCTAGTAGGTATAGTACAGTTCCTCCTCATATGCTCCCGCCATAGTTATAGCACTGTAGCCTCTTGGAGGTAGTCAATGGCCTGCTATATGGTTTCTTTTGTGATCTGACATATGGAGCAATCTTCTGTTGTCTCCCTCTCCTACTAGATCACGTCTCTAACTGCTCCACAATTTTTTTCTGCTCGACCAAAACTGGAAACTCTCTAATCTGGAGCGGCAGAATGAAGCGGCATAGCTCATGTTTCAGTCTGCCCTAGAACTTCCTGCACCTCCATTCCTCTGTAACTACCGGCCAGTAGAAACATGACAAGTACTCGAATCGCCCAATGTATGCCTGCACGGTGATAGTTCCCTACTAGAGGGTAAGGAACTCTGCCTCCCGCTCGTGCCTCGCACTATTTGGAAAGTACTTCTCCAAGAACCTCGTCCTGAAGGTAGCCTAGGATACTTGCTCATCACAGGTTTGCATCAACTGTTGCATCCCCTGCCACTAGTACTCCGCGTCTGCCACCAGAAGGAACATGACAAATGACAACTTCTGAGCATCCGTGCATTCCAGCACTGTACAAATCTTCTCGCACTCCCGCATCTAAGCATTTGCCTCGTCATGAGTGGCCTTGCCATAGAACTTAGCCGGCCGATGTTTCATGAAGTCCTCCATAGATATCGGCCTGGTAGGTGCCACTATGACTCTAGGTGGCGCCACTGTGGGCTGCATCGCGTCCACCATGCGATGAATCACTTGAGCTATGTCATTAGCTCCAATCGTGTTCTTTCTCCTCCTGTTAGTCATAGCTTGTGCGTGCCACATATTACAGTTGTTCACACACACAGCTCAAAATTAGGATTTCTCATCCAAAAATAGCACAAATAATTAGTCACGCTAGCGTAACACGATAAGCTCTACCCACAGACCCCAAAAATCATTTTGAAAACCATTGCTCTGATACCAATTGTAACATCCCGTCAGGATATTACGAATTTATAAATAAATAAAAGCAATAATTTAAAATACGCAGCAGTTAATAATACCTCATTTTCCCAAAACGCGGGAAAATTCAAAATTTATTAATTAACCAACAAAAGTTCAAGTCCATAATCACAAAACACATGTTAATAAAAATCTCGTAAGGGTTTACATCTTATTTCAAAAGCCAAAGGAAAATAAACAATAGTTTTTCCCCAGTCCATCCCCTATCCGCTCCTATGCATCACCTGAGCCACCTACATCAACAACATTTACTCCCGTGTACCGCATACACGATCATCGCCAAACACATGCAGATAGGGTGAGCTTAGCAAATAATACATATAAAAACAATACATCATATAAAACACATTTATATTTAATCATCCCCAAACAATCCTTAGAGTACCATGTTTTATAACCACGCCATAACTTTTGTGTTCTACCTCTCCTAGTGATTACTTCAAGATGACTTGCTACCATACCTATCGGCCACAACCGATAGAGCACGTGCGAGAAACCATGTTATGGATCATACACCATAACGCCAGGTGGAGTTCCCAAATACGAACATAGTTCGCATTGTCCCAAGACTACCAAACTCGTCAGCCAACTACTGAGGAGGGCAATCTATCTGGACCCATCCGTACTGGCCACAACCAGCACACTCACACCGGCAACACTCACCAACCCGAGCCACAACTCAAGGGTTCCGCATGTTCATCTGCCATCCCAAGCCACAACTCAAGAGATGCTATTCTGAGCCACAACTCAAGGAATACCACGTGCTTAACCCCTATCCCGAGCCACAACTCAAGGGATACGTTCTGAGCCACAACTCAAGGAACCCAGCAATCCCACCTTTAAAGCATCACTAGAAGCCTTGTAGATCCCACATATGCAATCAAAGTTCCAAGCTACAGCAGTACAAATCGCCTAGCGGGGGACACGTCCCGCCAGGCGCTGCCAGCTCCCAGACCTCCTGGCGGGTGTCGTGTATCGCCAGGCGCACATTGTCTCTAGTTCATTCTTGCTGCAGGTCTAGCTTAGCGGGATAACCCTCACCGCCAGGCGCCCACGTACCAGTGACTCACTGTTGGACAGTTATCGCCTGGCGCCACAGACTCGATCGCCAGGCGCTGCACTATCAGGTACTCTCTAATTCCCTATCTATTGCCTGGCGGAGACGTTCCCTCCCACCAAGCGCTATACCAAAATAACTTCATTCTGGTTTAAAATGTCTTAGCACCTTTGTGTCTTTTCCAAACTCCTCCCCTTCACTTCGCCCACCAAATTGAGTATTACTATCTTAGCTTACGATCCTTAATTCCCTTTCACTAATCTCTTCATCTCTTACACCTCATCCAAGCTTATGACTACGGTCAATATTACTTGTTAGCATGATATTTAATCCATTCCTACCCACACAAAACAGAAATTATGCCTTATAATATACTATTGGTCCTATTGTAGATGTTATTAGTCATCTCAGTCAACTATCTTAGTCTCTGGCTAGGCTTATGATCAATACCTATCCAACCTCAGTTGTGCTTTATACTTCATTCCTAATCTAACTTATTTCCCAAATTTACGCTGAACTCATGATTTTCCATCCTTTATCATGCATAATTTGTTAATCGACTCAAAATAGGTCTAAGAGAAACATTTTCACTAAATTACTCTATATCATTTCATGTCCAGATTATCACTGCTTCCAACCCGAACCTAGCGCACTCCAAACTTTCCAACATGGCTCTGGTTGTCTCGCTGTCGCCTGGCGGTACCCTCTAGCTCGCCAGGCGGTGCACCAGTCCTAGAAAATCGTAGGTTTTGTCACATCCTTTAGCAACTTCCCTCATTCTCTTGTTGCGTTTCATGCCCAATTTTCCCTTAGTTCATACTCTCAGTTACTCGTATACAGCCCAATGGGTAATTCTTCACTCAACCATTACCATTTTCCCCCTTAAAATTTCAACATCAATTGGTCTAATAGCTAGGTCTCCATTCTTTCCAACCCTAACATTGTTCCATCAATTGTAATGGTCATTCATACTGGAATTCAACACAATACCACCTCAATTATCTCGTAACCACTAACCCTCGAATTCCCCCCGATTAGAATTCTCCCAAGATGCACAAAATCATGAAATCGAGTCAATAGACTCGCGTCGCCTGGTGAAAATTCATCACCGCCAGGTAGTTCATTAAACAAACCCAGAATTAGGTTATCTGCTTGCGTCGCCTGGTAGTACAGGGCTTCACCGCCAGGCGCTGCCTCCAGAAACACCATAAATACGTAGAATTGGCATGAGCCGCTTGGCGGCTATGTATAGCCCGCCAGGCGGTTTCTGGAAAATTTCCAGAAATCAGAATTTTGCAAACAAATTTGGGAATCATGCATTCAAGTTATCATATTTTTCATGTAATTGATAAAACGACAAAGAAAAACGGAGTCCAGCTCCCCTAACCTGGTTTTCTTTACTAAACTTGGAACTTTTAAGCTCTTCCTTTGTTCACCAATGACCACCCTTGATTCTCCTCAACTCAGCCTCAATAATTCACTCATTGCACTCCCCTCACTCTTGATTTTCTTCTCTGTTTTCTAGGTATATTTTCAGCCTTGCAAAACCTTTCCTAAACACTCACTTTTGCCTTTTAAACTAGTGCTTTAAGCAAGTCCAAAGATCAGAACGAAAATGATGTGTTAATGGCCATTCAGTTCTCGTTATGAATTGTGGTTACAGCCATTCTTTGATTCAAGTTAGGTTTTCCTTTACCCCTTCCAATTCCATCCAAAGTTAACATTAGCAAAAGAAAAATAGAGTTTAATTTGGGTTTTCCAAGACTTGAACCCCCAACTATGCAATTGCCAAATCAATGTCAAACCATCATACCAATTCATGTTTCATGCTAACAATTATAATCCAACTATCATATTATTTCACAGCATGATTAACATATATTAAAATAATAATGAATAATAACTCAAAATTGACATACATAGGACTTGAACCCAAGTCCTCTTACACAGACCAAGTACTCTCAACCACTTGAGCTAGTACTCTTCCACATCATACCAATCATAATTTACTATCATAAATGATTTTTCCACCCGCATTTATTAATTAAATTCCACGGGTCTTACACTTTTAAAAGCTGTTAAAGCCTTTGACTTCGCCTGTAAAAAATATAACCATGTTTTCCTACTATAGTCATCAATGAAGTTAATAAAATACCTTTTGTTTCCATTTGAAGTTGGACTTATAGGGCCGCAAATGTCCGAGTGAAGCAATGCTAGCCATTGTCAGGCTCTCAATGCTCTTCCTTTTGGAAAGGAATCACGTTGTTGTTTGTCAATAACACAATCTTCACAAACTTGTGAAGGATGAGTAATTTGAGGAATCCTTCTCACTATTCCTTTTTGTTGCAACATTTTCAACCTATTAAAATTAAGATGTTTGTATCGAAGATGCCACAACCAAGCATTATCTTTCATATTTACAAAAAAAAAACAAGCATGATCGTATGCCTCATCATTTGCAATGTTAATGGGAAACATTCGATTTTCTATCATGTAATCACATGCAATAACTCCCTTTTTCGGATCTTTAGTAAGGCAAGTACCACTTTTGATGATGATCTCATATCCATTCTTCTAGAGTTTGCTCAATCTAATCAAGTTGCTTTTCAAATCTATAACACAAAACACATTAGAGATTCTTTTAAACACATCCTTTTTTAAGTAAACATTAACTATGCCTTTTCCCATGACAACAACACTAGAGTTGTCTCTGATTTTCACAGTATCTCTAAATGACTCATCGAACTCAGAGAATAAGAGTTTATTGCCACACATATGATTACTGTAACCTGAATCTATATACCACATGTTGTCATATTTTTCTCTCTTATTATGACATGTTATTAATAAGGTTGTTTCTTCTTCTTCTTCTACATTTTCTTCATTGATCATAGCATAATTTGATTGTTCACCTTGGCCAAGAGTAAAAGTGGGACATTTTAACCTGTAATGCCCATATTTATGGCAATTAAAGCATTCAATGTGAGACTTATCAAACTTAGATGTTTTACCACGCCCTTTGCCTCTGGAAAAAGAATTGAATTTGCCTCTACCTCTTCCTCTTCCATGACCACGTCCTGCACCCTCAAAGGCTGCTGGAATACTAGTGGATGCCTTTAAAACTTTCTCTTCAATTGAAGCTCTATGATTAATTCTTTGCTCATGAACCAAAAATGAACTTTCTAGTTCATCAATGGAAAGGTTATCAATGTCACGTGCTTTTCTATGGAACAAACTACATAATCAAATTTTTTGTATTCATTGAACGAAGAATTTTTTTCAACAACCGCAATAGCTTCTAGTTTGTCACCATAAATTTGCATATTGTTTGCAATCACCATTATCCTTGCAAAATAATCAATGTTTGACTCTCACATATTCATGTGAAGAGTCTCAAAATATCTTCTAATAGCTTGAAGTTATGCACGCTTCACTTTGGCTATTCCTTGATACTTAAGCTTCATTGATTCCTAAATTCGCTTGCTGCTTTCCTTTTGCAAAATGGTCTCTAAGATCGTATAATCAATAGCCTAGGTTAAGGTGTTTATAGTGAAGAAAACTCAAGGAAGATCCCAATTGGATATTAAGATAACCAAATGGTTATCTAGATGTGAAGGTCCACATCCAATGATTCTCGAGAAGAAGAGAAGTTCAATTAAGAAAAATTGAAAATACATACGATTTTCGGGTTTCTGGAAATTTTCCATAAACCGCCTGGCAGGCTGTTCGTAGCTGGCAGGCAACTCATACTATTTTGGGTTATTTTTGGGTTCCTGAAGAGGAATTGCCTGGCGGTATGACGCTGACCGCTAGGCGACACATGCCTGAATCACCTAGTTTCTAGTGTTTGTTGAATTGTCTGGCACTGATGAACACTTGTCAAGCGACGCGAACCAATTTTGGTTCGATTTTGATGTTCTTGGGGTTTTGAAATGGTTATAATTGAGGGAAAATGGAATTTGTATATGTATGGATTGTTGAGGATCAAGAATTGTTGTAATCACGTCGCAAATGGATATAAATTGGGGAAAAAATATATGAATGTGATTTTAGGATTCAACAATTGGGGTTTTTGATGTCACAAGAATAATTAGTGATTGAATTGTACTATAAATGGGAATGAATGTGTTTAGGTTATGAATCCTTATAATCATAAGTGATTTCGCGTGAGAAGTGGGAGAAAGCTGCAAAGAAGGAAAGTTGGGAAGTTGAAATTCTCGTAGATGTAGGGCAGAATTCTGGGTTCCCCAGAACTGATGCACCGCTTGGCGATAGGTTATGTGCCGCCAAGCGCCAGCACAGAAAAGGGAGAGTTGTGTGGCTGTGAGAGGAAATGTTGGGTCTGGGATTCTTGGAGATCAGATGTGGTTGAATGAAGGATTGTGAAGTTAACTAAACAGAGGTTTGGGGGAATATTTATACATATATATAACATGTTAGTATACATTAAATAGAAGGTTAATGGGAAGTGGGACGCGGCCTTATCATAATAAAAATACAATAAAGAGTCTTATTAAATACAAGCATCGCTAGAACTGTGAGTTATATGACCATTAGGAATTAGAAGCATTAAAGGAATATGCACTAGTGGAATATGTGATCGAGGTTTATCATATGATAATGATTTTTACGTGGGAAAGAACTCTATTGGAAATGGGCAAATTTTGTGTGTAAGCCTAGACAGTAATTTGGTAGCGGTGGATATGGATCCTATGGTGTAAGGAGATATAGGACTTAGAGCGTGGATAGATAGAAAGATAAGGTGTATCTATGGATTTAATGCGAAAACATGTAATTGTGTTATATGAGGCTGATAGCATTATGGAAATTAGCTATTATAGAGAATAAGTATGATTGCCATTAGTGAAAAGGCATGAAACATGGGTCTGTAGTGCTTAGCAGAAACCAGTACTACGTCAATACTGGTGTAGCGCCTAGCAGTGGTGTTTGGCCGCCAGGCGTAAGCTACCAAATCAGAAGGGCCTGTTACGAGTGGCCCTTGGCGGTGAGGGTGGTCCTGTCAGGCGATGTCTACACGTTAGTGGGCTTTGAGGTGCTCGGCGCTTGGCGACATGTGTCCCCCACTAGGTAGTCTGGAAGCCTGTTGCGCCTGGCGACTCATGTGTTGCGTCAGGCGATACTATGAGGCAAAGGTGCTTTGCTTGTTTTGGTGGTGCGTGATATACAAGGCTTTGGTGATATCTCGAAGTTCGGCTTGCTGGTGTTCCTTGAGTTGTGGCTCGAAACGTATCCCTTGAGTTGTAGCTCAGGATAGAGGTTAAGCACGTGGCATTCCTTAAGTTGTGGCTCGGAATGGAATCTCTTGAGTTGTGGCTCGGGATGGCGGATGAACACGAGGAACTCTTGAGTTGTGGCTCGGGTTGGCGAGTGTTACCGGTGTGAGTGTGCACGTTGTGGCATGTACGGATGGGTCCAGTTAGATTGTCCTCCTCAGTGTTAAGCTGACGAGTTTGGTAGTCTTGGAACATTACGTATTATTCGTATTGGGTACTCCACCTACCGTTACGGTGTGTAATCCGTAGCAAGGTTTCTTGCACGTGTTCTACCAGTTGTGGCTGGTAGGTGTGGCAGCAAGACATCTTGAGATATGCACCAGAAGACATAGAACACGGTGGACAGGGTAGTGACCATGTGTTAAGGAATCAAAGGATGGATTTCCTTTGGTGTGTTCTTATGATATGTATATGGTTGTATATATGCTTATTTTATTGTTAGCTCACCCTATCTGCTTGTGTTTGGCGATGATCGTGTACGTGATACACGTGAGCAGATGATGTCGCAAGTGGATCTAGTGAGGCATATAGTCGGAGCGGGGCTAGACTAGGATAAAGAATCTTTATCGGATCTTTTATATTTTATGATTTTAAATAATTTGTAATTGTTTATGTTACTCGACTTTTCATAATTATAATAGTATTTTTAATTATGGATTTTGGATTATTGTTGATGTAATAAAAGTTTTAAATTTCCTACGTTTTCTTGGAAAATGAGGTTTCATTAATTGACTCGTAATTATTATTTTCTTTATTTTATTATTTAAATCAATAATATCCGGTCGGGATGTTACAAAAGGCATATTGGTAGCACTACAATCTGAAGAAGTGGAATGGGAAGCAAATGGTCTACAATCAGTATACTACATATGCCATATTGCTTCAAACTTCAACAAAAAGTTCAAGAATCACGAGTTGAAAAGCCGGTTAAAGAATATGAGTAATCAAATTATTTTTTCATTCACCATATTATCTCTTCATCGAAAATGGTATTCATAAATTAAACTAACTAATATAATTGCATTTTGACAGCTTACGAGGTCAAACAACACTTATTGGATGGAAAATTGGCGGCATTGAAATCCCATTCACCTGAAGTGACTACTTGGATTGATAGGATACCACTACAAAAGTGGACTCAGGTCTACGATAGGGGTAGTAGATTCGGACACATGACAACAAATTTAGCAGAATGTATGAATTCTGTTTGAAAAAGAGCTCGTTCATTACCAATTTATGCTTTAATTAAAGCAACATTTGAAAGGACTACAACATGGTTTGTTGAGAGAGAGGTTAAGGCAGACCACAGTATCCCAAGGAAATTAATGCTATTATTAGAAAAAATCAACAAGCGGAAATGTGTCAAATCCGTCGATACTCAAGAGAAAATAATGAATTTGAAGTTCAAAAGATGTTTTCTCCACATGATCACCGCCTACCAGTGCATTTACGGTTAAATTAAATGATTGGTTGTGTGATTGTGGTCACTTTCAAGCTCTTCGACTGCCTTGTCATCACGTAATAGTTGTGTGCTCTTTCTCCCATGTAAATCTAACCCCATACATCCATCCAGTTTATAGCCTCTACAACATCAACAAAGCATATGAAATACAATTTCATCCGATTAAGAATAAAGAATATTGGTTCACAAACACCGAACCAAATTTCATTTCATACCAAAACATGCGTCGTAGGGTACGGGGAAGACCACCAACTAATAGAATCCATAATGAAATAGATCAACCAAATCCCAACAGACGAAGTAAATGTTCATATTGTAGAAATGAAGGACATCATAGGAGAAATTGTCCTTATCGTCAGTAATATATCTTATTAAGTTAATTTATTGTATGAATAAAAATAATTACAAATACAATCAATATAATTTCTATAACTAACAAAATTTTTAAAAATAATAATTATAAAACTCCACAACAGTGTTAACAAAAATTAAAAGTGAAAAATTTTAAACAAAAATACATAAAAGTGCAATGTTCAACAAAAATTGATAACTGATAAATTTTAGAAAAAATAAGGAAAATAACGAAAATTGAAAAATTAAAAAAAAGAAAAATAATCAAAACTCAAAAATTAAAAAAAAAGGAAAAATAATCAAAACTGGAAAATTTGAAAAAAAAAGGAAAAAAAAATCTGAAATATTTATAAAAAAAAATAATGAAAAGTGAAAAATTTGAAAAAAAATTTAAACTGAAAAGTTTGAAAAAAAAAGTCAAAAGTGAAGTCGTCATGTTAGAGGATGACTTCACTTTTCAATTCAAACCAAATTCGTCCTCTCCAATGACGACATTACTTTTAAAAGAACAAAACAAAACTGGCCGGGTGGAGGACGACTTCACCCTGAATGTCGTCTTCTCCTCTAACGACTTGACCCAATTTTAAAAAAAATATCAACGAACCCTATTTTACAATTTTGTGGTCAAACAAACCCTAAAATGCAAGAAAGTCGAAGGTTGAAGATGATGATGTGGCGACATTTGGTTGGCTGAATTTTGAGTTTTTGGATGTTGACATGTGTCATGTTTTGGTTGGTCATTTTAATTAGTGGAGGATTGTCATATGGCATGATCTGATTGAATTGAGTTTAAGTGATAAGATGTGTGAAAATAGACAAAGGTAGGGGTGTAGAAGTAGGTTTTGAGTGACCTCTAAAAATGGTGGTGTATGAGTAAAAATTAGGGGTGCATTTAGCTCCTGAATTATTTCTTTTTAGAATATACTCATTTTGGACTTATTTTATAACTCGAACATTTCAACTTTACATTTTTAATGACCTAGATTTAATTTCAGCTGCATCAAACAACATTAGAATATCTAATAACATTTTATGTAACTAAAATCCTTTTTTTAAGTCATTTATATCTCACAAATTCAATAAGCTTAATTATCACAAATCTTGATTAAATAAATCTTTATGCACTAAAATTCAAATAAACCTACCCTTGTAGGTATTGCCCGAACCTGTCCCCTTTTTGAGAAGAATCCTCGCATTGACTAGGAATCAGTATGAGTATGGATATGCGAAATCCCCGTTTAAATTATTAAAATATTCACAGTTAATTATGTAACCTTTTATTGATATATATATATATATATATATATATATATATATATATATATATATATATATATATATATATATATATATAATGACGAATGTTAGAAGGGACCAGGGGGCCATTCCCCCCACACCCACCTTTAAATTAATATGTAAATTTTTTATAATTTTTAAATTGTAATATAGTTTATACATTAAAAATTGGTAAAAATTAAATTAGATATCTTTTTATTTTTTTTAACATAACATTTAATATTAATAAATAATAAAACAAGAATACAAATATTTATTAAGATATTTTTTATTTTTATTTTCATTGTGTTTTAAATTTATAACATATTGTACTCATCATCCATTCTCACATGTTTTCCTTTTTTTTGTTTACAAAGAAATAAGTAAGTTACACACAAACTCATTTATTTTTACTCTCATTTTTCATCTGTTTCATTGATTCTTAAAATGAAATAACTCTCTTTTGTCTCACTTGATAGTGAAATATTAGTGTAATAATTACCATTATCCTTTTAATCTCATGAGTCCGAGTATGTGTATATTCACTTTTTATGAATATAAAAGAAAAATAATAATGTGTTGTGTTTTTTCATAACCGATTTTTAGTTGTTGCTCTATTATCATAAAATTTTCTTTTAGTAATTGTGATTTTGAATATTTGATTTGATTATGATAAATTATTTTTTAATCTTAAACATAAAAAAATAGATATATTGATGAAAAATAAAATGATAGATTTATTTTTTAAAAAAACATATTCAACTTCTTTACATATTAGGAAACATGATAGTAATAATTTAATTGTTCAATTAGAGATGTCTTTCCTTAAGATTCAAAGAATAATTACAAGCGAGGAGTCTCGTATTTATTGTTTAGATGGTGATATGAGAAAATCTCTTCAAATATAAGAATATTTAATATATGATAATGTATGATTTATTTTTGTAGATACAATTTTTTTAGTTATAATTATACTAAATTATGTGTTAATTTTTATTGTCTTAATGACGATAATTAAATATATAAATTTTATATATATTATTTTGATTCCCCCAACAGTATTTGCCAAGATCTGTCACTATATACATATATATATATATATATATATATATATATATATATATATATATATATATATATATATATATATATATATATATATATATATACATATATATATATATACATATACATATACATATACATATATATATATATATGTATATGTATATATATATATACATATACATATCTATATATATATACATATATATATATATATACATATATATATATATACATATACATATACATATACATATATATATATATATGTATATGTATATATATAGAGCCAAGTTAAAGCCTACTCCAGTGAAATTTCTTGGACATTTTGTTCCACCTAGAGTTGTCAAAATGGGATGGAACCCGCGAGCCAACCCAACTCACCACCGGTTCAGGTCGGGTTGGGTTGAAATTTTTTTACAAATTTCAATACGGGTTGATTTTTGACCCGACTCATTTAGTACCCAGCTCATCCAGGTTTAACCTGTGATAAGCCGAGTTGGCTCACCAACTCGTAGATAAAAGGATCACACAAGTGTTTTTTATTAAGTTGGGCTTTACATTTAGGTCCTGTTAGGTTGTTTTTTTTAGCCAACACATAAATAATTTGTATTTTTTTTATTTTGGTTTGTATTTGGATTGTATTAAAGTTTATTTATATTTTAATTAGAATTATAATTTAGTTTTGACTGAAAAAAAATAAAAAAAATGTATTTTTTTTTAGTTAAGTGAACCCGTGAGCCAACCCGTTTAACCCACCAACCTGTGGTGGGTCGGGCAGGGTTCGAATTTTTTTTGGCTCGCTAAAAAGTGAGTCGGGTTGGGTTGACTCATTAAATGATCAACCTGTGGTGAGTCGAGCCGAGTCGGGCCGGATTACCCGTTTTGACAGCTATAATTTCACCCACTATCGAGCCGCTAATAGACCACCCACTAATTTTTAGTCTCATGCATGAGATGAATATACCTCGGCGTGAAACGACTCTCTTCTTAATATTGAATATTTGCTAACATTATGCTTCTTTTACCATAATTTTTATTATTTTGTAAAATTAATTAATTTTATATTGAAATAGAAAAGAAAATCTAATATTTAAACTAATAATTAATTTCATTTAATTCTACAATATTTAATATTTTATTGAGTCTTAGATATTAAAATCTAAAATGTTTTATATTTAAATGTTAATTTAAGAAATATCAATACACTTTTCTAAAATATTCTTAAATATCAATTTTAAAAGTATTAGTATTTTAAAATATAAATATTAGAAGAAAACATTTAACAATTATATTCTAATAATATTTTAAATAATTATATTCTATTTAGGAATTAAATCTAAAAATTGTATTCAATTTATAATTAAAATTAATAATTTATAATTCAATTTTAAAATTAATTAATTAAATTGTAAATTTTAGAAAAATTAATAGTAATGTTAATAAAGGATATTAAATTTGGTATCAATTTGAAAGGGGTAAGGTTGATTCATTTTAACCAAAATTGGGAATCAAATGAACAAAAATAACGAACGAATATAGGGATTCAGTTGAACAAAAATAAAGAATCTAAGGATTAAATTGAACAAAAAGAAATAACACAATCACTAGCTAACATGAGGCACTAGCATTGACAAATGACACAATTATGACTTGTCACGTGGAAAAGTTTTTTAAAATAATAAATTAAAAATTTTGAATTTAAAAAAAATTAAAAAATTAAAAAAGTTAAAAGAAATTGCAGCTGACACATGGCATGCAGTGTTAAAAAAGGTTTAGTATTTAACCACCATTAGTGAAAAGGACCAAATTGATCAAAATTTGACGAAAATAAGGATCTAATTGAACGCAAAACGAAAATGAGGTACAAATTGAATAAACACACCCAGAATGAGAACCAAATGTGTATTTAAGCCTTTAATAAATGTTTTGGTTTTTACATGAAATTTTATTATGGTATTTCCATTTGAAACGTATACAATTATAATTTCTTTCTAAATATTTTATATTGAAAAAACAATTCTCTTCTTAATATTGAATATTTAATAATATTATGCTTCTTTTACCATAATTTTTTATTATTTTGTAAAAATTAGTTAATTTTATATTGAAATAGAAAAGAAAAAAGATATGATTATCGTTCTCACCAAACTCGAACGGCGTGTCACCAATATATGGAGAAATTTTCTCCATTTCAAATTGAGAGCAAATTTAATTTTATATAAATATTATATATTTATTTCTAAAATTGACATTATTATTAATTATTTTTTATATTCAATTATATTTAATAATTCTTAGATTCAATTGTTAAATAAAATATAAATATTTCAAATATTATTAAAATATAATTATTAAATATTTTAAAAAATTCATTAACATTTTAAAATTGAAATTCAAATCTACAATATTTAATATTTTATTGAGTTTTAGATATTAAAATCCATGTTTTATATTTAAATGTTAATTTCACAAATATTAAAATAACTTTCTAAAATATTTATAATATTTTTAAATATCAATTTTAAAAGTATTAGTATTTTAAAATATAAATATTAGATGAAAACATTTAATAATTATATTCTAATAATATTTTAAATAATTATATTCTATTTAGGAATTGTAACGTGCCATTTAATTAAAAAGCGTAATTAAAAGAAACGCTACACAAGAATAGTGCAACAGCGCAGTCTTGGGGTTCTTAACACCACCCCTACAAAACTAGGCACACCACGATGCCAACAGAAAATAGGATAACAAGTTTACAAAATGTATATAAATCCAAGGACAAACAAGTACATGGGCCATAACCTTAAAGAAAAGCCCACAAAGAAACTAAAGTCCAGTCCACGCGAACTATGCGGCGGAACCATCACCTCCCTGTTGTCCACGGGTGTTCCTCGCATCTGCTCACACCAACAAGTTGATGATCAACGTAAAAGAGAGTATCACACAACATAACACACAACAATAAAAGTAGGGTAAGCTAGAGCATAAAATTTTTCATCCATACGATCAAATATATATTCACCATACCATATACATATATCAACCAAGCATGTTATGACTTATCAGACAATACACAGACACGACTCGACTCATTCAGATACATATAACCTAGTCGGATTCAGCGGATGCTTGCACTTGTGGTGGATACCTCTGCTCACCCCCGAGCTGCTCACCCCCGAGCTATGTGTTACAAATGTTATAATGAATCAATTTCCCTCACCACAAGGTTAGCCCTTAATGAATTTCAGTCCTCCTGCTACTTTTACCACAGGAGTTAGTCCGCTCTAGGTGAGACTAACTGACTCCTTAGAGTGTCAGGATGCAACCTTACCTTGAATTCTTACCTAGTTATACAGATGGGGCACCACCATGGATACCCACTAACAGGGGCCATGGAATTACGTCCTGACCACGGAAGCGCGACCCTGAAAGTCTCACCTAGAGACTCCAAGAAATTACGCACTGACACGGACTAAACATGCTCAACCAATCCAGACAGATCCATCATACAGATTTATACATACATATCGCATTCTAGTTCTTCATAAACCATCTCTTTCATTTCTTTTCCAGTGAATCCATACCAGCTCATCATTCTCAACCAACATAGTGGAATCTAATCTCATGCCAATGCCGTGTCAATTTAATACCAACCACCACATTCATTTCACATGCGAAGGTTCACGTCTAAAACTATCATTTACCATTCATGAATCACATCACTCATGCATATTCATTCGTATCATGCATTTAACACAATCACACTGCCTCGCCCAGCCCCTCGCTTAGGCTGAAGGGTCTCGCTCAGGCGAGAGGCTCTCGCGCAAGCGAGCCCCCTTCGCCTAGGCAAGGGCTAAAAGAAAGGAAACAATAGCTCACGCGGGATCTCGCTTAGACGAGACCCCTCTCGCTTGGGCGAGACATTCGCTCGCTCAAAAGCTGAGTTGGTCGCCTGAGCGACCTCTCGCGTACCAAAGGTCTGGGCGAGTCCCTGTCCATCTCACTTAGGCGAGACTGGCTCGCTTGGGCGAGATTATCAGGTCTCGCCACTATTTTCCTGCAACAGCCACCCACACCAGTCCAAAATAACACACTCATACATTCACAATTAACATATCATCACATCAAACACATGACCTCGAAATAACAGCCAAACAACATGGAAAAATGGAATATAGGAGTAAGCCATAGGTTCCCTACTTGGAAATGGGTTTGTACGGGACTTCGACACTGAACCAAAGAGCACAGCAGCTCTAGAACCAGACTCACAAACTAGAAAAACAGACAGAAATGAGTTATTACAGGGCTTCCAACTGTGACCACGAAAACTATACTAGAAATGGCGGTAGGGATTAAAAGATACTTACGTGAGCAGGACCAAGGCCAAGCCAAACGTGAATCTGAGGGAACTTTGGAACCCTAGCAGAGGACGACAACAGCAGCTCTATGAGGTGTGGTTTATATTTTTACGAAAAGTGAGCATAGGTTAGGGTTTGGGGCAGATTAGGTCTGGTTTCCCCTTTTGGGCCAGCCCTAAGGCCCAATAGTTAGGGGCAACCCTAAGAAAAAGGGGCAGAATGAAAAGTGGGCCTTACATTCTCCCCAACAACAAAATTTTCGAGCTCGAAAATAAAGACTCATCAGGTAAACAGATGTGGATGTGATTTTCTCATGTCCTCTTCTAACTCCCAAGTAGAGTCGCCTGTCCTCAGCTTCCAACACGTGAGCTGGATCGAACACATTCTTCCTCAGCTGTGAGACGTGGAACACCGGATGAAGGTTCGCCAACTAAGGGGGCAAAGCTATCTCGTAAGCCACTGGTCCAATCCTCCTCGTGATCTGATATGGATCAAGGAACTTAGGAGAGAGCTTCCTTTAGCGGAGAGCCCTTCCCACTCCAGTGGTTCGGTCACCTTCAAGAACACATGATCGCCTGCCGCAAACTCCAAGGGTCTCCTTCTACGGTCTGCATAAGCCTTCTACCTTCTTTGAGAAGCCTGCATCCTATCTCTCACCATCCTGACTTTCTTAGTAGTTTGTTCTAACAATTCTGGTCTGACAAGCACTGCTTCCCCATCCTGATACCAACATAGGGGAGTCCTACACTTCCTACCATAAAGAGCCTCATATGACGCCATGCCAATGCTCGCATGAAAGTTGTTGTTGTAGGTAAACTCGATCAAGGGTAACACCTCATCCCAAGCTCCCAAGTGATCAAATATACAGGTCCGTAATAAGTCCTCAAGCGACTGGATGGTCCTCTTAGACTAGCCATGAGTCTGAGGATGATAAGCCGAACTCATGGTGAGCTTGCTACCCATAGCACTCTGTAGCGTCTGCCAAAACCGAGACGTGAACCGCGGGTCTCTGTCAGAAACTATGCTCGAAGGCACCCCATGAAGCCTTACTATCTCCTTAATGTACAACTGGGCCAACTTGGCCATAGGCATTCTCAAGTTCATCGCCAAGAAGTGGGCACTCTTGGTCAGTCGATCAACTATAACCCAGATTGTATCATGCCTCTTAAACGTCTGTGACAGATGCGTCACAAAGTCCATGGAGATGCTGTCACATTTCCATACTGGTATCTCCAAGGGCTGTAGATTTCCATCGGGTCTTTGATGCTCCACCTTCGCCTTCTGACATGTTAAACATGCTGATACGAACTGAGCCACATCTTTCTTCATCCCTTGCCACCAGAAAGTTTCCTTGAGATCCTAGCACATCTTAGTCATGCCAGGGTGCAGACTAAGGCGACTCTTATGTCCTTCCTCAAGAATTAACTTCTTTACCTCAGCATCATTAGGTACACAAATCCTACCCTGGAATCTCAAGAGATCATCATTACCCAAAGCGAAATCTCTAGTCTCATCTGACCCATGTTGTTCTCTGACTCTGTTCAGATTGGCATCCAACAACGGCCTCTCTCTAACCGAGGTTAAGAAGTCACTAGATATAGTCAAGGTACTACAACTACTGAACTCAGACCCCAACTCCACCTGTAGATTCATGTCTCTGAACTTTTCTAGCAGTTCCACCTCCTTTATCATGAGATGTGTCGTATGTACAGTCTTCCTACTCAAGGCATCTGCTACCACATTTGCCTTCCCCGGATGATACAACAGTTCAAAATCATAGTCTTTAAGGAACTCCATCCATCTCCTCTGCCTCATGTTCAGCTCCTTCTGATCAAACAGGTACTTGAGACTTTTGTGGTCGCTGAACAGACGGAACTGGGAACCATATAGATAGTGCCTCCAAATCTTCAAGGCAAACACAATAGTCGCCAACTGCAAGTCGTGAGTGGGGTAATTTCTCTCATGCACTTTAAGTTGCCTCGAAGCATAGGTCACCGCCTTCTTTTCTTGCATCAAAACGCAGCCGAGCACAAGATGAGATGCGTCACAGTAGACCTCAAATAGTTTCCCAACATCCAGAATTACCAATATGGGAGCACTAGTCAACCTCCATTTAACCTCCTAAAAACTCTCCTCACATTTGTCCGTCCAAGTGAAGGGTTGGTCCTTCTGAGTAAGCAGTGTCAAAGGTGCCACTATCTTGGAGAATCCCTCTATGAATCTCCTATAGTAGCCTGCTAACCCTACAAAGCTCCTGATCTCTGTGGCCAACTTAAGACTTTCTCACTTTACCACTGCATCGACCTTTGCTGGGTCCACTACAATCCCCTGAGCGAATATCACATGCCCCAAAAACTGAACCTCACCCATCCAGAATTCACACTTGGACAACTTGGCATACAATTGTTTTTCCCTTAGAACACCAAGAACCAACCTCAGGTGTTCGGCATGTTCCTCTTGAGTCTTAGAATAGATGAGAATGTCGTCTATGAAGACTATGACAAACTTATCTAGGAAGGGCCGAAAGATCTTATTCATGTAGTCCATAAACACCGTCGGAGCGCTGGTCACACCAAAAGGCATAACCACATACTCGTAATGGCCATATCTGGACCTGAAGGCCGTCTTTTATACATCATCAGCCTTTACCAAAATCTGATGGTATCCCGACCGTAGATCTATCTTCGAGAACACTGATGACCCATGCAGTTGATCCATCAAGTCGTTAATTCTCGGGAGAGGGTACTTATTCTTAATCGTCATCTTGTTTAACTGCCTGTAGTCCAGACACAAACGTGAATTCTCATCCTTCTTCTTTACTAACAGCACTGGTGCTCCCCAAGGCGAAGTGCTGGGTCAGATAAACTGTTTCTCTATCAGCTCCTCTATCTGTTTCTTGAGTTCCACTAACTCTGTCAGAGCCATGCGATATGGGGCCATCGACACCAGGCTTGTTCCTGGTACCAGATCAATATAGAACTCCACCTCTCTATTGGGAGGCAACCTTGGTACTTCATCCAGGAACACGTCTTCAAACTCATGTACCACAGGTATAACTGGTGTTCTCTCTCTCTCTCCCACTTCCATACGGGCGAAGATTATGAAGCACTGCGCGCCACTCTAAATCTCCTTCACCACTCCCTGAGAAGACACCAACTCGAGCTCCACTGAGTTGGGGAACAACAACCTCTTCTTCCGGTAGTCTATAAGGATGCGATTGGTAGAGAGTCAATCCATTCCTAGGATAACTCCCAACTCTTGGAGAGTATCTGTATGGGGAATTCGCTGCTGATATATCCCGCCTAGTGTCCTCTTCCTTCCCCCGCCACCTTCCGACCCGCGAGAGTATACAATGACAACTTTCGGACACTCATGCCCGATCGTGTGACTGCCTCTTGAACGTCTGATGGTGCGTTGCTTCGACCTAAGCTATGCAACAACGAGGTCCCCCTTGATCCTTGCCAGATGTGCTGTGACGGTCCCCCATAATACGCTTACTTAGGGACTTCTGACTCCAGCTGTTCCAAGAGTCTCCGCTAGTGGAACCCCGTCCAATAGACTCCCTGTTTCGCTCATCCCCTTCGTCAGCTGTTTGATCGGGAGACTATTCCCTAGGTTCCTAAACTTGGGCGTCCAATTCCTTGCTCATTAATCTTTAATTTTTTGTCCATGAGACGAGCTTAGAACTTTTAATAACATCTTTTACCTATCTTTTCCTAAATATTCTAATAGGAGCAGTAATAGCGGATATAGAGGTCTTTTTCCGATGTACCATGCTTTACGTGACTATCCAAAGTTTAATTGGAATGATTTTGTATTTAGTTAGTCTCCTTACGAATGAATCACTCACTTGTATTTTTAATAAAGTAAAACTAAAGATTTTTATAAGTAAATTAGTCTTTCTTTCCATGACTTTGAATTCTATCAAT
>Ga0214544_1003074_pt1 | contig 34876 bp, 45 predicted proteins | sample CNSS3metaG_FD_160074 | JGI IMG/M metagenome (GOLD analysis project Ga0214544, IMG submission 160074) | Root nodule microbial communities from cowpea collected in UCLA plant growth center, Los Angeles, California, USA - CNSS3 | ecosystem: Host-associated > Plants > Roots > Nodule | place: USA...
TTCTAGGCTTTTCTAGAGTAGACACACTACTCTTGGCCCATTTGGCCCAATTCCCCTTTTTGGTCCAAAATTACTTCTAAAGCCTAATTTCCTCTAAGGCCCAATACATGGCCCAAAGAAAACCCTAATCTACTGGGCCTAAAATACAAAGCCCAAAATAAAATCCTAATCTAGTATTTACAAGCAAAGTGTCCTAGGCTAGGTCTTCACATCTTCCTTGGCCCATGTAAAGTTCACCTTGGGCCTTGCATGCGCATTTAAGGCCTATTCCTCTTGTATTCTCCTAGCCATGGCTCTTGTTGTAGGTCCCTTGGCTCGAGGAATCTCATTATTTATGCTCCCCAATCACCATGCGCCACCTAACATTGATTTCTTACTCCTAATTAACCTATAAAGCAAACAAACATAGATTAGCATGTTGGCTTAAGTCAAGTCAACTATAGTCAACAAGTCAAACCTAGTCAAAGGTCAATAAGTCAACTTTGGGAATCCAAAATAACAAACACAAATGAAAGGGATGAAGGATTAATGAACTTCCTTTCTAAACATGCTTAGTCTCCTTAAGCATGTGCCTCGATCCTTGGTTGGGGTCAATCCTTCATCAGTATTGTACTACACCTAGGCGGCTCAACGAAACACACCAACACCTCTCATCTCATGCTTTGCCGCTATAGATACACCGACAAAGGTTGGGGGACTGGTGTACTACACTTAGGCGGCTTAGCCCGACTACAACCATAAAATCCGTCTACATAGCTCCCAAGGATGCAAATAATCACCATACATATGTAGAGCAAATGAAAGTAACCAGTCTAAACCCCTATAAGGGCAACCGGCCTAAGCTGTTAAAGAAGTAACCGACCTAAGTGGGTAACTTAAGGAAACTAAGCAAGAACTTGACAAATTCTTAGCATTACCAGCAAAACCCCTAAGGCCCGCCATAATCGAACTAAGTAACCTGGACTAAGGCCCAGGCCCACCTACGACCCAAACAAGGGCCCAACCCAGGACGTGGCCAGACATAATTATTAATCTATAAATATGCATGGACCCCAGAATTAAAGGTACACATTCATTACTCCCTTAATTACGAGATTTGACTCTCTGAGAGTTTTTGCTGACTTGAGCATCAGAGTCTCTTTCGTAGGTAACCCCTCTCCGGTCCAAACCGGTCCAAACCGAGCTACCCATAGATAGCACATGCCAGCCGGGAGGAAGCCTACTGAGGAGATTGCGGATTGAGGTAAGGTAATGCTTATGTTTGACATATCTTATTTGTTCTCCGCAGGAACAATTGGCGCCTACTGTGGGGCACAAAGTAATAATTTACGAACCAACCCACATTGAAGCTCCGCGTCACGGGCTACATCCGCATGGAAGAGATGCAAACTCTCTACAAAAAAATATGCATATACACCATATGCATCACCCCCCCTACACAACCTTCCCAGCCTGACCCTAGACCTAGAGAACCCCGACAACCCCGCTTCACCAGATACGCACCCCTAAATATTCCTCGATTCTGTCTCCTTGATGAAGTCCTACAGGCCGACCACATCCCACCACCACGCAAGACGTCCACTCCCCCAAAAGCAAGCATGCCTAAATATTGCCGCTATCACCAGAACAACGACCACACCATAGAAGAATGCAAAGCACTCCAAGATAAGATTGAAGAATTGGTTCGTGTTGGCCACTTCCGCCGCTTAATCCGCAGAGTTGACCACCTTCCACGCTCCGACCACCCTCCCCGTTCCGACCACTAACACCCTCCCCGCGATTCTAACCACGACAAACGTCCTAGCCAACCCGCCAGCCGCGACCCCCAACCTACTCGCATTGATATCGCCCCGATCGGCCCCCAACTACGCAACACCATTAACACCATCTTTGGTGGCTTCGCTAGTGGGAGATCCACCTCATCAGCCAGAAAGAAACATCTCCACCACCTACAATCCATCAACCATATCACTTATTCCAACCACAAATGCCGCATGCCTCCCATAACCTTCACAAACGATGATTTCCATGGCCTCGATCACCAGCAGGATGACCCCATGGTCATCACAGTTGAGTTGGAAAATTAAGCCGTCAAGAAAGTCCTCATCGACAAGGGTAACTTAGTTGACATCCTCTATTGGGCAACATACCAGAAACTACAACTCCCCACCATCGCTATGGTTCCATACGATCAACCCATATATGGCTTCTCAGGGGAAAAGGTCTCCACCCACGGCTACATCGACCTCCATATTGTCTTTTGTAACGACGCTCAAACCAAGACAATCCCTATCCGTTTCCTTGTCGTCGACGCGCCTACATCATATAATGTCCTTCTCGGCCGACTATCTTTCAACACTCTCAGCGCAGTTGTATCCACACCAATCTGGCAATGAAATTTCCATCCCCATCCAGAGACATCCTTACCATCCACGGCGACCAACGGCTCGCGCGAATGCTACATTACCAGCCTATGCCCACAACTTCCTATTTTTCAAACTAATCATATTGAACGTCCACCCGGCTCTAACATAGCCTTATGTGGAGATGATTTGGACCCCAGAGTAGGCTAGGATGCCTGCCTCAAGTCGGTCGATGAAACTATACCACTGGAACTCCCTAATGGACGCACCATCAAACTGGGCACTGGCTTACAACCCGAGCAGCGCGAAATCCTAACACCTACGCTCATCAGCAACACCGACCTCTTTGCCAGGTCCACCACTGACTTACCCGGCGTTGATCCTCAAGTCGCATCCCACAAACTCTCCATTTACAAAGATGCCAGATATGTCTCTCAAAAGAAACGAAAGCTTGGTGACGAACGTCGACTAGTGGCCCACTACACCACCTGGCTCTCCAACGTAGTCTTGGTCAAGAAAGATAACAACAAATGGCGAATGTGGACCGATTACACAAATCTCAATAAAGCCTTCCCTAGGGATGCCTACCCCTTACCCAACATTGATCGGCTAGTTAACGGTGCAGCCGATAACAAAGTTCTCAATTTTCTTGATGCATACTCTGGTTACAACTAGATTCCCATGGATGCATCCGACATGAACAAAACCGCCTTTATTACAGACGACGCCAACTACTTCTACAAAGTTATGCCATTCGGCCTTAAAAACGCAGATGCAACGTATCAACGACTAATGGATAAGGTCTTCAGCCACATAATGGGCAAATGTGTTGAAGTATACGTCGACGTTATGGTTGTCAAATCCCCAAGCCATCACCAGCATGCTCAAGACTTGTCCACCGTCTTCTCTGCATTACGACAATACAACCTTTGCCTCAACCCCAAAAAGTGCGTCTTCGGCATCGATCGTGGTAAATTCATCGTTTTCATGCTTACACAACGTGACATAGAGGCTAATCCCGAGAAATGCAATGCAATCATTGAGATGCGAAGCCCCAACAATGTCAAAGAAGTGCAATGCCTTATTGGCCGACTAACAGCCATCTCTCACTTCCTTCCCAAGTTGGCAGAGCAAACCTAACCCATCATTCAACTGCTCAAGAAATCGGTCAAGTTCACATGGAACGACGAATGTGAACAAGTTTTTCAAAAACTGAAAAACACCTTAAATTCACCACCCATCCTCCATAAGCCGGACACTCAACAACCCCTACTCGTCTACATCACCACCACGAATCACACTGTAAGCGTCGCGCTAATTCAGGAGGTCGATGGCACTCAACACCCTATATACTTCGTCAACCGAACGTTGCAAGTTCCTGAAACCAGATAGCAGATGGTAGAGAAATTAGCCCTATCCCTAGTATACGCAGCGCGACGCCTACGTCCCTATTTTCAAAACCATAACATCATCATCAAAACCGATGACCCCATCCAGAAGATACTTCAAAAGCCAGACCTTATCGGCCGCATGTCGTCTTGCGCCATAGAATTATCTAAGTTTAACATCCGTTAAGAACGTCACGACCCCATCAAAGCTCAATGTCTCCTAGACTTCGTCAACGATCTGCAGCAAACCCCTAAAGAGGACTAGTGGACATTGTACATTGATGGTTCTTCAAATCCAAAAGAGGCAGGTGCCGACAACGTCTTAGAAGGCCCCACCGACATCCTCATTGAAAAATCCCTCCATTTCACCTTTAGAACATACAACAACCAAGTCGAATACGAAGCCATCCTCGCCGGCCTATCCCTCGCCTGCGAAGTTGGCGTTAAAACGCTGACATGCAAAACCGATTCCAAACTCACAGTGGGCCACTTAAATGACGAATTCCATATCAAAGACCCTACCCTCCTACAATACTATCACCTGGTCTGAAACGTCATCCAATATGTTTTTGAACGAGTCTGCATCCAACACATCCACAGATCTGAAAATGTTAGAGCCGACACTGATCACTCTTACACCAAACACTATCTGCCCCTTCCACAACAAACACTTGTCATACCCTAACCCAACACCAAGCCGACAATTGGACAACTCCCTACATCGAGTACCTTCGAACCGGTAACCCCCACCTCATCCATTAAAAGCAAGAACAACTTCACTCTATACTATCCCCGTGGCCCTTTGCAAAGTGGGGAATGGACATTCTCGGCCCTTTTTTCCCCAGGAAAAGGCCAAGTAAAATTCCTTATAGTAGCCATCGACTACTTCACCAAGTGGATAGAGGCCAAACAATTAGCCACCATTAAAGCCCAACAAGTCCAACAATTCGTCTGGAAAGATATTATATGTCGATATGGCATCCCACATACGATCATCACCGACAATGGCGACAATTCATAGAAAAGAACTCGCTAAATTCTATACCGGCCTACGCATCAAATGTGTCACCAGCTCTGTTGAACACCCACAGACCAATGAGCAGGCAAAAACAGCTAACAAAGTCATACTAGTAGAATTGCGCAAACGGCTGGATAACGCCAAAGGCCGATGGCCAGAAGAATTAGTGGAAGTGTTGTGGCCCTACAGGTGTACCCCTCAATCAGCAACAAACGAATCTCCTTTCAGCCTAGTATACGGCGCAAACGCCATGATACCGGTCGAAATTGGCGAACCATCCCTGCGCCAAGAACTGTACGACCCAGTTCAAAATCACCAAAACATAAGCACCCACCTCGACCTCCTATCTGAATTAAGAGACAAGGCCCAGATACGCAACTTAGCAGCCAAACAAAGAGTGACCAGAAAGTATAACGCGAACTTATGCCCAAGATCATTCGCGAAGGGAGACTTAGTTTGGAGAATGGCCAATAGCGCAAGAAAGAAGGATGGCAAGTTCTCCGCCAATTGGGACGTCCCATACCGAATACGCGAAGATGTCGGAGGAGGAGCGTATAAGCTTGAACAATTATCAGGCAGAGAGATACCCAATACATGGAATGTGTCCCATCTCAAGTTTTATTTAATTTAAGACATCTAAGGAGGGTTTTGGCCAGGGAGTTTTTAACGAGGCATCTCGAATTTCATGAATAAAACAAAGGGTTATTTACCTCACGTCTACTACTTGTACTTAAATTTTTATCGTTTGAGTTCCCAACCGTTACCACAAGTAAGCGGCCTGGGTCGAACACCCTTAACTTAATTTTGAATCGTTCAAGTTCCCCACCCTTACCACAAGTAAGCGGCTTGGGTCGAACACCCTTAACTTAATTTCAAATCGTTCAAGTTCCCCACCCTTACCACAAGTAAGCAGCCTGGGTTGAACACCCTTAACTTAATTTCAAATCGATCAAGTTCCCCACCCTTACCACAAGTAAGCGGCCTGGGTCGAACACCCTTAACTTAATTTGAAATCGTTCAAGTTCCCCACCTTTACCACAAGTAAGCAGGTTGGGTCGAATACCCTTAACTTAATTTGAAATTGTTCAAGTTCTCCACCCTTACCACAAGTAAGAGGCCTGGGTCGAACACCCTTAACTTAATTTGAAATCGTTCAAGTTCCGCACCCTTACCACAAGTAAGCGGCCTGGGTTGAACACCCTTACCCTAATTTGAAATCCTTTAAGTTCATCACCCTCACCACACATAAGCGGCCTGGGTCGAGTACTCTCATTAACCAACAAACATGAATAATACTCATCCAAGTGAATAGGCATGTAACGTAACATATCGCACACATAACAACATCATCCAACAAGCGCGTTCCTATCATATGCTATCGTCAACAACCACAAAACAAATATATCCACAATATGCATCACATTAAAAGCAAGGTAAAATATTGTATGAGTTATTACAAACTTAGGATTCATTGCGGATAGAATATCATAAAAACTACATCCTAAGCTGCTTTGTGGTCATCACCCTCCACGGCCTCTCCCGCGTTCATGTCCTCATCAGCTGTTATCTGCTTTGCCCCCTCCTCAAGACTGCCTTCGGCTTCATTGATAAGTTCATCATCCACCACATCCTTGTTCTCATCAAACCTTGGATACGCCACATCCACATCCTTAGAGAAAAAGGCCGCCTACCTCACTTTTTCTGGAACCCATTTATATGCTCTTGGATGATGCAACCTTTAAGGTCCTCAAGCTCAACTTCTAGGCCTTCATGTTTTTCCTTTAGCTCATCGTAATCTGCCTCAAGGTCAACAATCTTCACTTTAAATTTCTCCTCTGAGTCCAGGTAGCGAACCTTCCAAATCCCCAACCTCTTCTTCTCTTCCTTCCACTCTTCCCTTTCCTTCTCCTACGCAGCCTTCTCTTTCGCAAACTTGTCAACCTTACCTTGCAGTTCCTCTACCTTATCCCAATTTCCTTCCTTCAACTCTCTTCGGTACAACGACCCAACTCGATGCCCCAATATTAGCGCCTTGCTACTAAATTCCACCTGGCTCCATGCTGTCAATTCAATTGATTAGCGTCTTCGGCATAGTGATCTCAATATCCTTCCGAACAGTCGTCTCCGACAGCTCAATCAAACCAGCTTCCGACTCTTTTGCACCACTAGACAACCCCACCCCTAGCAAAGCGGCTCGCACTTTCTTAACATCTTTGCCTCTACCAGGCCTAGCCAACAACTTCGTTTTCCTCTTTGTACCACTATGTACATGTACTTCCTCCAATGACTCTTGCAAATTTGGAACTTCAGTGTTCTGGACAGCTTTCGCCCTAACCACCTTCTCCTTTCGTAGTGTTTGGAAAAGATTCATATTTTTCTTCCCAACTTGAGACATATGTCCTGCATTGTAGACACCAAATGTCGGTTAGTTAACCTATACACATTGAAAGATTTGAAATTCCAAACAAATACCTTTAATATCAATAATCGGATGAACCAAATTATAAACCCTAACTAAGCCCTTAGTGGGCAGTTTATCTATAAACTTCATCAGCACTTCCACCACCTCCTTATCCGCCGTCGACAACTCATTAGTATTCATGTCCTTATATCGCTAGGGGTTACCCGTCCAACTAAAAGGAAATTTAGTACTCCCATCCGCATTGAAGAAATACGACCTCCCTCCTTCTTCACCACCACTTTGAAAAAACAATCCTTGAAGTGTTTGAACGATTGCGTAAATGCATCCAGCCTACTAATACTTGACCTGCTCACCAAAGATAGCCATGTTGTCGGTTGTCATGGCCTTGTATCATAAAAGTACAAAAATGCAAGTGGAGAAGGCTTCAGATATAACGACTGGCAAAGAACACGGAAGGCCTGCAAATACGCTCAGCTATTCGGATGCAGTTGGGTAGGCGCTACATTTAAAAGTCGGAGCACCCCCAAAGCGAAGTCGTCTAACGACAACCTCACATTCAATTGCAAAAAACAACACATGTACATGTAGAAGAACTTATCGGCCACTCTTTCTTGCCCATGGCAAACACGCTCAACAAAATTCACCCGCTCCAGCGATACTATATCACGGTCCACGTCCCTCCCTATGATAAGAGTATAATTAAGCCATGAATTCAATAGCCTTGACCATCGGAACAACGACGATTGGTTTTGAACGTCGGCAGCAACCCAATCGTAACCGGCCTTCGCCGACCAACTACTCTCTGCTATCTCCTCGGGAAGGTCTTCCCTCACTTCAGTTATCGTCTCCATATGAATTTGCCCCACCCCAACCACTAGGCTAACACTCCTATCCTCAAGACGTCTACCTATATCCTCTCTAGACTACATGCTCCCACTACTCCATGATGACAACGACACACTATCACTAGTACTAGACATACCTTTTGAGAAAGAAAGATGCCAACATGTACAACGAACTTATCAGACAATTCTAACGCACGCAGATCTCTAATTTCAGAATTCATACAAATTAGCCAACATAAACACACTCTCCACACAACCATCATTTAGAAACAACGATTCGAAACGCTACAACTCCTTCACTCCAAAAGTCACAACCCATATAAACAACAATGCACACTAAAGGTCACCAACCTTAAAATGACGATGCAAAACTCCTTTAACATCTGCCACCCTTTCACTGCCACAAACCTGTTCAATTTTAATCCTTAACACTGTTCAACATATTTAAAGGCTTGGGGACTGGAGTACTACACCTAGGCGGCTCAACGAAACACACCAACACCTCTCATCTCATCCTTTGCCGCTATAGATGCACCGACAAAGGCTGGGAGACTGGTGTACTACACCTAGGCGGCATAGCCCGACTACAGCCATAAAATCCGTCTACACAGCTCCCAAGGACGCAAATAATCACCATACATATGCCAAGCAAATGAAAGTAACCAGCCTAAGCCGCTAAAGAAGTAACCGGCATAAGCCGATAACTTAAGGAAACGAAGCGAGAACTTGACAAATTCTTAGCATTACAAGCAAAACCCCTAAGGCCCGCCATAATCGAACTAAGTGACCTGGACTAAGGTACAGGCCCACCTACGGAACAAACAGGGGCCCAGCCCATGACGTGGTCAGACATAATTAATAATCTATAAATATGCATGGACCCCAGCAATTAAAGGTACGTATTCATTACTCCCTTAATTACGAGATTTGACTTTCTAAGAGTTTTTGCTGACTTTAGCGTCAGAGTCTCTTCCGTAGGTAACCCCTCTTGGGTCCAAACCGGTCCACACCAAGATACTAAGGAGATTGTGGATTGAGGTAAGGTAACACTTGTGTCTGACATATCTTATTTAATCTCCGTAAGAATAAGTATATTATAGGGTCCAATTTTTGGCTCGATTTTACGGGATTTGTTTTCCGTTCGAGTTTATGGTCAAATTGGTGGGACGATTGTGTGGGTCAAGATTAAGGTCAAGTTCATTTGATAGGTTTACGGGTTGATTTTAATGGTCGATCTTTTGGTTCAGATTTATAATCAAATTTAAAAGTCAATTGTACGGGTTGTGTTTACAAATCCAGTTTAGGGTCGTGTTAATGGGATGGGCTTATGTATCGTGTTTTCGAGCTGAGTATATGGGTTGGGTTTATTGGATTGTTATACAAAAACAGGTTTACGCTGTCCAAATTATGAATCGTGTATTACGAGTTTAGGTGTCAAGTTTAGGTGTCGTGTTGATGGATCTAGTTCACTAGTCAATTTTTTGGGCTTAATTGACGGTTCAAGATTATGTGTACGGTTTACAGGTCGAGTTTACTAGTTAAGGTTACCGGTCCGTATTACGAATTGTTTTGTATGACTTGAATTAGTTTTTCAATTTTACGAGTCTAGTTTATGGGTCAGATTTTTGTGGAGAGTTTAGCCCATGGCAAACATGCTCAACATCACTCACCCGCTCCAACGATACTATATCACGATCCACGTCCCTCCGTATCACAGGATTACAGTTCAACCATGAGTTAAGCATCCTTGACCATCGAAACAACGACGACTTGTTTCGAACGTCAGTAGCAACCCAGTCATAACCGACCTTCGCCGACCAACTACTCTCTACTATCTCCTCACGAGGGTCTTCCCTCACTTCAGTTATTGTCTCCATAGGAATTCTCCCCACCCCTGTCGCTGGGCTAACACTCTCCTCCTTAGAACATCTACCTATATCCTCTCTAGACCGCATACTCCCACTACTCGATGATGACAACGACACACTATCATTAGTACTAGACACACCTTTTTAGAAAGAAAGATGTCGGCAGGTGCAAAGAACTAATCGGACAGCTCTAACACACGCAGTTCTCTGATTTCAGAATTCTTACAAATAAGCCAACAAAAACACACTCTCCACACAACCCTCATTTGTAAATGACGATTCGAAACGTTACAACTCTTTCCCGCCAAAAGGCACAAGCCATATGAAGCGTCACAATGCACTCCAAAGGTCATCAACCTTAAAATGACGGTGCAAAACCCATTTGGATTAGACCTCTCACATCTGCCACCCTTTCACCTACCACAAACTTGTTCACATTTCAAGCCTTAACATTGTTCATCACATTTAAAGGCTAAGGGACTGGTGTACTACACCTAGGCCGCTCAACGAAACATACGAACACTTCTCATCTTATCCTTTGCCACTATAGATACACCGGCAAAGCCTAGGGGACCAGTGTACTACACATAGGCGATTTAGCCCGACTATAGCCATAAAATCTATCTACATAGCTCCTAATGACGCAAATAATCACCATACATATGCCAAGCAAATGAAAGTAACCAGCCTAAATCGTTGTAAGACCAACCAACCTAAGCCGCTAAAGAAGTAATCGGCCTAAGCCGATAACTTAAGGAAACTAAGCGAGAATTGACAAATTGTTAGCATTACCAACAAAACCCCTAAGGCCCACGATAATCAAACTAAGTGACATAGACTAAGGCCTAGGCCCACCTATGGCCCAAATAGGGGCCCAGCCCATGACGTGACCAAACATAATTAATAATCTATAAATATGCATGGACCCCAGCAATTAAAGGTACACATTCATTACTCCCTTAATTACGAGATTTGACTTTTTAAGAGTTATTGCTAACTTGAAAATAGAAAAATAGTTTTTAAATAATCAAAATAGTTTTATAAAATATATTTGAATTTATAAAAAAGATGAAAAAAAGGATAACGGTAAAAAACTATAACATATTGTTTTAAATATATATATATATATATATATATATATATATATATATATATATATATATTAGGCTAATAAAACAAAGTAATAAAAATAAAAATAAATAATTAAAAGATATATATATATATATATATATATATATAATTTCTACTAAAGAAAGAAATAAAATTAAAATTAGAAAAGGTAAGAAAATTTTAAAATAAGTGGTTATATGTTACCGTTACTCAACTGCATCCTCCACATACTCCCACAATCTAGATTCTCTCCCCATTTTTCTCTCAACCTCTGCACATGGTTAATCTCTTAGATTATGCTAAACAAATAGAAAAAAGGTCTCAGGATCTAATAGTCTCTCACACTCACATTCGTCCCTCGAGCTCTTTTTTTCTTTTCTCCACTTCATTTAAGAGAGGTTTTTTCCACACAACACATAAGATATACATTTCTCCTTTATCCTTCATCATCTTCTTCCCAAGGTCAAAAATATCCTTTTTGGATGTCACTCGCATCACCCTTCATTAACAATCATTCTAGAATAACTCACATTAAGGGATCACAGACCACGATACCAAACACAAAGAAAAAGACCTGAAAAATACTTCTTGGATGAGCAAAGCCACCAAAACACGGAACTTTGAGAAGACAAGAGAAATACACTTGCAAACATTGTTTTTGATTTTGAAAAGCAAAAATCTTCAAACAAGTGTGAAAATCCAAGTTTTTCTTTCTCCTTTTATATTTACTTGTGATATTTATTATGAGATCATAGCACCGAACGTATTGATTGTTTTTTTTTTGTCTTTTCCTTCTCTTATGTATATGTTCTAATTGTCATTTCTTTTATGAAATTGTCTCTTGTAATGTGGTTTTGTTATGTCAAAAGAAATGGTTAGTTGTGTAATATACGGAATTTGGGATGGGTTTTATTGCCTTTAATATTAGATGAAAGTTGCATATGTGTGTGTTGGCATAAAAAGTGTCAAAGAAACATAAACTTTATATGTATATGTGAATCTCTGCATTTGAAAGCTTCTTTTGGTACGTTTAGTTTATTAATTAAAATCTTTTATACTTTTTTCTTAATTTCTTTTATCAGAATGCGAGTGTTGATTTTAATGGCTAATATAATATATTGTTTATATTGGAAGTTTCAAAATAACGCACAAGATACACACTAAACATGAATATTGGAATAAAGAATTTTGAGATAGCTATTGCATAATAAATATGTCTAGGCATTAATTGAGAAAATTTTATTTTTGTTTAGTGATATTCTTATCTAAAAGAGATATATAATATTTTACAAAAATTATCAATTATTTATTTTGTTTATATATATATATATATATATATATATATATATATATCGCATAACATTAATTATCATGTTGAGCCTCGAATTTGCTTGATAATTAAAATTTCAAAATTTTCATTAATTATCATGTTGAGTCAAGTGAATAAAAAATAATAGTATAAAGGAACTAATAATTGATTAAGCTGAACTAGTAATATATAAAATGAAATAAAGAAAAAATGTTAGGTGAAAGAAAAAAGACCTATGTTTGTTTCTGTTTGCATTGCTCTTTTTGAACCTCGTTTTTTGATATTTGCAACTTTAAGCTTCATATGACCAAACTACTTTGCACACCCCTGTTTCTTATGTTTTGCACCTCCGTTCTTTTACTTTGTGCGCCTTCTGTTTTAGTATTTGCACTCCTCTAATAATCATCAAAAATTTAGGTTTTTCACACCCGTGTTATGGTATTCATGCCTCTACTTTCATGTTACTTGATGATTCATTTCTTTTGTATAAAATCATTATCTCCTTTCACGTCAAAATTTTTAAAAATTGAAGATTATTAATTATCATGTTAAGTCTCAGACTTACTTGATGATTATAATTTTCATTCGATTTGAATAAACTTTAATTATCATGTCAGGTCCCGGACTTGCTTGATAATCATTATTTTTCATAACTTTAATTATCATGTCCAGTCCCAGACTCGCTTGACAATGATTATTTTTCATAATTTTAATTATCTTGTCGAGTCCCAAACTTGCTTGATAATCATTTTCCATAACTTTAATTATCATGACGAGTCCCGGAATCGCTTGATAATAACTATTTTTCATAATTTAAATTATCATGTAAAGTCCCAGACTTGCTTGATAATCATTTTTCATAAGTTAAATTATCATGTCGAGTCTCGGACTTGCTTGATAATCATTTTCCATAACTTTAATTATCATGTCGAGTCCTATACTCGTTTGATAATAACTATGTTTCATAATTTAAATTATCATGTCAAGTCCCAGACTTGCTTGATAATCATTTTTCATAACTTAAATTATTATGTCGAGTCTCAGACTCGCTTGATAATTATTATTTTTCATAACATTAATTATCATGTCGAGTCCCGGACTCGCTTGATAATCATTTTTTTTCATAATTTTAATTATCATGTCGAGTCCCAGACTTGCTTGATAACCATTATTTCCATAACATTAATTATCATGTCAAGTCTCGTACTAGCTTGATAACTACTTTTTACAACATACAAAACATCTCTAATACAATTTGAGTTTATAAACCCTTCCATCTTTTTCAAACAATTTTTTTATTCTATTCTAGAACTACGTGATCCTTGATTTTCCATTCTAAATGGAAATACGTAGGAGCAAGGCCAAGTCTTGGTCGGGTTTGTCTTAAAACAAATTAAAATATTTTCAAAATCATTTTCCGTAGTCTTTTATTTAGAACTATGTGATTCCTGATTTTCCATTCTAAATGGAAATACGTAGGAGCGAGGCCAAGTCCTTGTCGGGTTCACTTCCCAAAAATTTAAAATCTTTGTAAATAACAACGTAACCTTGATTCTCCGTTGCGATGGAGATACGTAGGAGCAAGGTCAATCCTTGGCGGGCCCAAATAAAAATTTCAATATTATTTTCTTTAATATTTGGTATTTTTTTATTTGTTTGATTTGTTTGATTTTTTTAATTTTATTTATTTTTTTATTTTATTTTATTTTATTTTTTACGGGAAGCCAAATATTTTAGAAAATTGCATTAATTTTACACACTTAATTAAAAGGAATCGTCTTTAGATGGGCGTTGTGGAGTGCTAATACCTTGTCCACACGTAACTGACTCCCGAACCTAAACTTGGTTTCGAAGACTATTTCTTTTTAAGGTTTTCCTATAGTTTTCCTTAATAAATTATGGTGGCGACTCCACTTTATTTTAAAATAATTTTTTCGCCATCCCATCGTGACCTTGGTTGCGACAGTCTGACATGTCTTATTTGTTCTCCGCAGGAACAATAATTAATAATTACTTTTTAAACCTTATTTTATATCAATTTTTAAATTTTCGTTATTAATTATTTTTGTAAAAATAATTTCAAAAGCGATATTTTTACATCATTTTCATATTTAAGCTGAAAAATAAATTGTGAACATAATTATAATCTTGATATCACCCTCACACCATTGCATAACAGAGATGATTGAAAAAGAGAGAAATTTCTATCTCCCTTCCCCTCTCTCTCTGTCAAGAATAAGTTTGTTAAAGTTTGTGAGTGGTTTGATGGATGTGATAGATTAAAAATTATATTTAAATCAAGAAAAAACAAGATTACCAAATTGTCCTTTATTTTAAAATAATTAAAAATTATCATTATATGGGTTTGATTTGTCGTAGAAAAAATTTTAAAATGTGTACCACACCTAGCCGGTTCAACCCGACTATAACCATAAAACTAGCCTATATAGCCCCCAAAGACGTAAGTAATCACCATGTATGAATTGTTAGCAGTACCCGGCCTAAGCCGTTAAAAGGTAACCGGCCTAGACCGGAAAGGCCCCTAAGGGCCCGCCTTGACAAGTTGAGAGAATTACCCGCAAGGCCCCTAAGGGCCCGCGATAACCGTCCTAAAAGGCCTGGCCCTAGACCCAGGCCCACCTACGACACAAAAAGGGACCTAACCCATGACGTGGCTAAGCATAATTAATAACCTATAAATGCGCATGGACCTCAACAATTAAAGGTACGCATTCATTACTCCCCTAATTACGAGATTTGACTTTCTAAGAGGTTTTACTGACTTGAGCATCAAAGTCTCTTCCGTAGGTAACCCCTCTCGAGTCTAAACCAATTCACACCGAGATATCCATAGACGACATATACCAGCTGGGAGGAAGCCTACTGAGGAGATCGCGCATTCGGGTAAGGTAACGCTTGTGTGTGACATATCTTATTTGTTCTTCGCAAGAACAATTGGCTCCCACATACAATCATCACTGACTATGGCCGACAGTTTATAGACAAAGAACTCGCTAAATTCTATACCGGCCTAAGCATCAAACATGTAACCAGCTCTGTTGAACACCCAAAACCAATGGACAGGTCAAGGTAGCAAACAAGGTTATACTAGTAGAACTGCGTAAACGGTTGGACAACACCAAGGGCCCATGGCCAGAAGAATTAGTGGAAGTGCTATGGGCCTACAGGTGTACCCCTCAATCAGTAACAAACGAATCTCCATTCAGCCTTGTATACGATGTAGACGCCATGATACCAGTTGAAATTGGTGAACCATCTTTGCGCTAAGAACTATACGACCCAGTCCAAAATCATTAACACATGAGCACCCACCTCGACCTCCTACCCAAAGGGATGGCAAGTTCTCCGCCAATTGGGATGGCCCATACCGAATACGTGAAGATGTTGGAGGAGGAGCGTATAGGTTAAACAATTATCGGGGGAAGAAATACCCAATACATGGAATGTTTCCCATCTCAAGTTTTACTTTAGTTAAAGACATGTATTGTAGCACATACTTGTAACCCTAGGTGTACTTTTTTCCCTCACCTGGTCTTTTTTCCCTAAGGAAGGTTTTGGCCAGGGAGGTTTTAACAAGGCACCCCAAATTTCATGAATAAACAAAGGGTTCTTAACCTCACGTCTACTCCTTAACTTAATGTTTAATTCAGTTTTAGTTCCCCACTCTTACCACAAGTAAGCGGCCTGGGTCGAACACCCTTAACTTAATGTTTAATTTGTTTTTAGTTCCCCGCCCTTACCACAAGTAAGCGGCCTGGGTCGAACACCCTTAACTTAATGTTTAATTCGTTTTTAGTTCCCCACCCTTACCACAAGTAAGCGGCCTGGGTCGAACACGCTCATTAACCGAATAACCAACAACAATAACACATTCAGACAGATAGACATAAAACATAACTCACAACATGCATAACAACATCACCAAATAAGCGCATTCCTATCATGAATGCTATCATCAAACAACCACAACAAACATATCCACAAATGTACATCACATTGAAAAGCAATGAAAAATATTGTACGGGTTATTACAAACTTAGGATTCTTAACAATAGGAATCATAAAACTAAATCCTAAGCCGCCTTGTCACCTTCACCCTCAATGATCGCCTCCGCATTCGTGTCTTCGTCTGCCATGTTCTTCTCTACCTTCTCTCCAGCGCTGCTCTCGGCTTCATCGATGAGCTGGTCGTCCACTACATCTTTGTTCACGTCAAATCTTGGATCAGCCACATCAACCTCCTTGTAGAAAAAGGTCGCCTGCCTCACCCCTTTCTGAAACCCATTGATGTGTTGTTAAATGATGCAGCTTTTCAAGTCCTCGATCTCCACTTCCACACCTTCATGTATTTCTTTCAACTCGTCATAGTCTGCCTCAAGGTCGACTATTCTCCCCTTAAGCTTCGTCTTTGAATCCAAACAGCGAACCTTCCAGGTCCCCAACCTCTTTTTCTCCTCTTTCCATTCTTTCCTATCCTTCTCCCATGCATCTTTTTCTTCGCAAACTTGTTGACCTTCCTTTGCAGATCCTCCAACTCCTCGTGATTCCCTTCCTTTAGCTCTCTTCGATACAACGTCCCAACCCGGCGACTCAATATCAGCGCCTTGCTGCCAAACTCCATCATTGTCCTCACCAGGTTGTCCGACTCCATACTATCAATGGAGTTAATCAATGTCTCCGTCATGTTGATCTCAATATCTTTTCTGATGGTCGTCTCTCGCAACTCAATCAGCCCGGCTTTCGGCCCCTTAGGACCACTAGACGACCCTTGCCCCAACAAGGCAGCTTTCAACAAGGTGCCACTGTGTACATGCACCTCCACCAATGACTCTTGTAAATTTGGGACCTCAGTGTTTCCGGCCGCTTTCGCTTTCACCGCCTTCTCCTTCCTCAGCGCTTGAAAAAGGGTCTTGCATTGAATACACCAAAGTCCGATTAGTTTAACTTAGACACATTGAAATAGTTGAAATCACAAATAGATACCTTCAATATCAATAATCGGATGAACTGAATTATAAACCCTAACTAAGCCCTTAGTGAGCAGACTATCTGTAAACTTCATCAGCACCTCCACCACCTCCTTATCCGCCGCCGACAACTCATCGGTACTCATATCCTTATACCGAGAGGGGCTACCCGTCCAACTAAAAGGGAATTTGGTACTCCCATCTGTAAGACCCGTGAAAATTAATTAAATAATTAATTAATTAATTAATAAATGCGGGTAGAGAGGGCCTTTATGGCATTAATTATTGTTTGATGTGACGTGGAAAAGTACTAGCTCAAGTGGTTGAGAGTACTTTGATTGTGTGTGAGGACTTGGGTTCAAGTCCTATGTATGCCAATTATGTGTTGTTGCTTTATTATTTATTTTTAATAACATGTATGAGTATAGAATTGGTAATGTAAACTTATATTGATTGGAATGTATCACCAAATGTGAATTGGCATAGTGGTTGTGCTTTGGCATTATGAGTGGGAGGTCACGAGTTCAAACCTTGGTAGACAGAAGTTAACCTTTATTTTTACTAAACTTAGTTTGGAATGAATGTGGAAAGGTAGAGAGAACCTAGCAGAATGGGGGCAGCCAAGAGGGTTGGAAAACTACCAAATAATTAACATTGAAGAGGAATTAAAACCCGCACTAAGCCCAATTTCGTTTTATTTTTAAAACCCATCTTAAAGGCACCTATAAAAGCCAAAATTTAGGTAAAGGGAAGGGTTTTGGCAGTGTGGTGAACTGGTATAGACAGGAGCACGAGATTGAGAGTGTGAGTTGAGTTTTAGGTGTGCAAGGGCTGAAGCAAGAAGGAGATTGTGAATCAAGGGTCCTGTCCTCTCAATTTTTGATCACTAATTCCAGGTTAGGGGAGTTGTATTTTAAGTATGTGAATTTCATGATGTGCGTTGTGGTTTTGTGTCATTGCCTTCTCGATTGGAATATGATTGTGGTGAATTCGTGTATGTATAATTAAAATAATGAATGGGCTGGATGGTTATAGGTTCAAAAACCTTTTATGCATTATATGTTTTGGGAATGAGGGTTTTTGGGTATGGAATGGTTGTGAACGCTTAGACAGTGTACCTTGGTAGTGTAATTTGGATATAAAACGTGATTCTGATATATTTTTGCCATTACATTGTGCTGGTGATGATTGGTGGGTGTTTTGGTATTGTTTTGGCGATGTGTGTGCGTGAACAAACTCGAAACCCTACAAGTCTCGCCCAAGCTGGTCCATCTCGCCTAAGCGAGGTCGCAAGGAGAACTTGAGAGTTTGAGCGTGATATCTCGCCCAGGCGAGAGGTTTTGAGTTTTGAGCGACTGACACTCTCGCCTAGGCGAGAGTGGCTCGCCTAAGCGAGTCCTCGATGTGTGTTCTTGTGTGTTTTGTTGAATACTCGTATGGGCGAGGTTTGGGTGTGGTTTTGGGCGAATGTGTGGCTCGCCCAAGCAAGAGGATCTCGCCTAAGCGAGATGGCCTGTTGATGCTACGGTTTTAAGCTAAATTAGGCGAGGTGAGCTAGCCCAAGCGAGACTGAGGGTTTAGCTTGGGCAAGTGTCCCTGGCTTAAGCGAGTTTATGCGATTTTGCCATGTTGTAATTGCTTGTGGTGTGAATGGCTACCTTATCTTAAGTATTGGAAGTATATGCATGTGGTGTGGCTTTTGGACTTGAAGGACTAATTCCAATAGGGGTCTAGGATGTGCTTGGTGGTTGGACAAATGATGGGCATGGAACTGGATGAGTTCCCGTCGGCTACTAATGGGCGAGGAGTCCTTAGTATGGTGATGACATGTGTCGGGCGCACGATGGGCAAGGAACTGTGATGTTCCCGTCGGCAACTATTGAGCGAGAAGTCCATAGTATGGTAATTGCGTGTGTGCCAGGGTCCAAGTTGAGAAGACTTGGATGTTTTACTACGAACGAGGAGTTTGTAAGGCAGGACTATGAGTGGGATAGGCTCATAACACTGAGACAGTGCTTAACTGGGAAAGGCCTAAGACAGTGACGGAGGTGTGAAGTTTCTTGGGCTTAGCAGGTTACTACAGGAGGTTCGTGGAGGGGTTCTCAAAGAAGGTGAACCCTTTGAAACAGTTGACAAGGAAAGATCAACCGTTCTCTTGGACTGAACAGTGTGAGGACTGTTTTGAGGAAATAAAGAAGTGTTTGACTACCGCTCCAGTGCTAGTAATTCCTGATACCGAGAAGGTGTTTGAGGTGTACTGTGATGCGTCATATCAAGGCCTAGGGGGTGTATTGATGCAAGAAAAGAGGGTTGTGGCATATGCTTCTCGTCAACTGAAGGAGCATGAAAAGAACTACCCGACACATGACTTGGAGCTAGCCGCCATTGTGTTTGCTCTGAAGTCTTGGAGGCATTATCTATACGACTCTCAATTCAGGGTATTCAGCGATCATAAAAATTTGAAATACTTGTTTGACCAGAAGGAGCTGAATATGAGGCAGCGTAGGTCGATGGAGTATTTGAAAGACTATGACTTTGAATTGCTCTACCATCCGGGCAAGGCAAATGTTGTAGCCAATGCTTTGAGTCGGAAGAATATACATGTATCTTGCATGATGATAAAGGAGTTGGAGTTGATTGAGAAACTCCGAGATATGAACGTAGGGATGCAGTTTGGGCAAGACTCGATACAATGTAGCTTGCTAAGGGTTACTAATGAATTTTTGAATGAAATTCGTGTGCCTCAGGGACACGATCTGGAGTTGCAACAGTTTATGGGGTGGATAGGCACAGAGAAAGGGAAGGATTATCAGATGGGGGAGGATGGCATTCTACGTTTTAAAGGTAGAGTGTGTGTACCGGGAGGACCTAATTTCAGGAGGCAGATTCTGAAGGAAGGTCACCATAGTCATCTTAGGATACATCCAAGTATGACTAAGATGTATAAGGATTTGAAGGAGTCCTTTTGGTGGAATGGTATGAAGGCAGACGTAGCAGACTTTATTGCTCAGTGTTTGGTATGTCAAAAGGCCAAAATTGAACACTAAAGGTTGGGAGGTACTCTGCAACCACTGGACGTGCCCTAGTGGAAGTAGGACAGTATCTCTATGGATTTTATGACACATCTTCCACGGTCGACAAAGGGCCATGATTCAGTTTGGGTAATAGTAGACTGCCTGACAAAATATGCACATTTCTTGCCTATGAATTAGAAGTGGTCGATGGACAAGTTAGCAGAATTGTATGTGCGAGAGGTGGTGAGATTGCATGGGGTACCCGAAAGCATAGTGTCAGACCGGGATCCCAGATTCACATCACGGTTTTGGCAATCATTGCAGGCGGTCTTGGGTACACAGTTGAGGATGAGTTCAGCGTATCATCCTCAAACGGATGGATAGTCTGAGCGAACCATCCAATCTCTAGAGGACTTATTGAGTGTTTGTGTGCTGGATCACATGGGAAACTGGAATGATATGCTACCTTTGGTGGAGTTCACCTACAATAATAGCTACCACTCTAGTATTGATATGGCGCCCTATGAAGCATTGTATGGAAGGAGGTGGTGTAGAACTCCATTGTGCTGGTATCAAGATGGTGAAGCCTTTGTGCTTGGTCCTGAATTCCTGCAGCAGATGACTAGTAAGGTCAAGTTAATCCAAGATCGGATTAGGGCAACTCAGAGTAAGCAAAAGTCCTATGCGGATAAGAGGAGACGGCCACTTGAATTTGATGAAGGAGACCATGTATTTCTCCGGGTGACGCCAACCACAGGTATCGGAAGGGTTCTTAAATCAAGGAAGTTAACTCCGAGATTTATAGGGCCTTATCAGATTACACGGAGAATAGGAACAGCGGCTTACGAGATCGCTTTACCACCTCACTTATCCAACTTGCATAATGTGTTCCACGTCTCACAGTTGAGGAAATACATTGCAAGTCGAGATCATGTTTTGGAGTCAGATGAGGTGCAAGTACGCGAGGATTTGACTATGCTAGTTAGACTGGTTCGCATATTGGATACTCAAGTCAAGCAACTGAGAGGCAAGGAGTTGAAGACGATGAAGGTTCTCTGGGACGAGGCAACCCAGGAGATGACTTGGGAGATGGAGGATCTCATGAGGAAGTCTTATCCTCACCTCTTTGCCGGTAAGTCCTATTTTCGAGGACGAAAACTTTTAAAGTTGGGGGGATTGTAAGACCCGTGAAAATTAATTAATTATTAATAAATGCAGGTAGAAAGCACCTTTATGGCATTAATTATTGTTTGATGTGACGTGGAAAAGTTCTAGCTCAAGTGGTTGAGAGTACTTTGATTGTGTGTGAGGACTTAGGTTCGAGTCCTATGTATGTCAATTATGTGTTGTTGTTTTATTATTTATTTTTAATAAGATGTATGAGTATGGAATTGGTAATGTAAACTTATATTGATTGGAGTGTATCACCAAATGTGAATTGGCATAGTGGTTTTGTGTCATTGCCTTCTCGATTGGAATATGATTGTGGTGAATTCGTGTATGTTTAATCAAAATAATGAATGGGCTGGATGGTTATAGGTTCAAAAACCTTTTATGCATTATATGTTTTGGGAATGAGGATTTTTGGGTATGGAATGGTTGTGAACGCTTAGATAGTGTACCTTGGTAGTGTAATTTGGATATAAAGCGTGATTCTGATATATTTTTCCCATTATATTGTGTTGGTGATGATTGGTTGGTGTTTTGGTATTGTTTTGGCGATGTGTGTGCGTGAACAAACTCGAAACCCTGCAAGTCTCGCCTAAGCGGGTCCATCTCGCCTAAGCGAGAGTTGCAGAGTCTCACATTGAGTTCTGGTTCGTGGTTCTCGCCTAGGCGACCAAGGAAAGGGTTGAGCGACATGGTCTCTCGTTCAGGCGAGAGGCACTCGCCTAAGCGAGGTCGCAAGGAGAACTTGAGAGTTTGAGCGCGATATCTCGCCCAGGCGAGAGGTTTTGAGTTTTGAGCGACCGACACTCTTGCCTAAGCGAGTCCTCAAAGTGTGTTCTTGTGTGTTTTGTTGAATACTCGTCTAGGTGAGGTTTGGGTGTGGTTTTGGGCGATTGTGTGGCTCACCTAGGCGAGAGGATCTCGCCTAAGCGAGATAGCGTATTGATGCTACGGTTTTAAGCTCGCTTAGGCCCAAGCGAGACTGAGGGTTTAGCTTGGGCGAGTGTCCCTGGCTTATGCGAGTTTATGCAATTTTGCCATGTTGTAATTGCTTGTGGTGTTATTTGGCTACCTTATCCTAAGTATAGGAAGTATATGCATGTGGTGTGGCTTTTGGGCTTGGAGGACTAAGTCCAATAGGGGTCTAGGATGTGCTTGGTGGTTGGACACATGATGGGCATGGAACTGGATGAGTTCCCGTCGGCTACTAATGGGCGAGGAGTCCTTAGTATGGTGATTACATGTGTCGGGCGCACGATGGGCAAGGAACTGTGATGTTCCCGTCGGCTATTATTGGATGAGAAGTCCATAGTATGGTGATTGCGTGCGTGCCAGGGTCCAAGTTGAGAAGACTTGGATGTTTTACTACGGACAAGGAGTCTGTAGGGCAAGACTATTAGCGAGATAGGCTCATAGGGTTGGACCACGAATGAGTTAGTTTCGTGGGAGCACAGTAAAGTCCCAAGACCTAGTTCATGTTTATGCCTCATGATGGACTATGAAGTTATGTTATTTTGGGATGGGTGACATATTTAATTCATGTATATGTTTACATATTGTGCATAGCTCACCCTTTCTGTGTGTGTGTGGTGATGATCAGATAATTTGTTATCCGGGAGCAGATGATTTGACAGGTGAGCCAGGAGATACTTAGAGACGGAGAGCATGGGCTACTTGGGCTTTTGAAAGGAAATTTTATTTTTGTTGATTTGGATGTAAAATTTATTTATGCTGAACTTTAGTAACTTTTGTATAGAACGATTGTGTACATTCGAACTATGTTATGGTTACTATTTTGGTTTTAATTTTCCCATGTTTCTGGGAAATGACTATATTTTAAATGCGGTATTTATTTTATTTCAGAATTTCTTTATTAAATATTAGTAGTTTTTCTTAGGGATGTTACACCATCTGCGTTGAGGAAATGCAACCTTCCTCCTTCCTTCACTACAACCTTGAAAAACCATCCTTGAAGTGTTTAAACGATTGCGTAAATGCATCCAACCTGCTAATACTCGGCCTGCTCACCAAGGATAGCCATGTTATCGGTTGTCGGGGCCTTGTGTCGTAAAAGTATAAAAATGCATAAGGAGATGACTGCAGATACAACGACTGACAAAGGACACGAAAGGCCTACAAGTAAGCCCAACTGTTCGGATGTAGTTGAGTAGGCACCACGTTTAATAGGCGGAGCACCTTTATAGCAAAGTCATCTAGCGGCAACCTAACATGCGATTGGGCTAACACTTCCCTCCTCAAGACGCCTACCTATATTCCGTCTAGACTGCATACTCCCACTACTTGACGATGACAACGACACATTATCGCTAGTATTAGACATACCTTTTTGAGAACGAAAGATGCCTGCAGATACAAGGGACTAGTCGGACAGTTCTAACACACGCAAATCTTTGATTTCAAAATTCTTACAAATGAGCCAACAAAAACAAACTATCCACGAAATCCACATTTATAAGCGATGATTCCAAACGACACAACTTTTTCCCGCCAAAAGTCACAACCCATATAAAGCATCATAATGCACACTAAAGGTCACAACCCTAAAAAATGACAGCACAAAAACCCTTCGATTAGACGTCTAACATTTGCCATCCCTTCACCTACCACAAACCTATTCGGATACCAAGCCTTAACACTGTTCCTCACACTTAAAGGCTGGGGGACTGGTGTATCACATCTAGTCGGCCTAGCCAAACGCACTTCTCATCCTTAATCGCTATAGATATACCGCCAAAGACTAGGGGACTGGTGTACCACACCTAGCCGGTTCAACCCGACTATAGCCATAAAAGCCACCTATATAGTCCCCAAAGACGTAAGTAATCACCATGTATGAATAGTTAGTAGTACCCGGCCTAAGCTGTTAAAAGGTAACCGGCCTAGACCGGAAACTTAAGATGATTAAGCAAGAACTTGACAAGTTCAGAGAATTACCCGCAAGGCCCCTAAGGGCCCACGATAACCGTCCTAAAAGGCCTGGCCCAAGACCCAGGCCCACCTACGACCCAAATAGGGGCCTAGCCCATGACGTGGCTAAGCATAATTAATAACCTATAAATGCGCATGGACCCCAGCAATTAAATGGACGCATTCATTACTCCCCTAATTACGAGATTTGACTTTCTAAGAGGTTTTGCTGACTTGAGCATCGGAGCCTCTTCCGCAGGTAACCCCTCTCAGGTCCAAACTAATTCACACCGAGATATCCACAGACGACATATACCAGCCGAGAGGAAGCCTACTGAAGAGATCGCGGATTGGGGTAAGCTAACGCTTGTGTCTGACATATCTTATTTGTTCTCCGCAGGAACAAAATGTATAAATGAAAATAACGTATTTTAAAAAAAATATTTATAAAATAATGTAATAATAAAATTTATAATTAATATTTACTTTGTAAACCTTGTTTTATAACAATTTTCAAATTTTAGTTATTAATTATTTTTGTAAAAATAATTACAAAAGCCATATTTTTACATCATTTTCATAATTAAGCTGAAAAATCTTGATATCACCCTCAAACCATTGCATAAAAGAGTTGATTGAAAAATAGAGGAATTTTCATCTTACTTCCCCTCTCTCTCTGTCAAGGTTGATTGGACGGAGAGGGAGATGATGAATTCAAGTGGATTAGAGTCTGTAGTTTGTGTTGTTCACTTTAAGTGGATTAAAGGTTAAAGTGGGTGGATTTATAGTAAAGTTTGTTGAAGTTTGTGTGTGATTTGATGGATGTGATAGATTAAAAATTATATTTAAATCAAGGAAAAACAAGATTACCAAATTGTCCTTTATTTTAAATATGATTAAAATTATCATTATATAAGTTTCATTTATCGTAGAAAAAATATTAAAATGTATAAATGAAAATAACATATTTTAATAAAAAAAATTATAAAGTAATGTAATAAAAAAATTTATATTTAATAATTACTTTTTAAACCTTATTTTATAACAATTTTAAAATTTTCGTTATTAATTGCTTTTGTAAAAATAATTTCAAAAGTCATATCTTTACATCATTTTCATAATTAACCTGAAAAATAAATTGCGGACATAATTGTAATCTTGATATCACTATCAAATCATGGCATAACAAATATGATTGAAAAATAGAGGAAATTTTCTTTTCCTTCCTCTCTCTCCCTTAGGTTGATTGACGGGAGAGTGACAGAATGACATCAAGTGTATTATAATGTGAAGTTTGTGTTGTTCACTTTAAGTAGATTAAAGGTGAAAGTGAGTGAATTTACAGTAATTTTGTTAAAGTTTATGAGTGATTTGATGGATGTGATAAATTAAAAATTATATTTAAATCAAGAAAAAACAAGATTACCAAATTGTCCTATATTTTAAAAATAATTAAAAATTATCATTATATAAGTTTGAGTTGTCGCACAAAATACTTTTAAAATGTACAAATAAAAATAACATATTTTAATAAAAAAATATTTATAAAATAATGTAATAAAAAAAAATTATAATTTATAATTACTTTTTAAACCTTATTTTGTAAAACTTTTCAAATTTTCGTTATTAATTGTTTTTGTAAAAATAATTTCAAAGGCCTTTATATTATTTTTATAATTAAGCTGAAAAATAAATTGCGGACATATTTGTAATCTTGAAATCACGCTTCAAGCATTGCATAACAGAGATGATTGAAAAATAGAGGAATTTCCCTCTTCCTTCCCCTCTCTCCCTCAACGTTGATTGGAGGGAGAGGGATAGGAGAAATTCAAGTGGATTAGAGTGTGAAGCTTGTGTTGTTCACTTTAAGGGGATTAAAGGTGAAAGTGAGTCGATTTAGAGTACATTTTGTTGAAGTTTGTGAGTGATTTGATGGATGTGATAAATTAAAAATTATATTTAAATCAAGAAAAAATAAGATTACCAAATTGTCCTTTATTTTAAAAATTGTACTACACCTAGGCGGCTTAGCCTGACTATAGCCATAAAGTCCGTCTACATAGCTTCCAAGGACACAAATAATCACCATACATATGCCAAGAAAATAAAAGTAACTAGCCTAAGCCACTATAAGAGCAATCGGCCTAAGCCGCTAAAGAAGTAACTGGCCTAAGCCGGTAACTTAAGGAAACTAAGCGAGAACCTGACAAATTCTTAGCATTACTAGAAAAACCCTAAAGCCCACGATAATCGAACTAAGTGACCTGGTGTAACATCCCCACTAGAAATTACTTGATTAAAATAAATCAATAAAATAAATAAGAATAGATAAATTCAAAAGTTATACTTCATTATTCCCAAAACGCGGGAAATTTAAAACATTATTAATCGTGCCATAATTTAAATAACGATAAATAGTAATTTTATTACAAGTTCCAAAATCCGACAAGACAATGAAAATCATAAGAAAATCCCTAGCTCAAAATCCCCAAGCTAGCCCTCTCTCCGCCTCAGGTGTTAGCAGCATCACTTGTATCATCAACTGCTCCTGTGTAAAGAATCACACGAGCATCGCCAAGCACAAACAGAAAGGGTGAGATCAAAAGAATATAAGAAACATATCAATTAAATAATATAAATACACCCAATTATATTGTCATAGTTAGACCATGGTCACATCCTTAATACCCCCAAGACTTTTAAACCTCCAATTTAACAACAAAGTTAGCCATGGACTCAGGATTCATGATTCTCCCACGAACCTGCCCGCTCATGGTCCTGCCTCTACGAACCTCCCCTCTCGTAGTCCTACTCTACGGACCTGCCAGCCCGTAGTCCAACACATGTGATCCACTAGCTACGTACCTCCCCGCACACAGCATCTCTCAATTGTGAGCACGGAACATACCAACCTACCTCGCTTGTATCCCCACAGGAGAGTAATTGAGTATGAACCTCACCGCTCATACCATCACATGTCAACCACCATCCATGAACCTACCCGCTCATGGCACAACATCTCTTGATCCACGTTCGCATCGATGCGTACAAATAATACACTCAAACTACACTAAACTCGCTTGGGCTAGAAGCCTTAGCTTAAGAGACCAGGCCTGTCTCACTTAAGCTAATCCTCCTCGCCTGAGCGAGTGTGCTTCAAAGGCTTAACGCGAGGTCTCGCTTGGGCGAGATCATCCCTTGCTCATCAAAAATTTCCCACGCCTAGGCAGCGAGTCGAACATCAACATGCATCCATTCACAATTTCTCGCTTAGGCGAGAACAACTCGCCTGAGCGAGATGCTCATTCGCCCAAAACATGGGCTCCTCGCCTATGTGAGATGCTTTAGTACAACCCCACAACTACGCCACTCCTCGCTTAGGCGAGTTGCTCTCGCCTGAGTGAGATGCTCGAACACAAACCAGATTTTGTGTTTCTGCTATTCTCGCCTAGGTGAGCCTAGGTAGCTTGAGCGAGAATAGCAGACCTTCTCCCTGTTACGCACGCAGAAACCAAACCAAATGCCAAAACCACACTCCCTTATGCTAAGTAATTCATCACAAAGTACAAACATTATGAGCATGATTTGGACACCAAATTGAACCCCAAAAATGCAAAATTGATCCATGAACCATAAATAGTACATCAAAACCCCCTAATTTTCACGCAATCTCATAAGAGTTTAATCATATTACATCAAAGCAATCAAACACCCCAATTCACAGCATGTTGGCATGAAAATTTCATGGCAAAAGTACATTAATCATTGCATATTACACGAAAATTCCCATCAATCATGTAAATGTATGGAAAAGAGCTCCCCTAACCTGAAAACCCTTGCTTCTAATGGTTTTGTAACTTCGGCTTTGTGGTACCTAAGAACCTTCCTTTGCTCTCCCAAAACAAAGCGCAACTTTGCTCTCAATTCCAAACTCACCTTTTCCACTCAAAATTCGTGCTCCCCTCCAGTCTCAAAACCCTTCTAATTGCTTTATTTTGCTTTTCTATATGACCCTAATTATGGTTAATGGCAAAAAAAACGAAAAAGGCTTTTTAATTATTTATAATTGCCTTTCATAGCTCTTTTTGGGTTGTTTTCTTTCCTGCTCTTAGCTTCCCAATGTCTCTAAGGTTTCTCCACCCTTTCACATTCAACTCACAATTACATTAGCAAAAATAAAGGAATCAATTTCGTTCTCAGCAAGGTTTGAATACACAACCATGCTATCACAAGACAAATGCATAACCAATTCAACCAAATCATGTTTGTGATAATTTCTATAATTCTATAACTATGTTATCACTCAACATACTCATGCATATCATTAAAATTAAAATAATTCAAACAACACGCAAATAGCAAACATAAGACTCGAATCCAAGTCCTCTCACACAATTAAAGTACTCTCAACCATATGAGCTAGCACTTTTCCACGTCACAACAAATAACATTAAATGCCATAGAGGCTTCCACTACCCGCATTTATTAAATAATTATTTATTTAATTATTTAAATTTCTTGGGTCTTACACCTGGACTAAGGGCAAGGCCCAAACAGGGCCCCAGCCCATGACGTGGCCAGACATAATTAATAATCTATAACTATGCATGCACCCCGGCAATTAAAGGTACGCATTCATTACTCCCTTAATTACGAGATTTGACTTTCTAAGAGTTTTTTGCTGACTTAAGCGTCAAAGTCTTCTCCTCAAGTAACCCCTCTCGGGTCCAAACCGAGATAGCTACAGATAGCATATGCCAGCCGGGAGGAAGCCTACTGAGAAGATTGCAGGTTGAGGTAAGGTAATGCTTGTGTCTAACATCTCTTATTTGTTCTCCGCAGGAACAATTGGCGTCCACCGTGGGGTACGAAGCAATACTTTACGGACCAACCCGCATTCTCTCGAAGATGGTTTCTACCCGCAGTTGTAAGACCCGAGAAAAATTAAATAGTTATTTAATTAATTATTTAATTATGGTAGTTAATAGGAACATTTAAAGTAATTAATGTGAGGAACTATGACGCGGAAAAGTACTAGCTCAAGTGGTTGAGAGTACTTTATTGTGTGTGAGGACTTGGGTTCAAGTCCTATGTGTGCCACTTGGATGTTATTTAAATTATGCGTTTTTGTATATTTATATATTGAATGCGTAGTGAAATGATAAATTCCTAGAATTGTAGGAGTTATCATGAAATATGAATTGGTTGAGTGGTTATGTACTTGAATTGTTAATTTATTGGTTGTGGGTTCAAGTCTTGCTAAGAACCCAATTAAACTCTTTTTTTGACCTAATTTTATTTTTGCATGGAATTTGAAAAGGGCAGCTTAACCTAGTTGTCTAGGGGGTTGAAAAATCAGATTGATGATCCACTTAAACCCCATTTAAGGTAATTTTCGTTTTGGGAAGTGAATGAGTGAATAGATTACTCATAAGCCAAAAAGAGAGAGTGAATTAAGGAAAGGAGAGGTGTTGTGGTACGTGGGAGACTTGGACAAAAGGTTCTGGTGAATTGGGACTGAAAGCAGAGGGAAAGTGAGGAGAAGAAACTAGCGTGGGAGTGTGAGCAAGGGCAATGAGATTTTTGATTGGAGTACACTCACACTAATTTGAAATTTGAAGCAAATTCCAGGTTAGGGGAGTTGTTTTCGGTCTTTTGTGATTATAATTGAATAATTGTATAATGCCTTGAATTATATCATAGTCCCTGTATCGTTTCTGCACTATTTGATTGGAGTTTCTGGATTTTTCTAGAAACCGCCTGGCGGTTCATCCCCTACCGCTGGCGGCGATGAATTTCTGCCAGGCGGCGCGACACTGTTCGCGTTTTATTTTCATGGTTTTGATGCTGTATGTATGAGAACCATCGTTGGTTCTGAAATTGATTTGTATAACTTTTATTGGATACCTTGTTGGTCTAGAATCAATTGAAATTTGGGGTATGGTGAAGTCCTAGGTATACTCGTGCATGAATTAAATCTAGTTACTCAAGAGGGTAAAGATCAAGAGGCTTATATGAATTGAATTAAGGGCACGAAACTAGTCAATTATATATGTATTGTTATATCTCGGAGAACATAAGTGCTGGGAATGAATACTGGTAAGAGGGAGGACTTTGTCGCAGGTATGAATAAGCCTGGTTTGTGCGGGCACTGATGCTCCGCCTAGCGGCAAGCAAGGCGCCGCCAGGCGATAGTGCGGTCAAGGGGCAGTTCTGCGAGATTTTGGAAACAAAAACTGAGGGAGGATTTGGAGTGTGTGAGGTTCACGATAATTGGTAACATAGGAGGGGACGACATACTATGGTGATTAACTGTGAGGATGGTAGTTTATGGTGTTGAATGGATCATCAAAGGAAGAAAGGGAGAAGGGAAAAATTTTAGTTAAGAGAAGTATACTTGGTAGCATGAGGGAAGGTATTGAAGTGTTGACTGTGAAAACTTGAATCGATGGTTTGGCCATTGTAGAGTTTAGGTGCTTGATAGTTATGATAGTTGTAGACTAACCATAATGTGCATTCCATAGAGGAGTCCTTATTTGGGCGCTTGGAATGGAGCCATGTAACAAATTAGACTGATTGAGGTGTTAAAAACCAGAGGGGTTATGCTACTGATACAGCGCCTAGCGACACGGGTAGGTGCGCCAGGCCCACATCAAACTATAACCATCTCTCTTTTTGGCGTCAGCGGGCTTTCATCGATTGCTTCAGTAAGGCTGCTCTTCGCACACCACACCTTAACCAGGAAATGTTATTTCGGTTTATGGCACTCACTCTCAAACCCGGCCCCTTCGTCAACAATGTCTACCTCCACCCACCTGCCTCCATGCATGAATTGAAGCTCTACGCCGCAAACTACATCCGCATGGAAGAGATGCAAACTCTCCACACAAAATTTTGCAACGTTTATACACCCTCTACGGCAACCTCCCCTACACAACCTTCTCGACCTGAGCCTAGTCCTAGAGAACCCCGGCAACCCCGCTTCACCAGATACGCACCTCTAAATGTTCCTCGATCCCATCTCCTTGATGAAGCTCTACAGGCCGATCTCATCCCACCACCATGCAAGACGTCCACTCCCCCAAACATAGACATGACTAAATATTGCCGCTATCACCGAAACAACGGCCACACCACAGAAGAATGCAAAGCACTCCAAGACAAGATTGAAGAATTGGTTCGTGTTGGCCACTTCCGCCGCTTCATCCGCAGAGACGACCACCCTTGACGATCCGACCACCGACGACCTCCCCGCAATTCTCGGCACGACAAACGTCCTAGCCAACCCACTAGCCGTCAGCCCCAGGCTTGTTCGCACTGATATTGCCCCAACCGACCCCCACTACGCCGCACCATTAACACCATCTCTAGCGGCTTCGCTAGTAGAGGATCCACCTCATAAGCTAGAAAGAAACACCTCCGCCACCTCCAATCCATCAACCACATAACCCATTCCCACCACAGACGCCACATGGCTCCCATAACCGTCACAGACGATGACTTCCATGGCCTCGATCACTAGCGGGATGACCCCATGGTCATCAATGTTGAATTGGAAAATTATGCCGTCAAGAAAGTCCTCATTTACCAAGGCAGTTCAGCTGACATCCTCTATTGGGCAACATATAAGAAACTCCAGCTCCCCACCACCGCCATGCTTCCATACGATGAACCCATATATGGCTTCTCAGGGAAAAAGGTCTCCACCCACGGCTTCATTGACCTTCATATTGTCTTTCGTGACGACGCTCAAACCAAGACAATCCCTATCCGTTTCCTTGTCGTCGATGTGCCTACATCATATAATGTCCTTCTCGGCCGACTATCCCTCAACACTATCGGCGTAGTCGTATCCACACCTCATCTGGCCATGAAATTTCCAGCCCCATCCGGAGACGTCCTTACCATCCACGGTGACCAACAGCTCGCGCACGAATGCTATATGACCAGCCTATGCCCACAACTTCCCCTTCTTCAAAACAATCATATTGAACGTCCACCCGGCTCTGACATAGCCTTATCTGGAGATGATTTGGACCCTAGAGTAGCCTAGGATGCCCGCCTCGAGCTTGTCGATGAAACTATACCACTGGAACTCCCTAATGGATGCACCATGAAACTAGGCACTGGCTTATAACCCGAACAACGCGAAATCCTTACACCTACCCACATCAGCAACACTCACCTCTTTGCCTGGTCCGCCGCTGACTTACCCTGCGTTGACCCTTAAGTCGTAACCCATAAACTTTCCATTTACAAGGATGCCAGATATGTCTCCCAAAAGAAATGAAAGCTTGGTGAAGAACGTCGACTAGCGTCCAAGACTGAAGCCGACAAGTTACTCAACACAGGGTTTATCGAAGAAGCCCACTACACCACCTGGCTCTCCAACATACTCTTGGTCAAAAAAGCTAACGGCAAGTGGCGAATCTGCGTCGATTACACGAATCTAAATAAAGCCTTTCCTTAGGACGCCTACCCCTTACCCAATATTGATTGGCTAGTTGACGGTGCACTCGGTAATAAATTTCTCAATTTTCTTGATGCATACTCTGGTTACAACCAGATTCCCATGGCCACATCCGACACGAACAAATCGTCTTCATTATAGACGACGCCAACTACTTCTACAAAGTTATGCCATTCGGCCTCAAAAATGCAGGAGCAACGTATCAGCGACTAATGGATAAGGTTTTCAGCCACATAATGGGAAAATGTGTCAAGGTATACCTTTACAATATGGTTGTCAAATCCCCAACTCATCACCAACACGCTCAAGACTTGTCCACCGTCTTCTCTACATTACGGTAGTACAATTTCTGCCTCAACCCCGAAAAGTGCATTTTCAGTGTCGATCATGGTAAATGCCTTAGTTTCTTGCTCACAAAACGCGGCATAGAGGCTATCCCCGAAAAATGCAATGCAATCATTGAGATGAAAATCCCCAGCAATGTCAAAGAAGTACAACGCCTCATTGGTCGTCTAACCGCCATCTCTCGCTTCGGGCCGAGCAAACGTAACCCATCATTCAACTACTCAAGAAATCGGCCAAGTTCTCGTGGAACGACGAATGTCGACAAGTTTTTCAAAAACTCAAAAACACCCTAACTTCACCACCCATCCTCCATAAGCTGGACACTCATCAACCCATACTCGTCTACATCACCACCACAGATCACACCCTGTATGCTTCGTCAGCCGAACCTTGCATGATCCCGAAACCAGATACCAGTAATGGACAAAGTAGCCCTATCACTAGTACACGCAGCACGATGCCTACGTCCCTATTTCCAAAACCACAACATCATCGTCAAAACCGATTACCCCATCTAGAAGATACTTCAAAAGCCAGACCTTGCCGGTTGCATGTCGTCTTGGGTCGTAGAATTATCCGAGTTCAACATCCGTTACGAACCTCATGGCCCCATCAAAGCTCAATGCCTCCTAGACTTCATTAACGATCTGCAACGAACCCCTGAAGAGGACCAGTGGACACTTTACGTTAATGGTTCTTCAAACTCAAAAGGAGCAGATGTCGACATCGTCTTAGAAGGCCCCAACGACATCCTCATGGAAAAATCCCTCCACTTCGCCTTCAGAACATCCACCAACCAAGCCGAATACGAAGCCATCCTCGTTGGCCTATCCCTCACCTGTGAAGTCAGCGTCAAAACACTGACGTGCAAAACCGATTCCAAACTCACAGTGGGCCATCTAAATGACGAGTTCTAGATCAAAGACCCTACCCTCCTACAATACTATCACCTGATTTGAAACGTCATCCAATCTGCTTTTGAATGAGTCTGCATCCAACACATCCCCAGATCTAAAAATGTTAGAGCCGACATATTATCTAAACTGGTCAGCACTAAGCTAAAGAGCCGACAATCCTATGTAAACAAGAATGTGAATAGAGTACAGATTAATACAGACTTAGTGTCAAACTCAAATCAAAGCATTTAAAATAACAATCCTATGTCCGTTATCACTCCACATATTTCGCAACTACACCATGATGAAGGATTATCTTGTTTCCTTTTAGAGTTATGAATATGGTGAAGTTGTTTAAGAAAGCTTTTTGAAAATTCCCACTGCACATTAAGATAGCATGCTATCTAGATGTGAAGGTTCATTTCTCAAGCTCATGAAAGGAAGAAGAGAGTTGAATTCAAGCTTAAACACACACGGCAATAACAACACTTAAAGAGCAAAATAAAAGAAGAAACAATAAAAATTGAAAGCATAGAAGATGAAGAATGGAAGAAGCACGCCACTCATAGGGGGGGATCTAAGCCAACCAAGCCCTAGAGATGAGTGATGGTGCCTCCACTTGCAAGCAAGATAAGGCAAAGGTGAGTTCACTTCTAGGAAGGAGAGCTCACGAAAATTGGTGGTTGAATGCACAAAGTTTATAACAAAATGATCAACCCTTTTACAAGACAAGGAGCACCCT